>VOFG01004526.1_pt1 | contig 37549 bp, 64 predicted proteins | sample 5384171 | NCBI WGS metagenome assembly VOFG01 (sample SAMN12384726, study PRJNA508395) | human gut metagenome | isolation source: healthy gut F | host: Homo sapiens
CGACAAGCGATGCGCCGCCGGAAGGGTGTGGTGTAGCATTGCATGGTGATTCCTCGATTCAATGATCTGCTGATTTGCTTTTGTAGGGCAATCACCTTCTCGGTGCGCCGCGATGTACTCCGCCATAATGTCAGCGTTACGCGGCAAAGCTCCGGCAGGGGCGCTTTTGTAGTATTCCGCGGGGCTGGCAACCGGGCTGCCCTCGGCCTGCTTCGAACCCAGCAGTTCCCGGCAGATCAGGGTATTCGGGCCCGCCGTTGGCCTTGTACTCAGCCGCCAACGCCTGCATCGGTGTAAGGGCTGTTTTTTGCCAGGGTCATCGCTGCCGTAGAGCGCCCCCAGCACCAGCGTAATGCCCGGAAAAGGCACCGCAGACCTCCCGCATACGGCCGAAACCGCCGCCAAAAACCTGCCGAGATCTGCAGGGCCTGCTTTTCGGTCATGCCCATCTCCTCTGCAAAGGCAACCGCCACCGATTGGCAGCAGTTATAGCCTTTAAAAAATGCCGCATAGGCGCGGTCACCGTAGTGCTCATGGTGGTATTCTCCTCTGGTAAGGATCGTTGCAGAGGCCGATGCGAGCATCCGCCTCTGTACTTATTATCTTATATTGTAAGCATACCTCAAAATCCGATGCTTGAAAAGCCCTGAATTTAAATTTTTGTTAAAATAGCCCATAAGGGTTGCACTTTATAAAAAAGTGCTAAACTAGCTTTAGCAGTTTAGATAAACGAGTGCTAATTTCATTTTTTTATAAGTGAGGTTTTCTACTATGGCTATGCATCAATTCAAGGCTGAGAGCAAAAGCTGCTCGACCTGATGATCAATTCTATCTATACAAACCGCGAGATCTTCCTGCGCGAGCTGATCTCCAACGCGTCGGATGCCTGCGACAAGCGCTATTTCAAGCCTGACCGATACCACCATCGGCATCACGAAGGACGATTTGAAGATCCATGTCCAGCCGGACAAGGACAGCCGCACGCTGCGTATCCGCGATAACGGCATCGGCATGACGCAGGAGGATCTGGAAAGAACCTCGGCACGATTGCAAGAGCGGCTCGCTCGATTTCAAGACCGAAACCAGAGCGATAACATCGACATCATCGGCCAGTTCGGTGTCGGCTTTACTCTGCCTTTATGGTGGCGAAGAAGGTCACCGTCATCTCCCGCGCACAGGGCGCCGACACGGCCTGGAAGTGGGAGTCCACCGGTGTGGAGGGCTACACCCGACTGAGGCTGACAAGGACGATGTGGGCACCGAGATCATTCTGGTGCTGAAGGATGACACCGATAACCGACAACTACAGCGAGTATCTTGAGGAATACACGCTGGCAAACCTTGTCAAGAAGTACAGCGACTACATCCCGCTTCCCATCACGATGTTCCGCGAGAAATCCCGCCAGAAGCCGAAGCCGGAGGACGCCGGTGACGACTACAAGCCCGAGTATGAGACCTACACCGAGCTGGAGACGCTGAACAGCATGGTGCCCATCTGGAAGCGCCCCAAGAGCGAGGTCAAGGACGAGGACTACAACGAAGTTCTACAAGTCCAAGTTCATGGACTATACCGACCCGCTGCGGGTCATCACCAGCCGGGACCGAGGGCACTGCCACCCACACAGCGCTGCTCTTTATCCCCGGCTCCACTCCCTACGACTACTACACCAAGGGAGTACGAGAAGGGTCTGGCCCTGTATGCCTCCGGCGTTATGATCATGGAGAAGTGCGGCGATCTGCTGCCTGACTATTTCAGCTTCGTCAAGGGCGTTGTGGACAGCGAGGATCTGAGCCTGAACATCAGCCGTGAAACGCTGCAGAAGGATAACCAGCTCAAGCTGATGCGCAACTCTCTCGAGAAGAAGATCAAGAACGAGCTGCACGCGATGCTCGTCAACGACCGTGAGAAGTACGAGACCTTCTGGAAGAGCTTTGGCCGCCAGATCAAGTTCGGCATCTACGGTGATTACGGCATGCATAAAGATCTGCTGGGTGATTTGCTGATGTTCTACTCCGCCAAGGAGAAGAAGCTCGTCACGCTGGATGAGTACATCGAGAAGATGCCCGAGGAGCAGAAGTGCATCACTTTGCCGCCGGTGACGACACCGGACCGCCTGAGCAAGCTGCCTAATGCCCAGCTTGGTGTTGAGCAAGGGCTATGATCCGCTGCTCTGCACCGAGGATGTGGATGAGTTCTGCCTGCAGGTCATGCACGAGTACAAGGGAAAAGACCTTCCAGAACATCAATGCCGGTGATCTGGGCCTTGAGACGGAGGGGACGAGAAGAAGGCCGCCGAGGCCGCTGAGACCGAGAACAAGGATCTGTTTGAGGAGATCAAGAAGGATCTGAACGGCAAGGTCAAGGAGGTCAAGGTCAATCCCACCCTGCAGGAGCATCCCGTCACGCTTGACCGCTGAGGGCGGCATCTCGATGGAAATGGAGAAGGTCCTGCGCCGTATGCCGAACGCCGAGGGGCGTTGAGAGCACGAAGGTGCTGGAGCTGAACCCCAATCACACCGTCTTTGCCGCACTGAAGGCCGCCCACGCCGCCGGTGACGCCGACAAGGTTGCCAAATACGCTGAGCTGCTGTACGATCAGGCGCTGCTGATCGCAGGACTGCCCATCGAGGGACTGTTGCGTATGCACAGCTGGTCTGCGGATTGATGCAGCAAGCTTTGATAGCAGCCGCCCGCTCAGGTATGATGATGCCTGAGCGGGCGGCTTGCTGTTTTCTTTGGAAGGTTTGCGTTGGCGGGGAAACGGGCAAAGCCCCTCCGGGCATCTGGCGCTCGCCCACCTCCCCACTACCGTGAGGAGGCTTTTTGCGGGCTTTGCCCGTGGGAAAGGCGCCCCACGAAGTGGGGGAGCTGGGCCGAGCCTGCGAGGTCTGAGGGCTTTGCGGCATGTCGGCAAGCAACCGTTTATCGGAACGCCGCAGGGGCGCGAGATTGGTTTACTTACACAAACGGATTATAAAACCGGCCGAATTTGATCGTCACGGCCAGACTGATGAGCAACGGCACAGCACCAAAGCCCAGCGCGATAAAGTCGCGGCGAGCGAAGGGTCGGCGGTGTACCATGTGCGCTGTCGCTCTTGCCGAAGCCGCGCAGCTCCATCGCGTTGGAGGATCGTGTCGATGCGGTTCAGGCTCGTCAAAATCAGCGGCAGCAGGATGCTGACAGCGTTTTTCAGCCGTTTGAAAAACGGCTCACTGCGGCCCAGCTCGACACCGCGCGCCTGCTGCGCCTGACTGATGCTGTGATAATCGCGCTGGATATCCGGGATGTAGCGAAGTGCGATTGCCACGGAACCTACTTTGTAAGAAATTCCGATGCTGTTCAGGCTGGCTGCGAATTCACTTGGGTTGGTTGCGGAGATAAACAAGATGGCAACGGGAAGTGCCACAAAGTATTTGAGCGAGATATTGAACATGTAAAACAGTTGTACTGCAGTCCAGGTCCATACCGCCAGAAAAGATGGCACAGCAACGCGGGTGCCGTACTGGGGTCGTGCCCTGATTCGGGTCAAACAGGAAAATAAACAGATCGTTCAGTGCCAGAAACACCAGCATGAACACCAGCATGAAGCGGACCTCGCGCAGCTTGATGTTGTTTAGCTTGAACGCCGCAAAAGCTGACCGCCATCAGTCCCAGCAGCACCCATGTGTTGTAGGTGATCATACTGGCAAAGGTAAACAGCAGAAAGAAGGCCAGCTTTGTCGTGCCGGTCAGCTCATGCACCACGCTTTGCGCGGCAGATAGTTTTTTTAGCGCCATCCGCACGCACCTCCCTGTCCGCTGCGATGAAACGTTCCGCAAATCCTCCGCCGGGGCAATGCCGCAGCGGGTTGGCCAGCGATAATAAGGCTACGGGTCTCCTTCAGCGCCGCTGCTCGATGAGTGCCGGGTCGCAGAGGATAGCCGCTGCCGACCTATCAGCAATCAGCCGCCCATCGCAGAAGGCCAGCGCGCGGGGCGTGTATTCCAGCATCAGGTGCATGTCGTGGGTAATCATCACAACGGTCACGCCCTTCGCGTTCAGCCCGCGCAGAAACTCCATAATATCGGTATAATGGCGAAAATCCTGTCCCGCTGTCGGTTCATCCAGAATGATAAGCTCCGGGTCCCACCAGCACGCTCGCAATCGTGACACGCTTTTTCTGCCCAAAACAAGGCGGAGATCGGCCAGTTGCGGAACGGGTACAGACCGCAGACCCTGAGTGTTTCCCTCGACCCGGGCGCGGATCTCGTCCTCCGACAGACCAATGCCCTGCAGGCCCATGGCGACCTCGTCAAAGATCATTGTCTTGAGATCATCTGGTTGGGGTTCTGCATGACATAGCCGATGCCGTAAGACGGCGGCGGATGTTTTCGCCTTTGAGATTCTTACCGTCAAACCATATCTCTGCAGTCGGGCGTCTCAAAGCCGCAGATCAGCTTGGGAGAGGGTGGATTTGCCTGCACCGTTGCGGCCAACGATGCTGACCATCTCCCCCTGCCGATCGTAAAGCTGACATCCGACAGGGTATGCTGGTCCTGCTGTAGCCAAAGCTGAGGTTTTTGACCTCAAAGCCAGCGGGCGGGGGTCGGCTTCGGCGCAGGCAGCGGCTCCGCCTGAACCAGGTTTGCAGCCGCGCCGTATCGGCATCATCCAGCGCGACCGAGTCGATATGCGCAGGGTGCTTGTCCGGCGTGATGTCAATACCGGCATACCGCATGGCCCGTCAAATAGAGCGGCTCACGGATGCCGTTTTCCGCCAGCAGAGAGCCGGAAAGCAGCTCATCCGGACGCAGGTCGGCCAAGATTCGGCCGTCATTGGGACCAGCACGATGCGGTCCACGCTGCGCCAAAGCACATCCTCCAGACGATGCTCAATGATCAGGACCGTGGTGTCGGTTTTCTGCTGGATCGTGTCGATCAGCTCAATGGCCTCAGCTTTGCCGGTGGCCGGGTCCAGATTGGCGAGCGGTTCATCAAACAGCAGCACCTTGACCTGATCGACCATAACGCCCGCCAGACTGACGCGCTGCTTCTGCCCGCCGGAAAGCTCGTGCGGTGCATAGTCGAGGTGGTTTTCGATCCCGACCAGCTCTGCGGCACGGCGGGTGATCTCGTGCATTTCCTCCTGCGGGGTGCAGCTGTTTTCCAGCGCAAAGGCAATGTCCTCCCCCACGGTCAGCCCTATGAACTGGCCGTCCGGGTCCTGCAGCACGGTGCCCACATGCCCCTGCCAGCTCAAAAATACTGCTGTGGGGGCGTCAACGCCGTCCACAATCAAACTTCCCTTGCATTCGCCGGGGTTGGAGAAGGGATTCAGACCGTTGATGCAGGCCGCCAGTGTGCTTTTGCCGCTGCCGGACGGACCTGCAATCAACACGCGCTCGCCCGGGTAGATGTCCAGATCAATGTCGTGCAGGGTTGGCTGCTTCGCGCGCGGTACTGGAAGGAAAAAATTACGGAAGGATATGATCGGGGTTTTGGTTTCAGCCATACGGCACCTCGCAGGGTGATGTCACATAGCAAAAAAGCCTTCCCCGCATTCGTGGAAGGCATACGGGTTTTGTCGAGGTTACTCTTTGTCCAGAGAGGCCTTCTTGGCGATGGTCTTGGTGTAGGCCAGAATCAGCAGGCCGCCGACGACGACAGCCGTGATGATGTTGGACACAGCGGCAAATGCGCCCTGTGCAAAGACCTTTTTGGCGGGCTCGGCGTAGATCAGAATGTCCAGCACAGGCGCAACGACGATCCAGGCAACGGCATGCGCAATAAGGTTTGCAACGGCAAACATGGCAAACTTGGCCTTGTTGAAGTTGCCCTCCTGCACATTCAGCTTCTTGGCAAACAGGCCAACAACAACGCCCGTGAAGGCAGAGGCGATGACCCAGCTCCACCACGGGCTGCCACCCCAGGACAGGTCAATCAGGGCATGGCCGATGAAGCCGATCAGGGCGCCGGCCACAGGGCCGTACATGGCGGCCAGCAGACCGAGCACCGCGTACTGCAGGCTGATGTTGGTGTTGGGCACCGGGCTGGGAATCGCCACAAAACGGCCCAGAACAAAGAAGAGAGCTGCGCCGATGCCAACTGCAACGAAGGTTTTGATGTTGTTATTGTTTTTCATGATTCCGCACTCCTTTTATAAAATACCGCAATCGTTCTGCTGCCACAGGCAGCGAACATTTTAGGGCAATACCGCATAATTCCAACCGCTGACATGGCGCTTGCATACGCCCGCAGCACTGATACTGTACGGCAACGGTTAAAGTATACCGTTGTGCATATGCGGGTGTCAATGGGCAAATGCAGGGTATGCCCTATTTTTCGCGTTTGGTACAAAAAAACCACCCCGAAGGGTGGTCTTATCTGGAGCGGCCGACGAGGGCTCGAACTCGCTACCTCCACCTTGGCAAGGTGGCGCTCTACCAGATGAGCTACGGCCGCATAAAAATGGTGCCTCCGATCGGAATCGAACCAATGACACGGGGATTTTCAGTCCCCTGCTCTACCGACTGAGCTTGCCAGAGGCGGACAACGCATTAGATTATACCGGATACCGCTGCGATTGTCAAGCGTTTTTGACAAGTTTTTTCTGTAATTTCTGTAATAAACGACCTGCAAAAATGCTGGAAAAGCTGCAGAAAATATGCTATAATTTTTCAAAATACTGTCCGTTCCGGCAATACGACCTGCGCCGGCGGGCGGAGCTGTGCGCTGCGGCAGAAAAAATCAACCTTGGAAGGAGCGACCCATGAACGAACCCAGACGACGCCTGACCAACCGCGCCCTGCACGGCAGAGAGGAATGGATCAAGCGCATTTTCCGTGATCAGATCGCCGAGGCCGCCGGCATATTGGAGGTCGTACTGTCGGGCATTGTGCTGATTGCCCTGCTGATGAGCATTGTACCGTTGCTCAGGCTCATGCCGGGGCTTTTGACCGATGCCGACAGTATGGAGGTGCATACCTTCCTTGAACGGGCGCTGGATATTGTCATCGGCATAGAGTTTATCAAGATGCTTGCAAGCACAGCCCCGGCAGCGTGCTGGAGGTGCTGCTCTACGCCATTGCCCGCCACATGATCGTCGGCCATGAGGATGCGTTCAGAACCTCGTCAGTGTGGGGGGCCATTGCGCTGATTTTCGTTATCCGCAAGTCCTTTTTGTGCCGTCCTTCGCCAATGATGCTGGCCGGCGGTACAGCCCCCGATATGGAACAGCAGGAGAAACAGCAGGCAGAGCATACCGGCAAGGCATAAGGCTTAACGCCCCCCGCCATATCCTGATTGTACAAGTAATACCCCCTTCGGGCAGCTGCGGAAGCGATGTCAACATTGCTTTTTGCAGACCCGAAGGGGGTGTTTTGTATGGCTTGTGCAGACGATCAGAACAGGCCGGTGATCTTGCCGTGGACATCCATCAATGTCCATCGCAGCGGGTGCTTGGGCAGGCCGGGCATCGTCATGATGCTGCCGCAGATCACGACCACGAATCCGGCACCGGCAGAGAGTCGAACCTCACGCACATTCAGCGTAAAGCCCTCGGGCGCACCGGTCAGCTTGGCATTGTCGCTGAAGGAATACTGCGTTTTGGCGATGCAGACCGGCAGATTGCCGTAGCCCTGCGCGGTCAGCTCGTCCAGCGTCTTTTCGCGGCGGCAGTGTAGCTTACCCCGCCCGCGCGGTAGATTTTGGCAACCGCTTCGATCTTATCGGTCAGCGGTGCATCCAACTCATACGTATATGGACGCGCGCGCTGTCGTCAAGAATAGACAGCACGGTCTCGGCCAGTGCCTTGCCGCCCTCGCCGCCCTTGGCAAAGACCCGCTCAGTGCGCAGGGCACACCGGTTTTTTGCAGACGTCGTAATGATGTCCATTTCCGCGTCTGTATCAGTGGGGAATGCGTTGATTGCCACGCAGACCGGCAGACCAAAGCCCTGCAGATTCTCGATATGGCGGGCCAGATTGACAGCACCCGCGCGCACGGCCTCAGCATTGGGCTTGCCCAGATCGGGCTTGGCCACGCCGCCGTGGGATTTCAGCGCGCGGACGGTGGCCACCAGCACAACGGCAGCGGGGTTCAGGCCGGCATAGCGGCACTTGATGTCCAGGAAAATTTTCAGCCCAGGTCGGCACCGAAGCCGGCCTCGGTGATACATAGTCAGCCAGCTTCAGGCTCAGCTTGGTGGCAATGGCGCTGTTGCAGCCGTGCGCAATGTTGGCGAACGGGCCGCCGTGGATGATGGCCGGGTTGTGCTCCAGCGTCTGCACCAGGTTCGGGTCGAGGGCATCCTTCAAAAGTGCGGTCATTGCGCCCGCCGCGCCAATCTGCCCGGCGGTGACGGGCTGGCCGTCGTAGGTGTAGGCGCAGACGATGCGGGACAGGCGGGCCTTTAAGTCCTCAAGGTCGGTGGCCAGGCAGAACACAGCCATGACCTCGCTGGCAACGGTGATGTCAAAGCCGTCCTCCCGCGGGGTGCCGTTGACCTTGCCGCCGAGGCCGTCCACAAGGAACCGCAGCTGGCGGTCGTTCATGTCCATGCAGCGCTTCCATGTGATGCGGCGGGGGTCGATGTTCAGCGGGTTGCCCTGCTGGATTGAGTTGTCGATCATAGCGGCCAGCAGATTGTTGGCCGCGCCGATGGCGTGGATGTCACCGGTGAAATGCAGGTTGATGTCCTCCATGGGCACGACCTGGCATAGCCGCCGCCGGCCGCGCCGCCCTTAATGCCAAAACACGGGGCCCAGAGAGGGCTCACGCAGGCAGAGCATCGTTTTTTGCCAAGGGCATTCATGGCATCGGCCAGACCCACGCTGGGTGGTGGTCTTGCCTTCACCGGCCGGGGTGGGGCTGATGGCGGTGACCAGGACCAGCTTGCCCTCGGGCTTGTCGGCCTTGGCTAGCAGGTGGTTCAGCTTGGCCTTGTAGTGGCCGTAGGGGATAACGTCCTCGCCCTGCAGGCCCAGCTTGGCGGCAATTTCGGTGATGGGCTGCATTTTGGCGGCCTGGGCAATTTCGATGTCGCTCAACATTGTACGATTCCTCCGTTTTTGTAAAAAACAATAATGGGCTGCACACACCATACACCAGTGTATGCAGCCCAGACGGTCGGCTTAAAAAGCAAGCTGTTATGCCGCGTCCCCCCGTGGTAAACCCCCACGCTATTCCGTCGGTCGGCGGCCTTGCATAGTGTTACTGTACCACACTACCAACAGGTTTGTCAAGGGGCGACTTTCTTTATTGCAACGGCAGCGTGACGGCACGGCTTTCGTCCGCATGGTATCCTGCCGAACAGATACCGGAACTCGCTGATTTTTGCTACCTGCGCCGGGTCAGCGGTGTAGTAGTCGATGCGGCAGCTGATGATGCCGGTGGTCGGGTCCACCGTGCTGCTGCGCATGGCATAGGAATTGGTGTTCGTGTCGATATATTCCTCGTCCTGCGGCGTCAGCTCACAGCTCTGCGCATAGCCGTAGGGTACCCTCTGCCACGTCAGTGCCCGCCCCTGCACGGCAAAGTTCTGCAGGGTGTAGCCGCCCGCATCGCTGGTGGCAATTTTCACGCCCTGCTGCATTTCGTCCACGGTCACGGTGCGGTCCTCGTATTCGTACACACCGCTGTGGTACACGGGGTAAAGGTGATGCTTTTGGGCGTTTTGGTCAGGCACGGTATAGGCAACGGCACCGCCGGACACGCCGTCCGGGTAGCTGGGCAGAAGCTCGCGCCCGGTATCGTCGGTCAGGATCATTCCGCCGTTGAAGATCACAGGGTTGTCTGCATCCTCGCCACGCAGCTTCTTTTCCTCATCCTCGCTTACCACACCATTGGGATGCGTTTCGGCGAATTTCATCTGCATCGGAATGTTTTCGCAAGGCTGCCGCTGCCGGTGCCGAAACACAGGCTGTCCAGCGTGATGGGGTTTTCGCCCAGCAGGGCATCGGCAATGCCGAAATCCAGCACCGTCGGCGCAACGCGGCGCGCCCCGGCACGCACCTGCTCGCCGTTCAGCTCCATTGTGTAGTTAAGCCCCGGTTCGCCCGCAGCAGCGTGGGAATCGAGCAGGCGCAGCATAACGGTATCGCCCTGCGGCTCCTCCGGCAGCTGGTAGTGCAGCCACAGCCGGAAGGTATCGTCACCTTGCCGGTAGAAATCACTTTGCATCGTGTAAATTTCCTCGCCGCCGTTGATTTGCGCCGCCATCCACGGCGTATTGCTGCTGAGCTGTTCCCATTCGGGGTAGATACTGTCGGCGTCCAGAAATTTCGACACCACATTCTCACCGCTTACAGTAAAGAAGCAATCCAGCGTGGCGGCGTCCATGGACACTTTATCCAGCGTGTAGTTGACGCCGTCCAGCGTCTGCGTCTGACCGATTTCCGTGTTGTGGGCTTCGGTGTCAGACTGCTGCCCGCCGTACTCACCGCGCGGGGCGTCCAGCACATTCTGCACCTGTGCCTGCGATTTGGCATCGGTGAAAAACCCGATTTTCCCGCCGGCCAGTTCCTGATATACGGCGCTGCGGCAATGCCTGCCGAGAGCACGCAGGTGGCAGCCACGGCAGCGGCCACGCACACGGGTACACGGCGGTGCTTTTTCAGCTTAGGCGGCGTATAGCTGCCCGCTTTCTCTATTTTTTTCAGCGCCATGTCATAGATGCGCTTTTTCTTCCTGCTTGCTCAGCGGCACGGTTTTTGTGGGATACTGTTCAACAGGGAATCAGCGTTTTCTGTATAGTTACGCATAATGTTGCAGCCCCTCTTAATAGTATTGCTGGCAGCGCGGCAAACTGTTTGCGCAGCTTTTCGCGCCCGCGGGAAAGTCGGACATTGACGGTATGTTCCTTTGCATGTTCAGCCTGCGGCCGATTTTCGCGGCAGGACTCCCTGTAATAATAGCGGCGGAAAAATATCTCCCTGTCCGGTTCCGGCAGTTCGGTCAGTAGTTGGGCAATCAGTTCCTCCGCCTCGGTGGAGCGGCGCTCGGTCATCCAGTCCTGCGCCAGTTCGTCGTTCAGTTCACATTCCTGTTGTCGGGGCCGCAGCGCCCGCCAACGGTCGATGGCTGCATTGCGCGCCGTCACGCACAGCCAGGCACGCAGCAGACGGTTTTGCTGATTAAATTCGGCTGCGTGTTTCCATGCTGCCACCAGAACATCGGCGGCGCACTCCTCGGCATCCTGCGGGTTGTTGGGCAGAATACGGCAATGACGGTATGGATCAGTCCGCCGTACTGTGTCAGCAACAACTGCAGCCCCGTTTCTGGTTCTGCCAGCAGGGCATCTATGATTCTGTTATCCTCCACGGCGTTGTGATTCTTCCTTTCTTATTCAAGGCCTTGTACCCACTAAACGGCCGCACGGCAGGAAATGTCACAATAGCCGCGCAAAAAACAACCACCCGCAAAAACGGGTGGTTGCACAATTTTCATTTGTTTTGCAATGCTGGTATCAAACCTTGCCTTTCCCGCAGCCCCACTTTTTGAAATACCGCCCCATGCTGACAAGCTGCATCTTGAACTTGCCTGCATCGCGCATCGGGGCGCGGTGCCATGCGTGGATGGCGGAAAACTGTGGGGCCAGCCAGACGGTGCCCTTCTGCAGTACCTTCTGGGTCAGGTCAGCGTCCTCCACATACATAAAATACGCCGGGTCAAAGCCGCCGATCTTCCTTAAAAAACATCGGTGCGCACCGCCATAAAACTGCCGGTGCAGAATTCGATGCGGCGCGGCGCGCTCAGGTCCTCGTCCTGCATCGTGTAGTGGTCATCGGCCTTGGCAAAGCAGCCGCCAAAGCGCGGGGCCAGCTGGCGCGCCAGCAGCAGCCAGGGGTGGGCTTGCGGCGGGGCAGGTGCTGCAGCCGTCCGTCCGGATAGCGCAGCTGCGGCGTGGCCATGGCAGCGCCCTTCCGGGCCAGCAGCCAGTCGGCCATCGGCTCAAGCACATCCCCGGTCAAAAGAATGTCCGGGTTCAGGATGAAATGCACCGCACTGTCCAGCTGCGGGATGACCGCGTTGTGACCCTTGCCGAAGCCGAGATTCTGCGCCAGCGGCAGAACGGTAACGCGGGCATCGCCAAAATCGGTCTCAGCCAGCCGTTGGCCGCAGCCGTCAGGGCTGCCGTTATCGACAACATACAGGGCAAAATCAGGGGCGGGGGTATGCTGCAGAATGCTGCGCACCGCGGCGCATACCTCCTCATAATCGCAGTACGCCACAATACAGGCGCTGATTTTCGGCATAATTATTTCTCCAATGCTTCCAGATGGGTCAGGTCATACGGCGTATCCTGATACACATAGTAGTTGAGCCAGTTTGTGTAGAGCAGGTAGCCGTGGGCGCGCCAGCGGAACAGCGGGTCGCGGGCGGGGTCATCCTCGGGATAGTAGTTGCAGGGGAATGTTGATGGGCTTACCGGCCTTCACATCGCGCTTGTATTCCTTATCCAGGGTGTACTTGTCGTACTCGGGGTGGCCGATGACAAGATCTGGCGGCCGGATTCGGTGGAGAGCAGCATCGGGCCTGCTGCATCGCTCTCGGCCAGAATGCGCAAATCACCGCAGGCATCAATGGCGGCGCGGTCCAGCCCGGCCCAGCGGCTGTGCGGGGGCATAGAACACCTCATCAAAGCCGCGCACCAGCGGGTTGGACGGGCGGGTGACGCGATGCTCAAACACGCCGAACATTTTTTGTCCAGATGCACCTTGGGAATGCCGAAGTGGTAGTACAACCCGGCCAGCGCACCCCAGCACAGGTGGATGGTGGAGTAGACGTTCTCCTTGGTGTAGTCCATGATGGTGCACAACTCGTCCCAGTAGTCCACGGCCTCATAGTCTAGGTCCTCAATCGGCGCGCCGGTGATGATCATGCCGTCAAAGCGCTCGTTTTTGATCTCGTCAAACGTCTTGTAAACGCCTTCATGTGCTCGGGCGCGGTGTGGGTCGTGCTGTGGGTGGCAGTCTGCAAAAGGTGACCTGCACCTGCAGCGGGCTGTTTGCCAGCAGGCGGGCCAGCTGGGTCTCTGTCACGATCTTGGTCGGCATCAGGTTGAGGATCAGGATGCGCAGCGGGCGGATGTGCTGGCTCATGGCGCGCTCCTGATGCATGACAAAGACATTTTCCTGCTGCAGCTCGTCATAGGCGGGCAGGTTTTTCGGGATGATCCGCGGCATGGGAGAAGACTCCTTACTAACTCAGAATCCGGGTGCGGCGGCGGTGCCGGCCCGTTTGGATGGTACTATTATATAGACTTTTGCGGCAAAAAGCAGAAAAAATGCCCCCGGCGGGTGTCGGGGGGCATGGGGCGATCAAAACCGCTTACTCATATTTGACATTGTCAATGAGGTTCTGCATCACATCGCTCTGCAGCACATTCATCTTGACATAGTTCTCGCCATAGGCGGTCACATACTGGGTGGGGTCGGTCATGCCGTAGTAGCCGCCGTGATTGGCGTTCATCGTTGCGGTGTCGCAGCGGAAGCCCATCTTCTCGGCCACGGCCTGCATGAGCAGGGCCTGCTGTGTGATAGAGCGGATGCTGTCGTGCGCATCCTTGAGGTAGGCGTCCACATTGTCATAGCTGCTGCCATCATGCCGGAGGCAAGCAGGGCATCCATGGTGGTGCCGTAGTTCTGCGCGTAGGTATAGATGCGGTACAGCAGCACATCGCGGTAGTAGTCCAGCGCAATCTGGGGCAGCTCATCGGTGTAGCTGACCTTATCGTGCAGGGCGGAGTAGACCTCCGCTGGACTGATTGTCATAGAGCATCGTGCTCTTGACAAACGCCTTCAGCTCGTCAATGTTGTTCAGGTTCATCGTGGCGGAGAGATTCTCCTTCACCCAGTCATCGGTCAGCTCCGGGGTGACGGACTCCTTGATGTAGTGCAGGGTCGTCTCAAGACGGCCTCCCTTGCCGCTCAGGTCCGCGTTGCCGTAGTTTTCGGGGAAGGTGACGGTGACATCAAAGGTCTCGCCGGGGTGTGGCTGACGATCTGATCCTCAAAGCCGTCAATAAAGGTACCGCTGCCGAGGGTCGGGTCGTAGCCGTTTGTTCTGACTGTCGCCGCCGTCAAAGGCAACGCCGTCGATGCGGCCCACATAGTCGATGTTGACCGTATCGCCGTCCGCCGCGGCGCGGTCGGTGACCTGCGTGTCGGTGGCAAAGCTGGCAAGGACATTCGTGTTGATATAGTTGGTGATGTCGTCCTCACTGACCTGACCGAGATCAGCGCTGATCGTAATGTCGGCGTAGTCATCGGGCAGATTTATAGTCGGCAGCGGTCACGTCCTTGAGGTAGCCGTTCTCATCAAACGCATCGGAAAAGCTGAAGTCAGCCAGATAAGCGTAAGGCGGAATCATCGGCGGTCTCGCCGGTGGCGGCGGTGTCGGAGGTTGCAGCCGTCTCAGCGGTGGAGGCAGCTGCCTCGTCCTTGCCCCTTGCCGCAGGCGGTCAGGGCAGCGGTCATGCCGACAGCCAGACCAAGGGCCGTCAGACGATGGATATGAGTCAGTTTCATGGGTATCTCCTGTTTCTTTATAAAATTGCATACCATAACATTATACACTCTTTTTTTGAAAAAGTAAAATGAAAATCTGATGAAAACCCCCGCCGCCGGAAAACGATGCCGCGAAATCTTGTACAAAAAGGCTATAGCAATCCCTTTGACGGCTATGTTATAATAGAAGACGGCAGCGGATCGGGGATTCCGGAAAAGGCTGAAATGCCTATTTACTTACAAAAGAGGTAGAAACGTATGCTTACTTCCATTACCGGCATCAACTGGGGCGACGAGGGCAAGGGCCGCATGGTCGACCTGCTCAGCCAGAACTATGACATTGTTGCGCGCTATCAGGGCGGCGACAATGCTGGCCCACCGTCAAGAACGAGCGCGGCAAATTCGTCCTGAACCTGATTCCCTCCGGCATTCTGCGCCCCGATGTTGTCTGCGTCATGGGCGGCGGCATGGTCATCGACCCCGAGCACCTCGAGAAGGAAATTGCCTCCCTGACCGAGAAGGGTGTTGAGATCAGCCCCAAAAACCTGAAAATCTCCGACCGCGCGACCATCACCATGCCGTTCCATGTCGCACAGGACGGTCTGGAGGAGGAGCGCCTGTCAAGACCGGCGCCCAGTTCGGCTCCACCAGCGCGGCATCGCCTACAGCTACGGCGATAAATACATGAAAAGACTCTGCGCATGGGCGACCTCGTCCATATGGACGCCGGTGTCAAGAAGCGTCTGGAGACGATCGTTGAGTCCAAGAACCTGACCATGGAGAAGATCTGCGGCCAGAAGCCCGTCAGCGTTGACGAGATGTGGGCATGGTGCGAGAAATATTCAAGCTGTTTTTGCCCCCTACATCTGCGATGTGGGCGATTACCTCGACAAGGCCGACCGCGAGGGCAAGAAGATCATGTTCGAGGCGCAGCTCGGCGCTCTGCGCGATATTGACTTCGGCATCTACCCCTACACGTCCTCGTCCAACACTCTCGCTGCCTACGCGCCCATCGGCGCCGGCATCCCGGGCCATAAGCTGAACCTCTCCATCGGCATCATGAAGGCTTACTCCTCCTGTGTCGGTGAGCCCTTCACCACCGAGCTGGCTATGACCGAGGGCAGAAAAAGGACGTGCTGCGTGAGCACGGCCATGAGTACGGCGCTGCCACCGGCCGTCCCGCCGCGTCGGCCCGTTTGACGCTGTGGCAAGCCGCTACGGCGTACAGTGCCAGGGCTGCGATGAGCTGGCCCTGACCCTGCTCGATGTCCTCGACTATATGGAGCAGGTGCCCATCGTCACCGCCTACAAGCTGACCGACGGCACCACCACGACCCGTTTCCCGATGGGCAAGGCGCTGGACGATGCCCAGCCTGTTGTGGAGACCGTCTGGCCCGGCTGGCACTGCGACATCACCGGCGTGCGCAAGTTTGAGGACCTGCCCAAGGCTGCTCAGGACTATGTAAAGCGTCTGGAGGAGCTGGTCGGCTGCAAGATCAAGTACATCTCTGTCGGACCCGAGCGCGACGCCTGCATCGTCCGCGACTAAATCGCGCCCGATCAATACTATCCATACAAACGGCAGAACCCTGACACGGTCTGCCGTTTTCTAAAAAGGGGCGTTCCTGTTTGATACAATTTCTGATACAAACCTTTATCAAAAACCATGAAAAGACCGAGGACCGCGCCGTCCGCACGGCCTACGGAAACCTGGCCTGCATCGTCAGCGTGGTATGCAACCTGCTTTTTGGCAGGCGGCAAGATCGCTGTCGGCGTATTGACCGGCAGTGTGGCCGTGACCGCCGACGGTATGAACAACCTGTCTGATGCAAGCTCCAACATCGTCAGTTTGCTGGGCTTCAAGCTTGGCGCGCGCCCAGCCGACTCAGAGCATCCCTACGGTCACGCCCGGTATGAGTATCTGGCCGGGCTGGCCGTCTCAGTCATGATCCTCGTCATCGGCGTTGAGCTGCTGAAGGAGAGCTTTGCCAAGGTTCTGCACCCCACGGCCGTGGACTTCAACTGGGTCATGGTCGCGGTGCTGGCGGCCTCCATCCTGTCAAGCTCTGGATGGCAAGGCTCAACCACAAAATCGGCACGGACATCGAGTCTGAGACCCTGCTGGCCACCGCCGCCGATGCCCGCAACGATGTCATCACCACAGCCGCAGTCCTTGCTGCCACAGTGCTGACAAAGCTGTCCGGTTTTTACCCGTCTGGACGGTTTGATGGGCCTTGGTGTGGCGGCGTTCATCCTGGTACAGCGGCGCTTCACTTGTGCGCGATACCATCAATCCGCTGCTCGGTGCGGCACCCGACCCGGAGCTGGTCGAACATATCGAAAAAAGGCAATGAGCTACCCCGGTGTGTTGGGCGTACACGATCTGATGATCCACGATTACGGCCCCGGCAGCCGGTTGGTCAGCTTCCATCTGGAAATGGATTCCAAGGATGATGTCATGCACAGCCATGATGTCATTGACCGCATTGAGCGCGACCTGCTGGTGCAGGACGGCCTGATTGCCACGATACACTTTGACCCGGTCGTGACCGGCGACCCCCATGCGGACGAGCTGAAGGCATTCTTGCAGCAGGAAATCCGGGTGTTTGAGCCGCTGGCGAACATTCACGACCTGCGCATCGTCTTGCCCCCGACCCATACCAATGTAATCTTTGACTGCGCCGTGCCTGCCGAGTACATGACCGACAAGCAGCACCGCGGTGTCAGGCTTGTCAGCGCCCTGCGCAATTCCGTGCAGGAAAAATGGCCGGATCATTTCTGCGTCATAAAACTGGAACCGGACTATGCGCCGATACACCATGAATAAAAGAAGTATTCTGTAGGGCGGGCATGCCCTGCCCTCAACATAAAATCCATAGCGATTTGGCGGCAAGGCTGCGGGCCGGACATGTCCGGCCCCTACCGAGCACCATTACGGAAAGTAAAATTATATAGTAAGGAGAGGCATCCCCATGGACTATAACAAAGCAGCGCTTGAACTCCACAGCAAGTTCCCCGGCAAGATCGCCGTGCAGAGCCTTTGCGAATGCAAGGACCGCGATGCGCTGTCCACCGCCTATACCCCCGGTGTGGCCGAGCCGTGCCGCAAAATCAAGGCGAATCCCGACGATGTATACACCTACACGATGAAAGGCCGCACCGTGGCCGTGGTCACCGACGGCTCCGCCGTGCTGGGGCTTGGCAATATCGGCCCCGAGGCCGGTCTGCCGGTCATGGAGGGCAAGTGCGTCCTGTTCAAGGAGTTCGGCGGCGTCGATGCGTTCCCCATCTGCCTGAACGCCAAGACGAAGGAGGAGGTCATCGTTGCGGTTAAGGCCATTGCCCCGACCTTCGGCGGTATCAACCTTGAGGATATCCGCAGCCCGGAGTGCTTTTGAGATCGAGGCAGGGCTTGAACGCGACCTTGATATCCCTGTGTTCCACGACGACCAGCACGGCACAGCCATCATCGTGCTGGCGGGTGTGCTCAACGCCCTGAAGGTCGTCGGCAAGCGCATTGAGGATGTCAAGATCGTCCAGAACGGCCCCGGCGCCGCCGGTACGGCCATCATCCACATGCTGCAGGTCGCGGGTGCCAGAAACATCATCGCGGTCGATGAGCATGGCATCCTGCTGCCCGGCCGCCCCTGCCGGGCCTGGAGGGTCACAAGGGCAAGCTGGCCGAGGAAACAAACCCCGAAAAGCTGTCCGGCGGTCTGGCGGAGGCCATACGGGACGCTGACATCTTTATCGGCACCTCCATTGCGGGGGCACTTACCCCCGAGCTGGCCGCCACGATGGCAAGGACGCCATCGTCTTTGCTATGGCGAACCCCACGCCCGAGATCATGCCCGATCTCGCTAAGCAGGCGGGCGTCCGCGTCATCGGCACGGGCCGCAGCGACTTCCCGAATCAGGTCAACAATGTGCTGGCGTTCCCCGGCATCTTCAAAGGTGCGCTCTCGGTCCGCGCCGGGACATCAACCCCGCCATGAAGATGGCTGCCGCCAAAGGCCATCGCGGGCCTCATCCCTGACGATGAGCTGAACGAGGAAAACATTCTGCCCAAGGCGTTCGACCCGCGTGTGGCCGATGCCGTAGCCGCAGCCGCTGCACAGGCTGCACGGGAAAGCGGCGTGGCGCGCGTATGAGCATCCGTGAAAATTTCTGCTGCTGCCATCACCGATGCGGTGGAGGCACTCTGCATCGAAGCAAATACAAAGCTGCCCGCCGATGTGAAGGCGGCGCTCGATCAGGCTGAGGCTGCTGAGCCGTGGCCGCTCGCCCGCGAGACACTCGGTCTGCTGCAGCAAAATCTGGTCGTGGCAGCCGATAAGGAGCTGCCCATCTGTCAGGACACCGGCATGGCCTGTGTCTTTATCGAGCTGGGGCAGGACGCCCACATCAGCGGCGATCTGACGGAGGCCGTCAACGAGGGCGTACGCCGCGGCTATGAAAAAGGCATTTCTGCGTAAATCCATCACAGCGGACCCGCTGCAGCGCGTCAACACGGGGGATAATACGCCGGCGTTCCTGACCGTGCATCTCGTCCCCGACAGCGGCTGCAAGATCACCGTTGCCCCCAAGGGCGCCGGCAGTGAGAACATGAGCCGTCTTGCCATGCTCAAGCCTGCCGACGGCGTGGAGGGCGTGAAAAATTCGTGCTGGATACGGTGGAGCAGGCGGGTGCCAACCCCTGCCCGCCCATTGTGCTGGGCATCGGCATCGGCGGCAGCTTTGACCATTGCGCAGCCCTTGCCAAAAGGCGCTGCTGCGCCCGCTGGACGAGCCGAACGCCGACCCGTATTATGCTGCGCTGGAAAAAGAGCTGCTGGACGCCATCAACGCGACCGGCTTCGGCCCGCAGGGCTTTGGCGGTGCCACGACCTGTCTGGGCGTTGCCATTGAGCAAAAGCCCACCCACGTAGCCTGCCTGCCGGTGGCCGTCAACATCAGCTGCCACGTCACCCGCCGCGCCAGCCGGAGGTGTGACCGATGCCGAAACCGACCATTGATATTCCGCTGGACGAAACGGAGGAAAAAGGCACAACCTGCGCAGGAGCGAAAAGCCTCCCGCATAGACATCCCGCTGGACGAGGACGGCAAACGCGCCGAGCCGCTCGACATTACGATGGCAGAGCTGGAATTTGTCAACCGCCACCATGAGGAATACAAGGAGCTGCGCCGCCGTGCGCGGGAACAGGAGGGCCGCTGATGCAATACATTTTACAAACACCGCTTTCCAAGGCGGATCTGGCCCCGCTGCGGGCCGGGGATACCGTGCTGCTTTCCGGCGTGGTGTATACCGCCCGCGATGCCGCCCACGCCCGCATGATGGAGCTGCTTGATCAGGGCAAGCCGCTGCCGTTCCCCATCGAGGGCGCAGCAATCTACTACGTCGGCCCTACGCCGGAGCGCCCAGGCTGTGCTATTGGTGCCGCCGGGCCAACGACCTCAGGCCGGATGGATGCCTACACCCCGCGGCTGCTCGATCTGGGCCTTGCCTGTGGCGATCGGCAAGGGTAAGCGCAGCGAGGCCGTCAAGCAGTCAGTCGTGCAGAATGGCGCCGTCTATCTGGCGGCCATCGGCGGGGCCGGTGCCCTTATGGCCAACAGCGTCCAGAGCTGCGAGGTCATCGGTATGGCCTGATCTGGGCTGCGAGGCTGTGCGCAGGCTGGTCGTCCGGGATTTCCCGCTGACCGTTCTGCTGGACGCCCACGGCGGCGATCTCTACCAGAGCGGCCCTGCCGCCTACCTTGCCGCGGGAGAGCCGCACATGAACCCCGACTGACGAGATGCCTTGCCCTCTGCGCGCTGGCGCTGGCGGTCTCATCGGCATCGGTGCGGCGCTGGTCCTCTCCAAAATCGGCAGAGGGAGGCCGAGGCAGCTGCCGCTGCGGCCAGTCAGGCAGCAGCCAGTGAGGCTGCCGCAAAAAGCAGCCGAGGAGGAGGCAGCCCGCGCTGCCAGCGCGAGGCTGCAAGCGCCGCAGAGGCGGAGCGATTGGCAGCGGAGGCAGCCGCCGCAAAGCGGCAGGAGCAGGTCGATGCCGCCCGGGCCGCGCATGACACAGTTGGCTACGGGGATAAATTAGGCCGCATCTGGGTTGAGGGCACCAAAGGTGGACTGTGCGCTCTACTGGGGTGACAGCGAGAACCAGTTCAGCCGGGGCGCCGGCTGCCGCGCCGAGAGCGACTGCGTACCCCGGCGAGAACGGCACCGTTCTGATCGGTGCGCATACCGGTACCTACTTTTCCGACCTCGGTTCCGTTCAGCTTGGGGCAATGATCCATCTGGAAACCGACTGGGGTGATTTCACCTATCAGGTGACCGACATGCAGGTCATTCTGGAAACCGACATCGACAAAGGTGCGTCTGGGGGCAACCGGCCCAGCGTCATCCTGTACACCTGCTACCCCTTCGGTATCCTGACCCATACGCCGACCCAGCGCTATGCCGTTTATGCCGACCCTGTCAGCGCCGATGCAAGCGGCGTCATTCCGGCCGATACGACGGAATAAGACCATTGACAAACACGCCAAAAGTTGCTACACTAATACTGCTATGCAGCCATGGCGGAATTGGCAGACGCGCTGGTTTTAGGTCCAGTGTCCAAGACGTGCAGGTTCAAGTCCTGTTGGCTGCACCATAAAATAACAGCGCAGATGGGCGTAATTGCTTATCTGCGCTGTTTTTTGTTGTCTGGTGAAGAATAGCCGACATAATCTGCCTGTTGTCTGCACATACGTCTATCCCCAAAGTGAGGGATGCAGATGCAAAGAAAATGGCGGGTTGGCGGCGGCAGCGGCGGCTGCTTGGCACTGCTGGGAGCGGCAGTCATTGTTAGGGCTGGCGGCGGCTTTGCTGGATACACTTTACACCGATGAACCGGCAGCAGAGCTGCGCATCGCTTCGCTGCCGTATCTTTCTGCCCGCAAAGCAGGGCGCTGTGCCTGCGGACAGCACCGCGCCCGACACAAGCAGCAATGTTACGCTGGCACTGTTCGGCGTGGTTCCGGTCAAAACGGTGCGTGCAGTCACCACGGCGCGGCGCACGGTGCATCTGTGCGTGGTACTCTTCGGGGTCAAGCTGTTTTCCGATGGCGCACTGGTCGTAGCATTCTCTGACCGGTACACGGCGCTGGGCAGCGAGAATCCCGCCAAGGCGGCGGGGCTGCGGCTGGGGGATCTCATCATCTCGGCAAATGGGCAGCCGGTGCGCAGCAATGAGGATCTGACCCGCGCCATACAGGCGGCGGTGCGCCGCCGACTGTGCTTTACAGACGCGGCGAAAGCCAATGTATGGCGGTGCTGACGCCGACTCGGGACGAGAACGGTTGCTACAAGGCGGGCATCTGGGTGCGGGATTCGGGGGCAGGTATCGGGACGCTCAGCTTTATCGACCCCCTGCACGGCACCTTTGCCGGGCTCGGGGCATTCCATCAGCGATGCCGACACCGGTGCAGAATTGACATTGCTCTCCGGTGAGATCGTGCCTGTGACGGTAACGGGCTGTGTCCGCGGCGCTGCTGGCAGCCCGGGCGAGCTGCGCGGGGAGTTTGCAGCATCGCCGGTCGGCAGAGTGCTGGCCAACGATGCGGCGGGGTGTACGGCAGCTACAGCGGCCCGGCAGCAGGGCAAAGCGTGGAAGTCGCCAACCTGCAGGAGGTCACCACAGGCCCCGCCGAGCTTTGGGCTACCGTGGAGGAACGGCCGCCAAAGCCTATGCAGTGCGCATTGAGCGGGTGACTATGACCGGAACAGACCCAAACCGCAATCTGCTGATCCGCGTAACCGATCAGACGCTGCTTGAAAAAAACAGGCGGTATCGTACAGGGGAGCGGCTCACCGATTGTGCAGAACGGCCGCCTTGCCGCAGTGCTGACCCATGTGCTGGTAAACGACCCCGCGAAGGGGTATGCGATCTTTGCGGCTACGATGCTGGAAAAAGGCAGACGCTGCCGCCTGACTTCACCGCCGGGAAAAGCAAGAAAAAGGCTTGACCGCTGCGACCTGCGGCCGACAGCGTGCAAAAAGCGTAAAATTGAGCAGGATTGTGTAAATCTGTGCCGAAATACGGCGAAATAGAGAGAAAGCTGTCGAACGAAAGTTTGCTTAAATAAGAGAAAAGTCGTGTCGAACCACTTGCGAAAGCTGGTAATTTATGGTAAAATTTCCATTGTAAACGAGGAGTTTCAACAAAACGGGGGTCGATGCGCGGACAACGCGCAACTCAGAAAATATGGAGGATATGTGACGATGGAAAAGATCAAATTTGTAATGACCGACACGGACCCGCAGGTGTCTGCACTTTGCCGCCATGTTCTGGAGGAAAAGGGCGTCTCAGTGACCATCTGCGAAAAGAACGGTGCCAAAGCGCTGGAGACCCTGCTGACGATCCATCCGCAGGCTGTGCTGCTGGATGCCTTTTATGCCGGACCTGGACGCCATCACCGTCAAGCAGCGCTACGAGGCTCAGAACACCAGCAGCACCCGCACGACCTTCTTCGTTACCGGGGCCTTCCAGAGCGAGGAGATCGAGCAGGAGCTGCTGGACAGCGGTTTTCGTTCTTCTTCGTCAAGCCGTTTGACGAGACCGTGCTGGTCAGCCGTGTGCTGAAAGCTGCAGGCAACACGACCCGCCCGCAGCTTACCTCGCTCGACGGTGACGAGCTGACGGTCACCGAAATCCTGCACCAGATCGGCGTGCCGGCCCACATCAAGGGCTACCAGTTCCTGCGGGATGCCATCCTGCTTACCACCGCCGACCACGGCTACATCAATGCAGTTACAAAACGCCTTTATCCGGAGATTGCCAAGCGCAACATGACCACCGCCAGCCGCGTGGAGCGTGCCATCCGCCACGCCATTGAGGTAGCATGGGATCGCGGTGATGTGGACACGCTGAACAGCTACTTTGGCTATACGATCCACAATCTTCGCGGCAAGCCCACGAACTCGGAATTTATTGCCATGATCTCGGACAAGATCCGTCTGGATAAAAAGCGCCACGCATAATGGGCGTAATCTTTACCAAAGCTGCACAGACAGGAAAGCACCTGCCTGCGCAGCTTTTTGACGCAGACGAAATTTGTGCCGAATATTACAGGAAACTTATTCAGCAGGTTCTGCCGCATAGCTTCCGGCGTAGCAGCGGACAGGATTTTGCAGCGCTATATAAAGTATGACATTCACCCTGCAGAACCCATCAAAAACGACAAAAAGTACCGTTTAAAACCCGGCCGGGTGGTAGTTTGGCTGAAATGTCCGCGGGGTGCTTGCATTTTCTTTTCCCAGAGTTTACACTTAAAGCACAGGACAATATCTTACTTTTATATAAAGGAGGATCTTCCGTGGCAATTGCAATGCAGCAGCTTGGTTTTGGCGCGGGCGTTCTGTGCCATCATGCCCTTTTCGCATTATGACCGCAGCGCAGTGTACCCTGACAGGCCACTGCGCTGTTTTTTGTTTTGTAAGGGAGGTTACCAACCGCATGAAAAAAAGTTGCGATCATCATGAAACCGGACAGCGATTGGCCGGTAGTCAAGTCCGCCTGCACGGTGCTGAAGGAATTCGGCGTGCCGTATGGGAGCCCACATTCTTTCCGCCCACCGCACGCCGGGAGGCCGCCGCCGCCTTTGCGAAGTCGGCCCGCGCCAACGGGTACGGCGTCCTGTGCGCAGCCGGTATGGCTGCCCATCTGGCAGGTGCCTTTGCCGCCAACACCACACCACGCTGCCCGTTGTGGGCATCCTGATGAAGGGCGGTGCCATGGACGGTCTGATGCCCTGCTGGCCACCGTGCAGATGCCCAGCGGGTTTCCCGGTGGCGACCGTGGCGCTGAACGGTGCCAAAAATGCAGCTTATCTGGCTGTGGCCATCCTCGCCGTGGCTGATGACGCACTGGCTGAAAAGCTGGATGCGTTCCGGGCTGACACCGCCGCCGCCATTGCAAAAAGGACGCAGCCATCGCCGCCGAGGCCGCCGCGCTGTAAGTCCGTCACACTTGTTTATCCATCATCAATCTAACAAAAAGGAGCGTTTATCATGAACTACGAAGTCAAAGAGCAGCTGTACGAGGGCAAGGCAAAGCAGGTTTTCTCCACCAATGATCCCGAGATCGTCATGGTCCACTATAAGGACGATGCCACCGCCGGTGACGGCGAGAAGAAGGGCACCATCCGCGACAAGGGCATCGTCAACAACAAGCTGTCCAACGCTCTGATGCAGAAGATTGGAAAAGAGGGCATCCCCACCCATTATGTCGAGGAAGTCAATGACCGCGACACCTTCGTGAAAAAGGTGGAGATCGTGCCGCTGGAGGTCATCATCCGCAATGTTGCCGCCGGTCATTTCAGCCTGCGCATGGGCGTGCCTGAGGGCAAGGTTTTCAAGACCCCCCATCCTCGAGTACAGCTAAGAACGACGATCTGCATGATCCGTTCATCAACCACTACTACGCCCTGGCCCTCGACCTGGCCACTCAGGGAGGAGCTGGACACCATCGCCAAGTACGCCTTCAAGGTCAACGAAGTGCTGAAGAAGATCATGCTGGACGCCAACATCCGTCTGGTCGACTTCAAGCTCGAGTTCGGCCGCCTGCCCGACGGCTCCATCGTGCTGGCCGACGAGATCAGCCCCGACACCTGCCGCTTCTGGGACGCCACCACCGGTGCCCCATCTGGACAAGGACCTGTTCCGCCGCAACCATGGGGGCGGCGCCTATCAGAGGCATGAATGCCTACCAGGGAGGTGCAGCGTGGCCTGTTATGAAGCGCCATTATGCGCCTTTTCCGTAGGGGGCATTAAATGCGCCCGCAAACGGAAACGGTATTTTACATTCCGATAAATGGAGCGAAATTTCCCATTAGCCGAGGGCCTGCACGAGGAGTGCGGCGTCTTTTGGTATGTACGATAAGACCGGCGCGACCGATATGGTCAGTGCCGTATACAGCGCAGAATTGTACGCCCTGCAGCATCGCGGGCAGGAAAGCTGCGGCATCGCCCTGAACGTGGACGGTGTGCTTTCCGGCCACCGCGATCTGGGCCTTGTGAGTGAGGTTTTCACCAAAGCGCGTGCTGGAGGACCTGCCCCTGCGGTGCCAAGATGGCCACCGGCCATGTGCGTTGCCACCGCCGGTCAGCGCAGCCGGTCCAACGCGCAGCCGATGATCCTGCATCACTGCAAAGGGGTGCCATGGCTGTCTGCCACAACGGCAATCTGGTCAACGCCCCCAAGCTGCGCCGCAAGCTGGAGATGAGCGGTTCCATCTTCCACGGCACCTCCGACACCGAGGTCATTGCCTACCTGCTGACCCAGAACCGCCTGCTGACCCCCAACATTGAGATGGCCGTCAGCCGCACAATGGACGACATCGAGGGTGCTTACTCCAGTCTGGTCATCATGACCCACACCAAGCTTGATCGCCGCGCGCCCCAACGGCTTCCGCCCGCTCTGCATCGGCGAGCTGCCCGATGGTTCCGGCTGGGCCTTTGCCAGTGAGAGCTGCGCGCTGGACGCCGTGGGTGCCAAATTCGTGCGGGACGTCAAGCCCGGTGAGATCGTCATCGCCGACCGCAACGGTCTGCGCAGCATCGAGGATCACTGCGGCACCGCCCCCACACACTGTGCGTCTTTGAGTTCATCTACTTGGCCCGCCCCGATTCCATCATCGGGGGCACCTGCGTCGCATGAGGCCCGGCTGCAGGCCGGTCGTTTCCTGGCACAGGAGCATCCCTGTCGAGGCCGACGTCGTCATCGGCGCGCCGGATTCCGGTCTGGACGCCGCCATGGGCTACGCCCGGCAGTCCGGAATCCCCTACGGCATGGGCTTTATCAAGAACAAATACATCGGCCGCACCTTCATTCAGGGCAGCCAGGCCCAGCGCGAGAGCAGCGTCCGCATCAAGCTGAACGCCATCTCCTCCACGGTCAAGGGCAAGCGCGTCGTGCTGGTGGATGACTCCATCGTGCGCGGCACCACCAGCGCCCGCACCATCCGCCTGCTGCGCGAGGCCGGCGCTGCCGAGGTACACTACCGCATCAGCGCCCCGCCGTTTGCCCACCCCTGCTACTTCGGCACCGACATTCCCCGACGAAAAAGACCTGATCGCCACCGGCCACACGGTGGAGGAGATCAACAAGATGGTCGGCTCCGATTCGCTGGGGCTACCTGAGCATTGAGCATGTTCAGCAGTTGGGCCATCCACAGCAAGCTGCGGCTACTGCACCGGCTGCTTTACCGGCAAATACCCGGTCAACCCGCCCACCGAGACGATGGACATCATCTACGACAAACCGTTGAGCGTGTCGAACCAGCAATAAGAAATTGTAAATTAACGTTGGCAATGGATTTTCCTATGCGCCCGCAAACGGCATCGCATCCGCCTAAGGGCGGATATCAATGCCCGCGGACACATGTTACGCAAACTCTTTTTGATAGGGAGATACACCATGGAAAAAAGCTATTCTGCCAGTTACGCCGCTGCAGGCGTGGATATTACGGCCGGGTACCGTTCGGTCGAGCTGATGAAACAGTATGTCGCCCGCACGATGACCGAGAACTGCATCGGCGGTTTGGGCGGCTTCGGCGGTCTGTTTGAGCTGGACTGCACCGGCATGGAGCATCCTGTCCTGATCTCCGGCACCGACGGCGTCGGCACCAAGCTGCGCATCGCCATGCTGCTGGACAAGCACGACACCATCGGCATCGACTGCGTGGCCATGTGCGTCAACGATGTCATCTGCGCCGGTGCCAAGCCGCTGGTTTTCCTGGATTACATTGCCTGCGGCAAGAACATCCCTGAGAAAATTGCCGAGATCGTCAAGGGCGTGGCCGAGGGCTGCGTGCAGGCGGGCTGCTCTCTGGTGGGCGGCGAAACTGCCGAGCATCCCGGCATGATGCCCGAGGATGAGTACGACCTGGCCGGTTTCACCGTCGGTGTGGTCGACAAGGCCAAGATCCTGGACAACTCCACTATGCAGCCCGGTGATGTCATAATTGCCCTGCCCTCCACCGGTGTACACTCCAACGGTTTCTCGCTGGTGCGCAAAATTTTTGACATCGACAATGACCCCGATGTGCTGAAAAAGACCTTTGACGGCATGGACAAGCCCCTGGGCGAGGCCCTGCTGGCCCCCACCCAAGATCTATGTCAAGCCCGTTCTGGCTGTCATGGACGAGGTCAAGGTCAAGGGTGTGTCCCACATCACGGGCGGCGGCTTCTATGAGAATATCCCCCGCAGCCTGAAGAAGGGCTGTGCCGCCCGCATCGCCAAGGCCGATGTGCGCACCCCCCGCCCTGTTTGATGTAATGCAGCGCGAGGGCGGCATCACCCGAGCATGACATGTTCAACACCTTCAATATGGGCGTTGGCATGGTGCTGACCGTTGCCCTGAGGATGCCGACAAGACCATCGAGATCCTGCAGGCCCAACGGCGAGGACGCCTACCGCCTGGGCACCATCGTCGAGGGCGACGGGGTGGAACTGGTATGAAGCGTGTAGCAGGTTCTGGTCTCCGGCGGCGGCACCAACCTGCAAGCTTTGCTGGAAAGCGAGCGCCGCGGCGAGAACCCCAACGGCCGGATCGTGCTGGTGGTCGCCAGCAAGCCCGGCGTCTACGCGCTGGAACGCGCCGCCAGCTTTCGGCGTGGAATCCGCCTGTTGTCAGCCGCAAAGACTACGCCAGCAGCGCCGATTTTGACGCCGCCCTGCTGGGCGTTTTGCAGGCCCATGACATTGATGTGGTGGTGCTGGCCGGGTTCCTGAGCGTGCTGGGCGAGAAGGTCATTGCCGCTTACCGCAACAAGATCATCAACGTGCATCCCGAGCCTGATCCCAAGCTTTTGCGGCCCAGGCTTCTACGGACTGCGCGTCCACAAAGCTGCGCTGGCCCGCGGCGTGAAGCTGACCGGCGCTACCGTCCACCTTGTAAACGAGGAATGCGACGGCGGGCCCATTCTGCTGCAGAAGGCCGTGGCCGTGGAGCCTGGCGACACCCCCGAGACGCTGCAGAAGCGCGTCATGGTCGAGGCCGAGTGGCAGCTGCTGCCCCAGGCCCTGGCCATGGTGTGCAGCGATGAGGTATAAACAATGAAAAAGAACATCTATAAATATCTTGCCGGGAACGAGTATCCCGGCCGCGGCATTGTGCTGGGGCAGACCCCCGATGGCCAGAAGGTATTTGTTGCCTATTGGATCATGGGCCGCAGCGCCAACAGCCGCAACCGCGTGTTTGAGCCGATCACGGGCGGCATCCGCACGGTGGCCGCCTGACCCCGCCAAGCTGGAGGACCCGCACCTCATCATCTACAACGCTGTGCTGACCCTGCGGGAGACCACCGTGGTCACCAACGGCGACCAGACCGACACGATTGCCCAGTTCATGAACGGCAACCTCTTCCCCGGCTACAGCTTTGAGGCTGCGCTGGCCACCCGCACCTATGAGGATGATGCCCCAATTTTACCCCGCGCATCTCCGGCGTGGTGGATATGCGCCGCGGCGGCTACAAAGCTGTCCATCGTCAAATCCAACGAGGGCAACGCCGCCAGCGTGCAGCGCCAGACCTTCGACTACCCCCAGCCTGTGGCCGGTGAGGGACATTTCATCAGCACCTATGTCAAGAACGGTGCGCCCATCCCCAGCTTTGCGGGGAGCCGCTGCGCGTTGCCATCGACACGAACGATGCCGACCAGTTTGCCAAGCAGCTGTGGGCCAGCCTGAACGATGACAACAAGGTCAGCCTCTTTGTGCGCAGCATTGCACTGGAGACCGGCAGCTACGAGGATATTATTCTGAACAAATACACCGCTGTGGAGGGTTAACATGAACGAATTTCAGCTGAAATACGGCACCAACCCCAACCAGAAGCCTGCCCGCATCTATATGGCTGATGGCTCCGACCTGCCGGTTCAGATTTTGAACGGCCGCCCGGGATACATCAACTTTATGGACGCCCTGAACTCCTGGCAGCTGGTGCGCGACATGAAAAGGCGCTGGGCCAGCCCGCCGCCGCCAGCTTCAAGCATGTCTCCCCCGCCGGTGCGGCCATCGGCCTGCCGCTGGATGACACGCTGCGCGCCATGTACCACATTGCGCCCGAGACCGAGCTTTCCCCGCTGGCCTGCGCCTATGCCCGCGCCCGCGGTGCTGACCGCATGTCCAGTTTCGGCGACTGGATCGCACTTTCCGATGTCTGCGACCTGGCCACCGCCAAGCTCATTCAGCATGAGGTTTCCGACGGCATCATTGCCCCCGGCTACGATGCCGATGCCCTGGAGGTCCTGAAAAGGGCAAAAAGAAGGGCAACTACGCCATCGTTGCCATCGACCCCAGCCTATGAGCCGAAAGCCGCTGGAGACCCGCACCGTCTTTGGCGTGACCTTTGAGCAGGGCCGTCAGGATCTGGCGATCTCCGCTGCCACGATGCTGCAGAACCTCGTCACCGAGAACAAGACCCATGAGCGCCGAGCAGCGCCGCGATCTTCATCATCAGCCTGATCGTGCTGAAATACACCCAGTCCAACAGCGTTCTGCTATGTGCAGGACGGCCAGACCATCGGTGTGGGCGCCGGCCAGCAGAGCCGCATACACTGCACACGTCTGGCAGGCCAGAAGGCTGACAACTGGCAGCTGCGCCACATGCCGAAGGTGCTGGGCCTGCCCTTCCGTGAGGATATTGCCAAACCCAACCGCGACAACGCCATTGATGTCTATATCGGCGAAACGCCGGAGGATGTCATCGGTGATGATGTGTGGGCTGAGACCTTTACCGAGCAGCCCGCCCCGCTGACTGCTGGAGGAGAAGCGCGCATGGCTGGATGCCGTGACCGGTGTCAGCCTTGGCAGCGACGCGTTCTTCCCGTTCGGCGACAACATTGAGCGCGCACGCCGCAGCGGCGTGACTGCCATTGTGCAGCCGGGCGGCTCCATCCGCGACCACAGGTAATTGACACCTGCAACAAGTACGGCATTGCCATGGCGTTCTGCGGCATCCGCTTGTTCCACCATTAAACCTTTTTCAACGCGCCTGCGGCGTTTTGCGGTTGATGTTTGTAAGAGGTGTGCCTTTTTTCCAACCGAGGCCGGATGAGGGGGTCATTGCAGCCACCCGCACATGGGATATTGCGGCAAGACCGCCCCTCATCAGTCACCTTGGTGACAGCTTCCCCCAGGGGAAGCCTTATGTTAGAGGTCACATCATGAAAATTCTGGTTGTAGGCGGCGGCGGGCGTGAGCACGCCATCATCCCGCACTGAAAAAGCCCCCCGCTGCACCGAGATCTGGTGCGCACCCGGCAACGGCGGCATCAGCTATGATGCCCGCTGCAAGGCTATCCCCGCCACCGATGTGGACGCCATGGTGCAGTTTGCCAAGGATGAAGCCTTTGACTATGTGGTCGTTGCTGCAGGACGACCCGCTGGCGCTGGGCATGGTGGATGCACTGGCCGCTGTCGGCATCCCGCGTTCGGCCCGGACAAGGCTGCGGCGCGCATCGAGGCCAGCAAGGTATTCAGCAAGGATTTAATGAAAAAGTACGGCATCCCCACCGCCAAATACGAGACATTCGATGATCCTGAAAGGTCATGGACTACATCAGGGCCGAGGCAAGTACCCCGTAGTCATCAAGGCAGACGGTCTGGCCCTCGGCAAGGGCGTGCTGATCTGCCAGAGCGAGCAGGAGGCTACCGACGGCGTCAAAGGAGATCATGCTGGACAAAAGTTCGGTGCCTCGGGCAACCATGTCGTTGTTGAGGAGTTTTTGACCGGCCCCGAGGTCAGTGTGCTGTCCTTCTGCGACGGCAAGACCGTCAAGCCGATGGTTTCCAGCATGGACCACAAGCGCGCGCTGGATCATGACGAGGGTCTGAACACCGGCGGTATGGGCACCGTTGTTGAACCCCTACTACACCCCGAGATGGCCGACCGCTGCATGAAGGAGATTTTCCTGCCCACGGTGGCCGCCATGAAGGCCGAGGGCTGCCCTTTCAAGGGGTTGCCTCTACTTCGGCCTGATGCTGACGCCCCGACGGCCCGAAGGTCATCGAGTACAACTGCCGCTTTGGCGACCCTGAGACGCAGGTCGTGCTGCCCCTGCTGGAAAGCGATCTGGCTGACCATCATGGAGGCCACCACAAACGGCACGCTTGATAAGACGGAGGTTCGTTTCCGCGATGGCGCGGCCGCCTGTGTGATTCTGGCTGAAGCGGCGGCTATCCCCTCGCCTATGAGAAGGGCAAGGAGATCACCGGCCTTGACAACGGCCAGCTGAACGCGGCCGATGTGACCGTCTACCACGCCGGCACCGCCGTCAAAGGAGGGCCGCCTTGTCACGAACGGCGGCCGTGTGCTGGGCGTGACGGCCACCTGCCGACACCCCTGCCCGAGGCCCTGAAAAGGCTTACGCCGCGACCGAGAGCATCCGCTTTGACAAGCTGCACAAAGCGCAGTGACATCGGCGCACGGGCATTGGCCGTACGCAGTAAAAAGGCTTCCCCATCGGGGAAAGCTGTCACCGAAGGTGACTGATGAGGGCAAACCCGCAGCAATCCGTCAACGGGATATAGCGGTACACCTTCCCCTCATCCGGCCTCGGACGGGGCCTCGGCCACCTTCCCCAAGGGGAAGGCATTCCGTCCGCCACTTCCTGCAAAATCAACTCTCAGGAGGAAATAGTATGGTATATCGTATTTATGTCGAGAAGAAGCCCGGCACGATGGCGAAGCACAGGGTCTGCTCCATGAGCTTGTCGATCTGGTCGGCATCAAAATCTGACCGGCCTGCGTCTTTTTGAACCGCTATGATGTCGAGGGTATCGACAGCGCGCTGTTCCAGCAGGCCATCCCCACCGTGTTCTGCGAGCCGCCGGTGGATGTGACCTACGACACCCCTGCCCGAGGCCCAAACGGTTTTTTGCGGTCGAGTACCTGCCCGGTGGGGTTTGACCAGCGCGCCGACTCTGCCAGCCAGTGCATCCAGCTGCTGAGTCAGGGCGAGCGCCCGGATGTCCTTCTGCCCGCGTCTATCTGCTGGAGGGCGACCTGACCGCCGATGAAATGGACAAGATTAAAAGTATGTCATCAACCCGGTCGAATCCGAGGCCCGCGAAAAGCCGGAGACGCACCACCCTGAAGATGGAGTTTGCCATCCCACCGAGGTCGAGACGCGTGAACGGATTCACTCCTGGACGACGACGCGCTTAGAAAATATTCCGGCACCAAGGGCTTTGCCATGGATCACGCCGACATCGCGTTCTGCCGGGATTATTTCAAATCCGAGCACCGTGACCCCACCATCACCGAGATCCGCTGATCGACACCTACTGGAGCGACCACTGCCGCCACACCACATTCCTCACGCGTCTCAACGACATCGAGATTGATGACGAGCTGGCAGGCGCCATCGAAAAGCACTCGGCGGTATTTTTTGCAGCCCGCGAGACCGTATAAGCGACAAGAACAAGCCCGCACCCTCATGGACATGCGCCACATCGGCGCCAAGGCCCTGAAGCAGCGCGGCATGGTAGACGATCTGACGAAAGCGACGAGATCAACGCCTGTTCCATTGAAGTGCGGTGGACGGCGACGGCAAGACCGAGCAGTGGCTCGTCAGTTCAAGAATGAGACCCACAACCACCCGACGGAGATCGAGCCGTTCGGCGGCGCGGCAACATGCCTTCGGCGGTGCGATCCGCGACCCGCTCTCCGGCAGAGCGTATGTTTATCAGGCGATGCGCGTTACCGGCAGCGGCGACCCGACTGTTCCATTTAAGGATACGATGAAGGGTAAGCTGCCTACAAGAAAAGATTACCACGACCGCTGCGGCCGGCTATTCCTCCTACGGCAACCAGATTGGCCTTGCGACCGGTCAGGTCTGCGGAGCTTTATGACCCCGGTTATGTTGCAAAGCGCATGGAGATCGGCGCGGTCATCGGCGCATCCCCGAAAGCGAATGTCCGCGCGAGGAACCCGAAGCCCGGCGATATGGTTGTGCTGCTCGGCGGCGCACGGGCCGTGACGGCTGCGGCGGCGCAACGGGTTCCTCCAAGCGCACAAGCTCGAATCCATCGAGGTTTGCGGCGCCGAGGTGCAAAAGGGCAACGCCGCCGACCGAACGTAAGATGCAGCGTCTGTTCCGTGACCGCGAGGTTTCCACGCCTCATCAAGCGCTGCAACGACTTTGGCGCGGGCGGTGTCTGTTGCCATCGGCGAGCTGGCTGACGGCCTTGAAGATTGATTTTGAACAAGGTCCCGAAGAAGTACGAGGGTCTGGACGGCACCGAGCTTGCGATTTCCGAATCGCAGGAGCGTATGGCTGTCGTGCTCGCTGCCGAAGGATGCCGAGACCTTTATGAAGCTACGCCGCCGAGGAAAACCTCGACGCTACCATCGTTGCCACCGTCACCGAAAAGCGGATGCGCAAGATTCTGAACGGCAGACCATCGTCGACCTCTCCCGTGAGTTCCTGAACGAACCAACGCAGAACGCCGAGCGCCACGCCACGATGAAACGAAAAATACCGCAACGCCATGTACCTGGCAGCCCCAGTTCGCAAATCGCAACCGAGGCGTTCGCTGGAACCATGGTCTCCGACCTGAACGTCTGCAGCCAGAAGGGTCTTCCGAGCGCTTTGACTCCTCCATCGGCGCAGGCACCGTTTTGATGCCGTTACGGCGGCAAGTACCAGCTGACCCCGGAATGGCCATGGTTGCCAAGATTCCGCTGGACGGCGAGACCGACGACCCACCGCATGGCTTGGGGCTTCATTCCGGTACCTGACCGAGGCCGCCGTTCCATGGCGCAGCGTATGGCCGTGGTCGAGAGCATCGAAAGCTGGCTGCGCCGGTTGCAGATCCGGGAATGTCCCGCTTGACGTTCCAGGAATACTTTGAGCGCCTGAATGACAAGCCGGAGCGCTGGGGCAAGCATTGCTGGCCGCCCTGCTTGCAGGCGCTGGATGCCCAGATGGGTCTGGGCATGCCGCCTCGATCGGCGGCAAGGACTCGATGTCCGGCAGCTTTGAGGGGCTGGATGTCCCCCGACGCTGGTCAGCTTTGCCACTGCCATCGGCAACACCCGCGATGTGCAGCCCTGAGTTCAAGAAGGCGAACAGCTCTGTTGTTATTCTGCGCCCCACTACAAGAACGGCCTGCCTGAGATCGGCAGCCTGATTGCCATTTACAAGACCGTCGAGCAGATGATCGACGAAGGCAAGGTTCTGTCTGCCGCTACCCCCGGTTACGGCGGCGTGGCCGAGGCCCTGTTCAAGATGTGCGTCGGCAACCATGTGGGCCTGCAGTTCTCCAACGACCTGAACTTCAATGACCTGTTCAAGCCCGCTTACGGCAGCGTGATTTTGGAGTTGCTGGACGCCTCCGCCGGCGAGTTCCTCGGCTTTACCACCGTGGATTATACGCTGGAGGCCGAGGGCAGCAACATGATGACCTGTCCTGCCTGCAGGAGCTGTGGGAAGCCGCTTGAGCCTGTTTTCCCCCCACCGCAAGGCCGGTGAGTTTGTGCCCGCGGCGGAGCATGACTGCCCCGCCAACAAGCGCGTGGCCCCTGCCGTGCGTCTGGCAACCCCGCGGGTCATCATCCCTGTCTTCCCGGCACCAACTGCGAGTACGACACGGCCCGGCCTTCCGCCGTGCAGGCGGTGACCCGCATGTGCTGGTTTTGAAGAACCTGTCCCCCAGGCCGATGTTGCCGAGCTGTGATGGCCCTGGGTCCGTGAGCTGGACAACAGGCCCAGATCCTGATGCTGCCGGGCGGCTTCTCCGGCGGTGACGAGCCGGACGGCTCCGCCAAGTTCATCGCCTCCTTCTTCCGCAATCCGGCCGTAGCCGATGCGGTCAACCGCCTGCTGAACCAGCGTGACGGTCTGGCCTTGGGCATCTGCAACGGCTTCCAGGCACTTATCAAGCTGGGCCTGGTCCCCCTACGGCGAGATCCGTCCCATCACCGCCGAGGACCCGACCCTGACCTTCAACACCATTCATCGCCACCAGAGTATGCTGGTGCGTACCCGCGTTGCCAGCAACAAGTCCCGTGGCTCGGCCGCTGCCGACATCAACGATGAGCATCTGATCGCCATCAGCCACGGCGAGGGCCGCTTTGTCTGCAACGAGACGCTGCTGAACCAGCTGATCGAAAACGGCCAGATCGCAACGCAGTACGTCGACCTGACCTGCCGCCCGACCATGGACATGCGCTACAATCCGAACGGCTCCGTAATGGCTATCGAGGGGCATCACGAGCCCGGATGGCCGTGTCTTTGGCAAGATGGGCCACAGCGAACGCACGGCGAACGCCTGTACAAGAACGTTACCGGCGACAAGTACCAGCCTATCTTTGAGGGCGGCGTGAACTATTTTAATACTGAAAGTAGAGGACTTTTCCCATGGCACAACATGACCGTTATATTTCCCCGTTCTCGACCCGCTATGCCTCCGACGAGATGCAGTACATCTTCTCGGACGACAACAAGTTCCGCACCTGGCGCAAGCTGTGGATCGCGCTGGCCAAGGCCGAGCAGAAGCAGGCCTTGCCATCACCGACGCGCAGATCGCCGAGCTGGAAGCGCACAAGGACGACGTGAACTACGAGGATGCCATCGCCCGCGAAAAGCCTGTGCGCCATGACGTCATGAGCCACGTCTACGCCTACGGTTTGCAGTGAAAAGGCCAAGGGGTATCATCCATCTGGGTGCTACCAGCTGCTATGTGGGGCGACAATACCGACGTCATCATCATGCGCGAGGCACTGCAGCTGGTGCGCAAGAAGATCATCGGCGTACTGGCGAACCTGGCCAAATTTGCCGACGAATACAAGGATATGCCCTGTCTGGCCTACACCCATATTCAGCCCGCCCAGCTGACCACCGTCGGCAAGCGCGCCACCTTTGGATGAACGAGCTGTACATGGATTTGGAGGAGATTGACCATCAGATCGGCCAGCTGGCACTGCGCGGCGTCAAGGGTACCACCGGCACCCAGGCCAGCTTTATGGAGCTGTTCGGCGGCGATTCCGCCAAGATCAAGGCCTGACGATGTCTGCGCCCAGATGGGCTTTTGCATGTGTCAAAGCCGGTTCAGGCCAGACCTACAGCCGCAAGGTGGACTACAATGTGCTGTCCGCCGTGGCAGGCCTGGGCCAGAGCGCTATGAAGATGGCCACCGACATCCGCCTGCTGGCCAACTTTAAAGAGATGGAAGAGCCGTTTGAGAAGAACCAGATCGGTTCCTCGGCCATGCCCGTACACGCGCAACCCCATGCGGTGTGAGCGCATCTGCGCCCTGAGCCGCTACCTGATGGTGGACGTGCTGAACCCCGCCATGACCGCCGGCACCCAGTGCGGTTTGAGCGCACACTGACGACTCTGCCAACAAGCGCATTGCGATGGCCGAGGGCTTCCTTTGCCGCCGACGCCATCCTGAACATCCTGCTGAATGTCTCTGACGGTCTGGTGGTTTACCCAAGGTCGTGCGCGCCCGCGTGATGGCCGAGCGCCGTTTATGGCCATCGAGAGAACATCATGCGATGAAGGCCGTCAAGAAGGGCGGCGACCGTCAGAGCTGCACGAGCGCCTGCGTGAGCATGCCGGCTGCAGCCGCCGTTGTCAAGCAGGAGGGCAAGCCCAACGACATGATTGCCCGTGTCGAGGCTGATCCTGCCTTCTCGGCCTGAGCCGCGAGGAAAATTGAGGTTGAGTCTCGAGGCCTTCACTGGCTGCAGTGCCGAGCAGGTCACCGTGAGTTCCTGCGCGATGTTATTCATTTGGACGCCATGCCGAGGATGTTGGACAGCATGTCGAGCTGAATGTCTGATTCAGCCTGTACACAATTAATTAAAGCTGCATAAAAAGTACCCGGGTTCGTTACATTGAAAGGCAGCTTCATTGATTTTCCTGATTCTTCCGAGGCGGTGTTCCCGGCTGCGCGCGGGCGTGCGGTCATCAAGAAAAATTATCACCGCCGTCGGTTGGTTGGAGATGTCCAGCACACCCTTATCGCTGGCAGAGCGTCTCTTTTCGGGGTCGGCCAGCGCCGCAGCCGCCAGCC
>VOFG01004649.1_pt1 | contig 37499 bp, 66 predicted proteins | sample 5384171 | NCBI WGS metagenome assembly VOFG01 (sample SAMN12384726, study PRJNA508395) | human gut metagenome | isolation source: healthy gut F | host: Homo sapiens
ATTAACCCGGCTGAAAGTTATATATTTGTGGTCGCCATTCGGTTCCACCATTAATTTTGGGGTAATGCCTATGTACTCCTTGAAAGTGCGACCGAGTCACTCGACACATTTATCAAGTTTGCCTGTGTGTCGGTAGTAGCAGTATCATAACCTATCAAATCGTGATAGGCTACCATGAACCCGAAGTCAAAAAAAGTTTAAACTCCTTTTCTGACATCACGGTGAAAATAACCGAAATCTGGCCTATGTATTGTTTTTAATTTATCCGGCCAAGTAGCAACAGTAGTTGCATATCTTTCTTTATCCCGGCACCATCAGTACATTGTGCGGGTTTTCCGGATAATAAGCGTCAGAAACATACTGCTCTATCTGCGGGTCACCCTGCATACCCAAATGCCATGTAAGAATCCTATCATCAGGTAATTTAAATCTTTTAGCTATATATCTTTTATTAATCACGAAAATATATACTGGTATATAGCATAACTATCGTCCGTGATATAGCTAAATACCATCTTCTTATTATACTTCAAAGGTGGAATCTCAACGAAATAGCCTCCTTATTAACCGAACTTGGAAGCGTAATATCAAACTCAACCACATCACCCCGGAATTTGCAATATTGAATGTGCATCAGACCGTTTACCTCTTCAGATACCGTATTCCTGCATTTCAGCACAACACACGTCTGCAATTGAGAATTAATGTAAAACCGTGTAATGTCATAATTGAAATTGAAAAACTCCTTATTCAATCCTTTTCCGGTTGAAGCAACGAATGATTCTACGTTAACATACGTCCCAAACCCTAGAGGCTCATCCGCAATCACATAATCTTTCGTTTCTCCGGCAACCTTTGGCAAGTTGGATAAAAGATACTGATCTTTCATAGATATCTATTACTTCTCCATTCATCTTATATTGACCGGCCAATTGTTCGGTACCGGAAATAACAAGAGGTTTGACGACCTTGTCGTTTAAATCCGGAACTTAACTGATTATATAAAGAGCTCTGAATCTTCGATATTTCATCCGGGAACCGCTTATCCATATTAGCTACCGCATCATCTGCCCGCGCTGCCCATCCAACGCCGGTTGTTTCAACGATTGAAGCCATTCTTCTTCGCTGCCGGAAAGCCATTGTCGACTGCCTGCTGATACGCGCTTTTTCGCTTGAGACGAAAGTTCGTACCAATATACCCCGTCATCTGCCGGGACTACACCGGTTGAATCTTGTAAAGCCAAATATTTGGCATTTTTATAACGCCAAATATCATTATATTCAACTTCTGTCTTATTGTTCCAGTCTCCTCTGGGGTGATGGATATCTTGCCTAAATCTATATCATTAGCCATTTTGCTGCAATATTAGGTGTCCATTAGTTACTTTGAATTGATTCTCATAATTATTCGTTGGTACACTTAAAATCAAGTGTCCTGTGCGTACATTGATGCCCATTGTTGGATAAACAATCACGCCGTCTTTACCCTTCATTTTGTCCATTTCGATCGTTTCCCATAGAATTCCGCCTTTCTGCTTAACAAGTACTACGTCTTGGGCGTCAATATCATCTGCTCTATCTGATACATTGTCCAATCCGCCTAAAGTGCCGGTTATTCCCTCGTTTACAGGTAATTCGAGTAATGCAGTAGATAATGAACCCCTCATCTCCAAGTTCTGTGATAGAGTCTTTATCCAACTCTGATAACGAATCGGATATTTGAGATTGTAATTCTGATAGTGTTTTATCAGAGCGGACTATCAGGCCGCCATTGGCTTCAATCAAGCCTTCGGAAATTAAGCCTTTCAGAAATGATATTAACCCTAAAGCTCTGTCATTTTTTGTTTTACTAATGGAATAACTGATTATCTCCTGAAGAACTCTCTTTGCGGAGAATACATTTTTATCAGAAGGAAGAGTATTGTCATTTTCTCCAATGATGTACACTCTTGTTCCACCTCCTCCGGATGAAGAGCCTGAATAGGTTTGACCTTTATATGTGAGTGACTCCAGTTTACTCTCTATCTCACCTATACGCGAATATGAAGCTGTTTCACCGACTGTATAGATCGGGTGGTCGTAAGGAATATCCAGCGGCCATTCAAAAACCTATGATACGGGATTGTCGTCCTTTCGGGAAAAATGCTTTGTTTATCAGGTGTATTTTAGCTCCAACTTCGTATGTACGAATATTGCCCCTCATTGTAGATGAAATCAACGTTCATCTCGCAATCGTAGGTAGACGGGTCAATCATGGATTTCTTTACGCATTCCTTTGCCTTTTGAGTAGATTCTGTTCCGCTTCTGGTAACATCTGCTCTGAAATAAACGCTGTATCAAATCCGTAAAAGGATATAAGTGTCAGATACAACAGGATAAAGAATATCATCCGGAAGATACCGGCCATAATCATCATTTCGTGTTATCTCGAATGTAGTTCCCGCTATTACCGCTCTCTTTTAGAGAGATAACAAAATCAAGGCCGGCCAGTTTACCTGTCTGGAAAATTAAATGGGGTTCTTGACCATTCAACACAAAATCTTTCGTAAAGTTTTTTAGGCCATTGTCCTTAAAAATGTAAATAAGGTACTTGTTTCCTGTCTTATTTCCGTCACTGTCTTCCTCCTCCTTTTCATCACTGGTGATAGTGGATACGGAGCCGATATATTTAGGATATTCATCCTCTAATTTAACAATTTCTTCAATAGCTTCTTCTTCCGGCATTTCGACATTATTCGGATTATCATAACGCGAATCTCCGATATAGATACGTTCGCCTGTTGGACTATACCTATAAGCATCTATATAAGGAACATCTTTTGGTAACATAAGACGCTTTTTTGAACGACACCGTTCAGAGTAAGTTCTTTATCATCTTTACTGAAATAGTTATCAGAATTTTACCCTTAATGATATTGTTGATAATATATTGGTTACCCATAGAAGCTGTTACCCCTTCCGGCAGACGTATGACATTAGCGTCCTCACCTGTTAGCAAGTCAGGATTATAAACGGCTGAAAAAGTCCTCCCTGGATTTGCTCCGGACAGGAAAGTTACAGAAGTGTCCGCCGATGCGGACAAACATTCAAGCTTAACATTATTTTCTCCACTCCTTCCAATTGTATATACTACCGTTTTCTCTGGATGATTCAGAGAAAAGCTAAATGTAAACAAAAACTTACAATTATTAGCCTTTTCAGGAAGAAAGAAATCAGTGTCACTAAAACTAATAGTAAAACTTGAAACTGAATCATTGAAAGCTTTCTCCTGAATATCAGTACTTTCTCCACATCTCCTACATAATAGACTAATGATAATTTAGCCTTAAAATTTTCAATGTTTGACGTGAATCGGGTGCTAAAGTATAGTAACATTGAATTGAATGAGATATGGTACTCACTAGCTGGCATGGAAGAAGTAAATACCTCCGTCATAACCTTATATTCTTCCTGTGCTCCCACCATTTCGCCCCTCTTCAAATATATTCATACTGATAGGAGATATTCCAGTATGAGAAACGGAAGGAAAGAACCTTATGTTTAACGGTCTTGAGGTATCGGATATATCTCTCCCATTAACCTTCTTAACATCAAATATCAAATCTTTCCGGTAAGTAGCAGGGATGTTTCGTGTAGAACCGAAAGCGTAGATACGGGTAGCATAAGTTGTCTGACTATCGCTGCGTGTCATATTATTGACATTCACATTCTCTGTGTCCGTCAAGTCACCAGCTTTGAAATCAACAGGGGAACTGTATTCACAACGCCCGAAACAAATCTTATGATTCTCTATCCACCATTCACATCCCCACGCTTCCGCCATTTGTGTGAGCGCATCTATTAGATTTACATTGTCATACGTGACTAATTTAGCGGAATTTTCTACCGTATCATCAATTTCCCAAATGAAGTCCTTATCCCTGAATTTATAGCCAAGATATTTCAAGTTATCAAGAAATATATTCAGGTGAACATCTAAAGTGGCTGTGAGATTCCACCCAGCCTCACGGCCGGTTGTTTCAGGTGTGTAGAAAAAATCTCTTATTCTTCCATTTCCAGTAATAAGCGTCAAGGCGGAGTTCGTAGTCATAGCCTCCGCTAGTGGTATTATAGGTAGGTTTATACAGGTCTACTACTTCAAATATTCCCAACTCATTGTCTATGTAGTCCCCCTAACTTGAAATAGATAGGACTGGCAAGGGGAAAACTTTAGAGTTACATAATCTTCCTGCATCAAAGGAAGTGTCTTTTCGAACCCTCATTGATAGGAGTCGAAAAGCGAATGTTGCCGGATATGTCTTTGATGTCTACTAATTCCATAACACACCAAAGTTCGGGAGATAAAAGAAAGAGTACCCAATTTTGGGCACTCGTATATACGACAATGAAATCAATGTCGTAAATTAGGTTCTAAAACTTGGGGTTGGTTCACAAAACTTCATCGAGCATTTACCAAAAGTTCTGTCTAAACTCTGCGCATAGGTGATACTTTTACCTAAATAAATCAAGTGATAAATGTCACTGCTGTTAGCTGGAACCTGAATATCAATCACGCCTTTGTATAATTCTTCAAAAAAAGCCTTTTTCTTTGCTTGATAATCAGATTTAGAATTGCCTTCTATGGTAAAAAGAGAGCGTTATTTCCCGTTCATCAATTTTGGGATTATTAATTATCACACGTTTTCCATGTTCTAATCGGGATTTATTTTCAATAAATTCTTTCATAGGTAATGTTGCACCAAACACATCAAGGAATTTATCTCCCATTCTTACGCCCCAAGTCTTGTAAGCATCTCTACCATTTATTAATAAATCTGCCATAACTATTTATTTTGTTGATAATCCTTTGGTATTGTTTTTACTTCCGCCATATCCTTCTGCATTTGCTGGATTGGTTTTATTATTGCTCCGGTATTCTCGGAGATTTGAACAAGTTCGAGATATGAACTTGCTATCAAATCACGTGTGTCATCGGCTATATTTCTCGTTTCCGTATTTATGGAAATAAGTGTATCCGTTTTCATCGTTAGAATATTTAATGATTGGGATTGAGTCATACTTTGATTCTTAATTTCTTCCCCAGATATCTGTAAAGCAATGAAACGTCCGTTAAGTTCGTCTATTGAATCCTGAGAAGTAGTTGCAAAGCCTTTCTTCGACGATTCCTGAGAAGTAGCAGAAGTATCCCACCTAAATGTTTTAAACATTTCTTCTCGATCACGCATCATATCTTCTACAATCTGCTGATACTGTTCTTTGAGAAGGTCTGCTTCGTTTTTAGTAATTTTACTATCACTTCTCGCAGCATCACTCCATTGTTCATAGAGAGCATTTATACGGTTTTGATACTGGCTAGCAACTAGCCCCGCCATGATTGACTTACGCAGATAATCCTCAAAGTTATCACACATATCTTCAAAAGAAGTATCCATATCGGATAACTGATCAATAAACCCATTGTAGAAGGAATCAAAATCAACCCCTGTCATGGCTTGATTAAGAGCATCCCTCAGTTCATTCGCTTCATCTTTACAAGCTACGATGCTATCCAAGTTTTCACGAATTCTGGCATCAATTAAACTCCATGCTTCCGGCATTTGGGACTGAATGAGGAACAATTCATCTCCTGACAAACTATACAAGTCTGTCATGGAGCTTATTGATTTACCTAGGATGTCGCTCATCTGCTCAAAAACCACCTATTGCACCAACATTTTTGTTAGAATGCCATTCCGCACTATGAGACTTCCAACTTGCACCGGCACGCCCTGAAGCTGCGGCAATCTTTTGAAGATTAATAACTTTCTTCTCGTAATTATCCATGGCTTGTGTAGCTGCTTGAACAGATGCAAATCCACCACCGAAAACGATATCTTCCTTGCTTTTTGTCAATAATACGATCATAGACCTCATTTATTGCTTCAAGCTGTTCCTTTACTCCTTCATAATAAGCGGTACCGTCCGGCCCGAACAAATTACCCATTGCATTGACAAGTTGAGAGACTCCACTTACAGCACTCATGATACCTCCGGCAATATCTCCAGACATTATTTGTCCTACTCCTACTGCCGTTTGCCCAAGACCGGAAAGACCGTCAATAACGTTATTTATTTCATCGTTCAAATCTTCTCCAAATATGGAAGATATATCACTCCCAAACTGTTTGATAGCAGGAGAAAACTCTGTTATAGCTCCCCTATAGTTGATATGCCCTGGCCGAGCTTCCTTGTATCACCATTAGCATTCTTTATATCATCGATTCCTTTTTTCATATCCGAGAAAAAGGATAACCAAGGATTTTACCTTTAACTTCTTCTTTTTAGCCTTTTTATGGCATCCGTTATATCCTTGATATTGATTGTCCCATTCTCAAGATTTGCGATATCCTTGTCTGTGAAACCTACTGATTTTAAATTGATAAGAGATACTGACTCATCCGTTCCAGACATATACTTGATTAACAATTCATACTTATCAATAATATCTTGAATAGATGATACACTCTTTTTCACTTGCATCTTCAAACAAATCAGCCATGACATGAGTAGATTTCCCGAACTGTTCGTCCAGCTGATCTATTGCTTGATTCTTCTCAGCAATTTTAGTAGCTCTTTCAGCACTATGTTCTTCCAATTTAGCTATTTCATCATCATACTTTTGAATAAGATTCTTCCGTTTCTCTTGATAATTACCAAATTGGATGAAATATTCCTGCCATGCTTTCCGGTCGGATTCTAACTTTTTCCTTGTTTGTTTCCGATACTCTCTTCTGATATGCCTTGAAAGCGTATTCTTCCGATATGGATAATTGGGATTCCTGCTCACTTGTCAACTTCCCTTTTTGTGTCTTCTCCCATTCAGTGCGCTGCTTCTCTATGGTATCAAGCTCCTTCTGATAGTCTAAGTCAATCTGTGATAGTTTTTTCTGTGTTCCTTCTTTCATCAGACTGATTTCGTCCTGTTGATTTTGACGGCGAAGAGTAAGAAGTTCTTCGGCTGATTTTTGCTGGTCTTTGCGGAGTTTATCGGCTTGATTTTCTTGTTTGGTCAACGAGCTACCAGTGATACCACCTAAATCCTTATAGGTTTTTTTCTTTTGCCCGTATTTCATCACGGGCATTCTTCACTTGCTCGGATGTAGCTTTTGATCTTTCAAAAGTGTTTCGTACCCTTTCTTTGCTTTCTCCCAATCTTTTTTTGCTTTGACAAGGTCTTCTTGATAGGTAGTTTTATTTTTATCAGCATCAATACGAGTTTGTTTTGTAGACTTAGCTGTATCTATAAGTGTTTTTATATCCTTTACTTCGTATATGGCTTCATCAGACAGAGAACCTTTCACATCAATAGGCAATCGTAGTTTTATTTTTCCGTTCTCGCTTTGTCCCTTGATTCTCTTTTCAAGTTCAGAGATATAACGGTCAAATTCGCTAATATCAATATCCTTTAAACTGGATATGAATTGTTCGGAAATGCCTTTCCCTTTATCTTGCAGCATTACATCACGAGTTGCTCGTAATTCTTTCAGCTTTTTCACATATCCATCAACACCCTGCTGACCAGATAATGACTTTAGAAGGTTTTCATAATACTTGATTTCCTTCTCAATATCAGAAAACTCTTTTTCTTTTTTTTCTCCTGCACGTTTTGCATCTTCTTCTGCAATTTCACGTTTCAATTTAAGAATATCCGCAAGTTTTATAGTCTCAATATCGTATTTATCGAATATCTTAGGATACTCCTTGCGAAGTTCAGCCAAACTTTGCCCACGTTGTAAATCAGCCAAAGCAATATCACGGGAGCTTTCTACCAATGAATCAATCTTCTGCTTATGCTCTTGTTCTTGTTTGGCAGCTTCCTTCTGTTTCTCATTGAAACGTTTTTGAGCTTTTCGGCTGCTGTTGTAGAATCATGGAAAGCCCACATAGCGGCTCCTAATCCAACAACAGCAGTTGCTAATAACACATAAGGATTAGTAAGCATGGCTGCATTCAAGGCCAGTTGCGCTTTCCGTGCCAATATACGGGCATTAGTAAGCCCTATCTCCACAAGAGTATGTTTACTTTCAGCAGCAGTAACCAACATCACAGCAGTATGATATGTACCATAGGTAGCCACCAGTCCAGCCAATATTTTGCCAACAGTTTCATAGTTCTGAATCAGTGAAGTAGTCATCTGAATACCCTTCATTATGACACCTTCCGACTTCTGTCCCATTTCATTGAAAGCGTTATCCAAAGCATCCTGCATCATAGACAACTGACCATTGATAGTCTTTGAAGCATTTTCAGACATATTATAGAACTTACCTCCAGCAGAAGTTGCATCAATGAATGCCTGTTGTACCATTTCTGCGGAAATAGCCCCCTTTAGACATTTCATCTTTCAAAGTTGCAATAGATTTTCCGGTCTTTTCGGAGATAATCTGTAACGGGTTGAATCCAGCGTTTATCATTTGATTCAAATCCTGCCCCATAAGTTTACCGGCAGCGGACATCTGAGAGAATGCCAAAGTCAGCGAATTGAACTTACTGGATTCCCCATAGAAATATCACTAATGGCTTTCAAGTATTTGATAGTGTCTTCTGCTTGTATGTTAAATCCAAGCATCATCTTTTCTGCTCCAACCATATCTGACATAGTAAGTGGAGAAATCTTAGCCAGCTCCTTGATTTGCGGAATCAGTTGCCCTGCCATATCCTTTCCAACCATAGTCTCAATAGCGGTCTGCATGGATTGAAACTCACCACGGACACGGATGATCTCAGAACCTAATGCCTTCAATACTGCTACACCACCAATAACCGCTAATGCTTTCTTCCAAGAAATAGCAATGCCTTCGTTGGTCTCTACGACTTTCTTCCCGTCATTATTGTAAAGTTCATACTCATCCCGAAGTTTCTTTACCGACAATCGAGCGTTAGCCTGTTCCTGAGTAAGGTCAAATAAAGTGCTTTTTCTGTTCTTTCAATTTTTCATTTGTAGACCTTATTTTAGCTTCTAAGGAAGAAGTATCACCGTCCTGTTTTAATGCTTCACGATACTTGTCTTTAAGGCCGAACAATTCATTTTTCAATTGTTGGATAGTTCCACGTTGAAATGTTATTTTTCCGACAATCCATTCACGACCTGGGAGGCATCGAAGATTTTCTTTTTGAAACCATTCTCCATTTCGGCACCAGCTTTCGCAGCATTAGTCACCAACTCATTCATGCGTTGAGTGGATGTAGATAACTGGGTATTAAGAGACTTGAAAGTAGCAGGGATTGTGTACTATCCATGCCCTTTAAGGCCTGTTTGAGCCTTTCAATCTCATTACGGAGCCTTACAACTTCTTCCCAGTCACTTGCTACCTTAAAATATAGTTTGGCCATGCCTATTTCCTTCCTCTACGATTTATTAATTCCTTTCCAGATGTTTTTTCACCCTCTCTCCATACACCACATGCAGCTTATCCTTTTGCATGATAACCAAGTTTCTATATGGTATTTCATAAACCACTTCCCGATACGACAGATGCAGATTTTCAATGAACGATGCAATCTGTCCAAGAAAGCAATCGTTTCCGATTACTTCTGCTTTGCTACCAGACTCGACACGTTCCTCGCCAAAGTTGATAGCTTCGTAAAAGATTCCACCGAGATAAGAGAATAAGCCTCACTGATAGCGTCTACGAGTTCATCCAAAGTTCCTTGAGATAATTCTTCAAATAGGCTATCATCGTCTTTCACAAGCCAGGAAAGTGCATGTGCTACGCCGTCAGAGTTATTGATACCTCTAAGAATACTTTTCAAATCCTGTTCATTCCCAAAATCAGAAAGGTACATACCGGCACCAGCCAGTTTATGCACCGTTGGCGAAAAAAACTGTGTAACACTTGCCGTTTACCGTAACATTCACGAAATCTGCCCCAATTATCGAAGCTGATACTATCTTTGAACCCTTATTCATCATTGCCCCTTTTTAAAAAGGGATGAAATTTTACTGCCATCCCTTTCTGTTAATCAATCTTTTTTATCAAAACTATCAACCTTCTGGCGCTACAACTTCCGATTCATCGAACCATTTTTCAGAAGCCAAGCCTTCTATTCCGGTAGTCAACGGAGATGCAGTTACTGCCAATCCAATAGCTTTATCTGTATTAGCACCACGTCCATTGATAGTCGCTTTTGGAAATACAACATATACACCGTCTTTTGTCTTGCCGATGATACATTTGTGGATAGTCTTATGCTTTCCCCTTTCCCAAGACTTTTCAGTGGCTTTTTCCACCTTGCAAATCTGCTTTAGTTTCGTAATCGTACTCACCAATAGTGAAGTTAATTTTCACTTCTCCCGGTTCAGTTATTTCACGATAATATTCACCATTCAAAGCATTTTTGTACTTTGTGGTATTGGCCTCTGTTTCCTCATACTGGAATGTATCACCATGCACATTCTTCACCTGCTTCGTTGCTGCATTTTTCAGAATTGCGGCAACCTCTGCACCTGTCAGACCTTTTGACTTGTCTGCGACAGTTGCAATAGGTTCTGCATAATACAGTTCGTCTATTTCTACTGCTGTAATCATAATTTTCTATTTTACATTTAACACTTCAAATAAAATTCTCACATTCACATAATGACACTTCAAAGCTGTGTCCGCTTCCGTACCGATTGATTCAATTGAGTAACGGTAACGAGTACCGTCATAGGAGCTTACTACATCGTCAAACAGCTTGTTAGCTTCCCTTTCGAGTTCTGCCAATCTTATACGGTTAGAATAACCCTGAATGCGCGGTACGAATATATTCACCTCATTAAAGCTATTCTTCCAGTATTTACTTGGTATTTGCTTTTTCACATGGATGATTATCATTTCTCTTTCCAATCCCTTTTCAGGGTCTATATGTGGAAAATCTTCACTTTTACTGTCATCACCTTCAAAGACAAACATATATCTCGTTTATACCAAGAGCTTTGCAATCCCGATGAAGTATATTCCCCATGGTTTGCGGTGTTATCATTATTCAAATTCCTCCTTTAATCGTTTATAAGCAAATAAAGCACCTTCACTCCTGACCATAAATCCATGACCTTCAACCTTAGATGCGTACTGATAACCATTAGGAGCGGTAGCATCATTATAGAGTTCCAAGCCTTCTTTTGATGCAGTATGTTTATTCGATTTACGCAGAGTACCACTTCTATCGGTATAGCTTCCATGTTCTTTATCGTATTCATCAGCTTCATAACCAACTTTATCTACAACTTCAAGAAATTCGGTTTCACCTTCCTCTATAAATGGCTCGAAATCTGAAAATCAAAATCAACTTTTACATCCATAATTCCGAGTAGTTAAAGTAGTTTGTATTCTTCACCGCGTAAACCTCGCCTTGACCTCGCACGTTCTCACCATCCATACAGCGAACTTCACTACCCGCCTTAATCGTGATTCTCTTCTCGCACACTACATGGAAATTAGGACGATATACAGAGCCATTGTCAGAAGAAAACTCTTTCGTAGTGTTGTCATCACAACGGCACTTGCATATATCCTGCCAGCTCTCACCACCAGTTCCGGAATGGGTCTGCCAAACTCATCCTTATCCATCGGAATGATTACCTTAACCTGCAATATGTGTGGAACAAATATCATAAGAAAGTCACTTTAGGTTTGCTACTCAGTTCATCTTTTAATCCGTACTGCTTACACAGAAGTGAATAGTAGTCCTTTATCCCTTCAAGATTCCAAGACATAGAAAAACCACTCTCACTGATTGAAGTGGCACGTAACAATAGAGAGGGGATGAACTTCGCAATTGCCACCGACACAAGACCGTAGCAATCCTCGTTCATCTCATCCTCTCCGCTTATCTTCGAGTTCAGACACATATCCAAAAGGTCAGCTTCCGACAATTGAATGCCGAAGGTCTGGAACTTCTGTTGTATGTAGCCGTTTACCGTCATCACTGATACCTAATGCTTCTTTCAAAGCGGAAGTCTTTTCTTCGTCCAGTTCTCCTGCTTTAGAAAGAAGTGTTCCCTCTCTCATATTTGCAGTTACAGAGACACCGATAGACTTCAATGCTTCTACAACGTCTTTCTTTTTCAAACTCCTGTTCGAAGAGAAAACCCCTTAGAGGCTTTCTTCTCTTCAATAACTTCGGCAAGTTTGCGTTCCGAAAGGTCTTTCACGCGGGTTTCGTCTTCAAAATCGAGGATTGTACCCAGATTGTACACTTCGCCAGTAAACTTGTCGCGGAAAATATCAATCACTTTAATCTTCATAGAATCCTCCTTATCCCTCCGGGACAGCGTTCATGGTTGATAAATCGAAATTCACAATCTTGTTCGGAGCGGTAAACTCAGGAATCCATTCAGCAGTGTATTCCATGTATCTACCTTCTTCGTCACGATAGTTACATACAGACATCTGGCCTTCAGAAGTATTGTAAGAACGTCCCGGAACGGATCAGTCATTACATACGGCTTATGGTGGCGCATCTTCATCACCTTATCGGTACGCAACAGAGTGATACGGTCATCTGGATAAATCTGTACGTTCTCGCCTGCCTGATTTTTCTACATAATCTTCCTTGATTTCAATAGCCGGAAGTCCGATACCTGTAAATACGCTGGATGCCATTTGGTCTGTAACCAATCCGGCATTAACCATAAACTCACGCTCACCAAGAATCATCTTGAACTTATCCCCCGAACTCGGAAGCACCTACAATGTTCTTCATAAACGTACCACGAGACATAATCATCTTGGAGAACACACCGTATTTGGCTTTCAATTTCTGAATCTCCTGCTGCAAGTAAGAGATAAATACATTCTTTGCTGAAGCATCAGGAGTAAGGAAGTGGAACGGTAACTCGATGTCCAACAATTCGATGTTTTTTCCTTATTATCGGCCAAATGAACCTGCGCCTTACCAGTCATCAACAATTCGGGAACGATAATATCCATACGCTTGTGCGGAGCAAGCAGGATTTGGCGGTAATCATCAACGATAAAATCAATGATTTCTTGCAAGATTGTACGCTGGTCGGCAGTATTGGCGGCATTGAACTTGTCGATGATGTCTTGCAATTGTGACAGACGTTCAATATCCATCTGATAACGGTCGCCCAAATAGGCGATTTCAGTATAACCGCTTCCGAGTGAGCGTCTTTCACGAATGGGCTTCTGGTCATTCTTGCCAAGAATGGAACCAGCAACAACGCCTGTAACTGTTCCCAAATAAGTTTTGAAAACACGCTGCTTGGTTTCCAAGAAATCACCGTATTGCTTCCAATAGATTGTATCCAATCTCAATTGGAGAACACGGTCAATAATCGCTTGGACGATATTAGGGTCTGTGAATAAAGTCTGTATAGTCAAATTCATAACTCTACTTTTTTATTATTAATACTCAAACTGAAAACGGGAAGTCAATCCGACCTTATCCAGTTCATGAACAGGAAGAATCAGCTTATTTTCCTTTACCTCATAAGCCTGCATCAGGAGAGTACAGAGAACAGCTCCGTCACTTTCAACTTTCTTCGCATCGTAAAGAACGAAGTTAGCAGTGTTCTTCTTCACTGTACCACCCACTGCGGTAGCCTCAAAAAGAACCGCATCTTAGCGATATTTTCTCCGAAAGCCGCTTTGATGGTTAATACATCGTAGGCTTTATTGGACTTGTCAATAGATGCTACTTCCGCACCTTTCTTTCCGCTTCCGATAAACATGCCCACATAAGCCAGAGAATCCTTTGCTATCTTGATAGACAAAGCGGTTTCTCCGGTGGCGTATGCTTCAATAACTCTCACATTACGGACGGGAACGAGTGTCCGTTTCTTCAAGTCCGCTTGTACCGGGGTGAATACAGGAAGAGTAGAACCTACTACGAGGTTGGTAATATCCAACTTCCAAGGACCGCTCTTTCTGACACCTGTTTCAACACGGTAAAACTCTTCCGGCTTGTATTCGGGGTTAAGTTATACTTAGTACCTGCTGCCATAAATTTTACTTTTTAGATTCAACAATTTCTTTTGTTCCTTCGAAATCATACCTGCGATAGATTCGTTTTCTTTCTCAATCTTCGTTTCTGCTGATTCGGGAGGGGTTACGCCTTTGAAGCCGTCATTTGCGAACTCCTGTTTCAAGTCCTTGAAATAAACATCCAAGTCCTCATCGTCCTTGATGGCACACCTCTTGGCGTAGTTTTCGGGAATACCATACTCCTTTGCCTTTGCCATAATCTGCTCCTGCCGGGTAGCCTGTAATTTTTCTTGCTTTAAAGCGGAAAGTTCAGTCGAAAGATTCTTATTTGAATCAATCAAAGCTTGTGCCCATGCAGGTACATCATCTTTCTTGTCTTCCGGCTTCGGATTTGGGTTAGGATTGGGATTCTCGATTGGCTTACCGTCTTTAAGGTTATGCTTCTTCTCGTAGTTCTGAACAGAAGTACGGGTAGCATCCCTGCACGAAAATCACCATAAGAATTTAACACGTCCGAAAAGCTAATACCCTCAACAATAGAGTTTACCTTTGTCTCGTCCGTTACACCCTCTGCCTTTTTAGTGGCAATTCGGGTGAGAATAGCAGCATCCACCCCAGTAAACTTGGTTTGGAGGCCCGCTAAGATTTGTTCTAAAATTGTCATACTGTATGAATTAAAATTTGAGCTTCAATTTGCAGAAGTAAAAATACCACCAATACAGATGATTAGTAAATATTTAAGCTTCCTATTCACGACAATAGAACCATTGTCGTGAATACGGTATAAAAGTAGGAAGTAAGTAAGTGGAAGGGAAATAATTAGATGGTGTAGAATTCACCAAGAAGAGATTGTGAAGAAATAGAATAAAAAAGCCGTGAACTAATAAAGGAACACGGCTACATTTTGAATTTATAAAAACTTATCTTTGAGACATTAGATACAATTCATCATAAATAACTTCCAGTTTTGAAGTATCAATATAAAACTGGGTTGCATTTTTAGGAAGTCCAAAGCCATCATCATTGCATCCTATAGGATTCCAAATGCAAGAAACACTATCCTCTGAAACTTTCTTTCCGAATTTATTATCTCTAATAAATTCCCATATCATCCGACCAAGTCTATCATTCTTTGTTTTAGACATCAACCCATCTGCCCTCTGATTCTTCCTTATATAAAGGATAAAATCATCATTACCAATCTTTATTTCACTCATAGTATCAAAATGAAATTTATACTTAGTATTATATTTTTCTGTTTAAAATCCAAGCATTGCAGCTGGAGGAATATTCAACACCCGACAAAAGAAGTCTTGCTATCTTCAATGTTGGCTCGAACGTCCAGAAAGATAGTCATTAACACGTGAAGGGCTTATTCCGATCTCACCGGCAAGTTGTTTCTGCGTCATCCCCTTTTCTTCAAGAGATAATTCTATCAATTTCGCAACGGTCGGCTTTTCTATCGGATAATGCTCCTTCTCGTAAGCAATCACTATATCGGACATAACAGTGAGCTCCACTGCATTCTTATCGTTTGCAGGGGTGTTGTCATCAACCAATGGCAAAAGTTCCTCTATTCTCGCCAGTGCAAATTCATATTGTTCTTTCGTTACTTTATTCATATCCTATATCTTAAATGGTTGAACAATCTATTTTATCATAATCTTTATGAGTACCAACCCAGCGAATGAAGACGTACCCAATTGTAAACTTAACAACGACAACCAACCGATAGTTGTTGCCTCTGATATTGAAAACGTAGTGTTGGTTGCCTACATAGTCAGCAGAAAGAAAATCAACCTTTATATCAGACAAATTTTTCCATTCATTTTTTTCTGTTATATCATACCAACGCTCTAAGGCTATGCGTGAATCTTCATAACCTTTGGTTTCATAGAAATCTTTCAGCTTTTTATGTGATACTATTCTCATACGTTGTTCATTTGATACAAAAGTACTAAATAATTTTGAATTATAAAACTATTATAGCATAAATATTTTATAATATCGAATTATGCACAATAAAAAAGCAGGACTGAAAAGCTCCGCTATCTATTCACAATTAACCAAAGTCATTCTTTTGTAGCAGGAATCACCTTTTCATTTTTCAAACTCTGTTCTTCCTCGATTTCTTTCAACTCTTCATCAATTCTATCAGCATTTCCAGCAAACATAATCCCCTCACGCCTGGACCATACTCCACCACTGACGGCAGAAACAGCGGTAGTAACCTTGTCATTTAAGTCATCACTTTTTTTCAGTCGTTTATTTTTAATCAAATACCAAGTATCATTAGGTAGCCATCCCCAATAATTGTCTTCAATTTCAACTATAATATGTCGAAATTCAAATAAGGATTCTCTCAAAGCCATAGATACATCTTTCGCACTTTCTTCTGATATAAAATAATAACTATTGGGCATATCATACCTCCATGTTATTATTACATCACTTTCGTTCATAAACTTAGTTATTTGTTCCCTTGTGATATTTTTATCAGAGTATACTAATAAATATGCTTTCCTCATCTTGCAGAATTATTTTTATCTGTTATTAACTTATTCTCACTTAATTCATCAGGAGCTTCCAATTCAAGCATTGATTCGCTTGTAATCAACGTAGGTTCTGAATCACCTTTCTGTTGAAACATTTCCATAGAACGTTTCTTTAACTGATATTCCTCCGATTGAAGTTTATCACGATCAACAAATAGTAAAAATAAGAAACCAAATAAAGCAACACATACAGGAGCTAATGTTAATACTATCAACCATGTAGGTGGGGGATTTAATATCCCAATAAGAATAAAACAAGGTACGTCAATCATTACGCACAACCATAGCATAGGATTTAAAGCACTCTTTACAGATAAACTACCACCAGCTTCTATTATTTTTGTAGCAATACTTTCTTTATCACTCATAAAGGTTAATAATTAGAGATTATAATTTTCCAGCTAAATCCTTCACATCCTCCGCAGACTTCACCTCATGTACGGTATCGCCTACTTTAACAAAGCCTACTATATCTCCAGTGTTTGACTTTTCAAATAGTTCAGTAACCGGCACTCCCAAAGCATCGGCGATCTTTTCAATGTGCTAATAGTAGGGGTTTCCATTAATGGCTTTTGATAGACCAACACGTGATAAGCCTATTTTATCAGCCAGTTCTGTTTGGTTGATTCCAGCCTCTTTACATAGTTCTAAAATTCTAAATCTCATATATGTATATATTTAGTTTACTCCTATTATTTACGGCAAAATTACTCAAAGTTTTCATATTAGCTAAATAAGATAACTAAAAGTATTCTTTTGTCATTTATTAACTATATTCATTTTGTTTATTGAATACTTATAGTTTACTTTACAATATCAAAATGATAACTAAAAAGTATAATTTATAATATAAGTAGTATGAGTACAAAGTTTAGAAGTCAGATGAAAGAGGTAATGCAAATGGCATGGTCTTTTGTTCGCAAGAACGGTTATTCAATGAGTGAAGCGTTAAAATGCGCATGGGTTAATTTGAAGCTGAAAGCAGCTTTAAAAGTGAAGATAGTAGAGTTCTACTTCAAAAGACAGACGGGTCGTTACGTCAAGCCTTTGGCACTCTCTTAGAAAGCAGAGTACCTGAAACAAAAGGTACAGGCAGAAAGCCAAATGATAACTTACAGACCTATTTTGATACAGAGGTCGGTGATTGGCGTTGCTTCAAGAAGTGTAACCTTATAAAAATCGCATAACCATGAAAGCAGAAATCAACATCGAAGAGATAAAGAACAATGCTGTTCACTCTGAATTATTGAAAACGATGTGCCTAATAAATCAAGCTCGTAATATTGTTTCTGGCACGATGGATGAAAAAAGAACTAAGGGATGCCGGGCAATGGGATTGCTTAGATGAAGCAGTCACTAAACTGAATGAATGTACTTGTGATATAGGGTATATTATCGGTATTACCGTGACAGGCAGAGTAGATTCAATGATGAGATAACACGATTATCCAAAGGCAGCTCGCACGACTTTAAAGGCTGCCTTTATTATTTACTTTAAAATGAAATAATTATGGACGAAATTTGGAAAGACATTGAAGGGTACGAAGGCGATTATCAAGTATCAAATTTAGGCAGGGTAAAATCCTTACCAAAGAAATGCTGGAATGGCAAAGGGTATTGGGTTAAAGATGGACGCATTTTAATACCTGTCAAAAGTAAAAAGGGGTATTTGAACGTATGGTGCAGAAAGAACATATTTAAAGTTCACCGCTTGGTTGCAAATGCTTTTATACCTAATCCGCAAAACCTACCACAAGTAAATCACATAGACGGTGATAAAACCAATAATTGCGTTGCCAATCTTGAATGGGTTACTGATGGTGAGAACCTTCTACACGCATATAGAGTTCTTGGTAGAAAGCAAAAAACTGGTAAAAACCACCATAATTCACGAGCTGTTATACAATTGAAAGACGGCAAAATTATAAATTCATTTGATAGTCTTAATGAAGCAGCACGCGCGACAGACGCTCATTTTCGGGCATTTCAATGTGTTGTAGTGGAAAATAAAGAAGCACAAGGGCTATCAATGGAGATACAAAGAGGAGTGATTTCACTCCCTTTCTTTATGGCTTGTTTTTGTATTTCAGCTTTTCTTTTTTTCTTCTTGTTCTTTTTTATCTCTGCAATTTCTTCTTCGATGCGGTCAATATTTCCAGCGAACATTACCCCATGTCGTTGTGACCATACACCACCCGACACAGCTTTTACAGCTACATTGACTTTATCTTCTAAATTGTCAAGGCGATACGGAACAACTTCTGTACCAATATCTATCGTTTCAGATGCTTTGTTAAATTCAGATGGATTTATAGAGCCTAAAGCAGAGACAATGAAGTTTACACGTCTTTGCAAGAACTCACCTATCACCTCGGCATGATTTTGAACTTGCAAATGTGTCGAAAGGAACACGTAATCGAAAGCCACTCCCGACAAGGCATTTCCAGCACCGCTCAACTTTTCAAAACTGATTTGCGGTGTATTCGTCATAGAATATGCTTTCTCAAAGAGGGTTTCTACCTCAAATTTCACGGTGTCATTTGCCTGGTTCCACGTCAGATACTGGGCATCAGCACCCTCACCTGTAAGTTTGACCATTCTATCCTTAACCTTACCCATGAAACCCTCTACATCTCCAATTAGCTTCAACAGTCGGAAAGAAATGATAGTCTATACAATCAGCATAATTGGATAGTAGTTTCTCCAAGCGGACCCGGAAGTCTTTATCTTCTTGCAATAAGGTTCGGGACGATAAGCGTAGATAACCGGCAGTTTCGAGAATCCATGACGAAAGAAGTTCTTTCCTCGTAACCCTTTAGACAGATCCCATTGATAGACCATTCTGTCCGTGATAGTCATAAAGCAGGTAACTTCCGAGTCATCCATGAGTTCTTCTTGTACTCACGAGAGAAAGCAACCAAATCACCTTCATCGTTGAAGAACGGGTAAAGCTTATCACCTCTGAATGGTGACCACAACACGCTTTTCAACTTCTTGGTAGGCTTAACCTTGCCCCCGAAAGTAGTCTTTACTTTCTTCCAGAACTTCGCCCAGAACGAATCATCATCAGTGACATACCAATACTCGGCAACTTCCTGTTCGGATAGCCAGGCACGGACAATCTTCTTGTTTTGATATTTGATTTTGTTGGACTTGAATACAGCCTTTACCGCATCCAGCAGTTTCTTTTCATCATTATCAGTCGGAGTGCAATCCATAGACGGTTCTGTGCCGACCGTAAAAGCTGTTTGAATGTTGACAATATCTTGCTCCAAAGGGATAGAAATACGGTTTACCGGTTCAGTCTTATACTGAGCTTCAATTTCATAGGTCTTGCCAGTCTTCTCATCGAAGAACTTTCTCTGCTTCCTTTTCAAGAACCTTTCTATCCGGGTACTTCTCCTTGTCAACCATGATTTCATGGCGTTCGGGATTCCAATCGTCCCAAAGTTTACAACGGTCTGGAAGTTCGGTCTTCCTACCTTTCTTCAGGTAATTTATCTTCTGCCCAATATCGGGCAATGCTAATATTTCTTCTAGACTCAACAATGGCATAGCTTATATTTTTAGTGTGTGAATATTCCAGTTAAATCTTTCGGCTTCTGAATCTTGCCAAGAAGCTCACCCAATACATAGTAACGTACAGCGTCTATTCCGTGATTGTCATGATCTTCCGGTTCGTTGATATAATTCCCATCCTTGTCCTTGCCCAAACATATTTTCTAAACTCACATTGTAAGTTATACGAGCGTTTGGTAATGTATATCTCCATGCTCTTCATCTTGTCAAGGCCAGCGTTTACAGATCCGGCACCCTTTTCGACAGCATATATTTAATGCCTCCGTTATGTACCTCTTGAATCAAACGAGGGTCTGCACTATCGGCAATTACCTTCAAGCCCCACGGACGAAGAGTCTTGATAATGTCAGAAGATAGCAGTCCTGTACGGTAATCCACTTCATCCAGATATAGGCATTATCCACAATTCCGCACCGTATGGAAGCGGACGGATCATGTGTATAACCGAAGTCTTGCCCGATAGCCACTTTCTTTGCCCAAGCCGGAAACTCGTCAACAATTCCCCACTTCTTGAACACAGCACCTGCCGCGACATCAGCCCACCGCCCAATAACTACATGAGCATACTTTTCTGGGTTATTCGCCTTCATGTCCTCAACCTCCTTTAAGAACTCCGGTGATAGGTTCTCCAAAGTTGTCAAAATACGTGGTATGGATATGAAGTACGTTCGGATGAGTGGATATTTGAACTTGTACGCCATCAATCTCTGCCAATTTGTGGGTTTTCTCGATATACTTTTTGTAGATGAAATGATTGGAATCGCACGGATTCATTATGATGATAATCCGATTTTGAATCCCTTTCTTACGGATAGAGAGCATTATCTTGTCGAATTCTTCTTCATTCGTCCATTCCTCAGCTTCATCACAGACGAAAGTTGTAATACCCTGAATGGATTTCAGCTTTGCCGTTTGGTTCCCTGAAGAGGTCTTGATACCCCGGAACATGATACGGCTTTTAGTCATATTGTTGACTATGTCCGTCTTGGTGGTCTTGAAATACTTGGTCGTTCCGTCAAGGTCTATTTTTTCCATCATCTCGGGGATGATAGACATACCAGCGGAAACCATCGTATAACGGGTATAAAGAATTTGATGCACAATCTTCTCGGCAGGGGTCATTTCAAAAGTCAGACGCTCGATAAAGGTGGAAGCGTTGAAAGATTCTTACCCCGTACCACGCCCACCGGTGATAAGAATTATAAATTTTTCCTTATTCTCGTATAATGGATGGTAAATTTCTTGAGGTATCATTTCATCATTTCAACTTGTCTTTAATCCATGAATCAATGTTGATGCCGTGCTCTATGTCTGTTGGTATCGCACCAGAGCCATTGCAAGAAACGTGAGAGGAGTTTATCTTAATTCACTGTATGCGCTTTTCTTTTCGCTAAATTTTGCGGTGACAGTCCAATGGCATAGGCAATTTCCTTATCAGTGAATCCCTTTTTTGGCATACGATTCACGAGAGAAAGAAAGTCCTCGCTTGTGTAGTCAAACTTTGGCTTTCTTCCTCCTTTACCTTTTCTATTTTGAGATTCACTATTGCTCATATTACTTCTTTAATTTTCCACATTTCTCACATTGTTCATACCTGAACTCAGAGAACATCACACTACCTTTCCAAACATAATGATGAACACAAAACAGGTTTTGCTTTAGAACATTCCTTATCCAAAGTATAAAATCGCCAATCATAATTTCAACCGTTATTGTTACCCATATATACACGGCGAGAAATTGGCTTGTTTCCATAGACATCAACTCCTCTTTTTGAGAAATAGCTATCTATTTTCTCAGCATATCTTCCCATTATGGATTTCGTTCTATCCCTTATGTTTCTTTGTCTTGCAGAACCTAACCCGTATTGCCTTCCAGCGTTGTACATTATTCGTCTGGACTGCTGATATAACTGGCTATATGTTTTCTTTCTAACTCAGCTTCCCTCCCAATAATTAATCTATTCTTTCTACTTGTTCATCAAATACTTCTCCCTTTATGAACTTCATATCGGGTCATACCCGAACCTTTCGCAGAAAGCGGCTTTAGCTTCATAGGTATCAAAGGACAACACCACATAGGCATCCATGTTCTCGGCTTGCTTCTGTGCGTTTTCTTTCACCTGATGTTTGACCTCTTTCATGTGGGCAACCTTTTCGACACGTTCCAACTGCTTGGCGGCTTTATCGGCTTCTTTCTGTTCGGAAACTGGGACCATCATATCAGACAAAGCATCCGCAATAGAGTTTTCCTCTTCGGTCTGCAAAAGATAGTCGACACCAATCATATTCAAGTCTGCATCGGTCAGACCTGCATCTTTCCAGTCAATATCAGGAACAATACGAGCAAGAGCGTCAAAATCCCAAGTACCTTGCGCATTAGGGTTATTCATCAGGATGTTCAGCTCCTTCTCCTGCTTTTCGTCCACATCAATGACATCGACACGGATGCGATAGTCGTTATCAGGAAACTTTTGCAATTCGTCCATGACAGACAAACGCTGGTGCCCGCTGACTACGGTAAGACCAGTACGCTTATTCACAACTATTCCACCTACCAATCCGAATTTCTTGATACCACGTTTCAATGTCTTACGTGATTCATCGGATAGTTTCCCGGATTATAATTGGCAAAGTGAATGGCAGAACGATTAAGCTCTACTGATTCACTCTTTATGTATTTTGACAATTCCATATCATCCATTAGTTAAACCCATATAAATTCTTCGAGATACTTTTCTTGCGCCATCTTGTTGTTTCCCCTCGTTATACCCAAAGGTTCGTTCAATGTATCGAATATACTTTCTTGCAATAGAGTTTACGCTGTTCAGCCTATTACCCGTTAAAGTACGAGATAGTCTGTATCTTTGCTCTGCAATATCATCAATTGATTTTCTTCTGACTCGGCTTTCCTTCTATTGCTTTTGTTGATTATTATACTCCCAAAGCACCCTTTCAGCCATTGGGAAAACTTTGTAAATTCTCTGTAAATCTTGCGGGTAATTCTTCTCCATCCAAAGCATACAATCAAGATTGAAGCCTACTCCACTTGAAGCCTTTAAGCTATACCGAATAGGTTCGGGTAGGTTGTGTTGCTTCATGTAAGCAAGAATGTCTCTGTGATTCCAATCAGCCAAAGGATAAACCATACCGTTATTCTTGTAACCGTTTGCCTCATACCCTTTCAGCATAAGCCTACGATTCATGCCATCAGCTTTCTTCATACCCAAGAATGTGTAATAAACTCCGTGAGTAAGTTGCATAGCCTTTACCACATCAGCCAGCTTCAACAGTTTCACTTTCGGATTTGGCACGCAATACATACCACCACGGAGAATGTAAGTGAGGTTCCAGTGTGGCACTTGAACAAACTCTATCTTCGGATATTTGGCTTTAGTCCAGTTTATCCAACGGTTAATATGTTCTAAATTCTTGACAAAATACATGAACACGCAAACAATCCGGTCAAACTTCGGATAGACTAAATCAAGCAGAACAAGCGAATCTTTACCAAGTGATAAAAAACAGCAAAGCCTCATTCGATTTTACCCGAATGAGGTCTATATACCGGTTCGCTTGTTCTACTTTGTTCATAGCTAGCCACCACTTAAACCAAATGAAGTACGAAGATCACTGTAACGCTGTCTGCGTGATCCTAACTGTGTGGCACTTGCTGTACCTCTACGATTGGCAACCAATCTACCACCTGCCCCTGCACCATTCATATTTCTGCGAGGCCCGGCTACTCTGTTAATTCTTCTTGCGACTCTGCTTTCTAATTTTAAAAAGTTAAACAAATCAATCTATATGTTTTTCTAATATCTTGCCCAAAGTATAATTCATTTGTGCAGCAAGATATTCTTCGCCTTGATGTTCGTAAACAATATCATTACCGTTTTCATCTGTGAGAATAACAGCTTCTGCATTCTTTACCTCTATAATGATGTAAGGACGTTTACCTGTATATGCACCTGTCAGAAGCTTGATTGCATCGTACTTGATAGGCTTCAATTCTACCTCACCTTCTTCAGGCAGTTCTGCATCAGCCGGATATTCTTTACCGCCACATAGGTAAGTGATATACTTCTTAGCGTTAGTTGGTCTGATTTCACGGTATTCGTGGGTTTTCTTGCCTACCAAGATTTCATCGAAATACTTCTGTTTGATGCTTAATGTAAGAATGTTCATAATCGTGTCATTTTTAAATTAATAATCATAGTTGCGGAAACAGGACTCGAACCTGTGACCACCGCCAAGTCAAAGCGGTAAGCTAACCAACTGCTCCATTCCGCGATAGTACCCCAAAGGTACTACCACAACCAAAGATAACGAAATATCTTCAATCGTTATACACGACAATCGGTTTATTGTCGTGAACTAAGCCATTTATCCCGTCTTTCTCTACACGCCTCTAAGGTAGGCGCACAACAAGCAAAGAGTTCGTCACTTTCAGTACGGTAGTCATACTGGTACATTCTCACTCTCTTACCTTTCAACTTAGTGTTGTAGGTACAATAGTTCTCTTTACCGGGTTGGCATACGCTGCAACCGTTTGCGTTAATTGAGTTCATAAGCTATCTGATTTTATTGATGAAAAAAAAAAGGCAGCCTTCAAAAGTCGTGCTCAGACTGCCTTTTGATAATCGTGTTACTTTGTCATGGATTTAACCCTATCACTTATTGTTAAACCGATGATATACGCTACATCATTAGCGCAGTTGTTCAGTCTGCTAACTGTTTCATCCATGCAGTCCCACTGTCCGGCATCTCTCAACTCTTTTTTCATCCATAGCAGATTGTATAATGTTACGGGCTTGGTTGATAAGGCACATAGCTTTTAATAGCTCAGAGTGAACCACCTGATTTTTAATATCTTCAATGTTGATTTCTGTTTTCATAATCGTTATATCTTATGTGTTTATACTTTTAATCGAAAAAAATCTCACCTGACTTTCTGAACAGCCTGTAACCGATATACAGGCTGCTGAATATAATTGTTAACTCTAACATGATACTTTGAATAGAGAATGAAGAAAAGCCCTGCCAACCTCAGTCCAAACAGTATATGTGTTAGTACCTATACTGCCGTCGTTGCGGGTGAAACTCTCTGTTTTTGTCTTTGTATAGCCTTTGCCGCTATAATCGGTGTATAGCAGCCATTGACCAGACTGTTTATATTGTATCCTCATTTCTTTGAGCTTTTTGTTAAGAGCTTCGCCAGATGTGAAACCCAACTCTTTGGCTAGCTGAGTGACCGTGTAGGTGTTTACGGATCGCAAGACGTTATCAACGTATTGCACTTTAGGGGCGGCTAGTTTCAATTGTTCGCTTTGTAACTGGTTCTGTTGCTCTAATCGTTCTTTCTCGGCTTTTGCGGCTTCTAAGCGTCTGTTGAGTACTTGCATGGCGTAGGCTATTGCTTCGTCGTCGTTGCTTACGGTGGCTACGCCTGTGGTGAGAAGTTCTTCTATTCTCATGTCTACCCATACGGCAAAGTCTGAATTTAGCTTTTGAGCGACACGGATAGCAACAAGACGGTGCGCCCAAGTACCATTATTATTACCGCCACGCCTAACTATCAGTAAATCAGCCAAACTATAATTTTGTAGTTTGGATAGAGAAATACAGTAGTCATTGATTTCTTGTGAGTTAATAATCTGCGTGAGATTCTTCTCTGGAAATGGTTTAGCCATTGATGTAAGGTTTACCATGACGTTTTTACCCTTTTCAAACGAAATTTGACTACCTTTGTAATCGAAATTGATAATTGAACTCATATTCTTTATTGATTTTGCGTAGGTAGGTGTTACGAGCGCCTACCTACTTTGTTAATACTTATATTTTCAATCCGGCTGACGGTTCGATTTCAGTGCGTGCACTCACCTCATCGCTATTGCCAGCGTCAAAGACTACCATTTTCGGATTATATTAGAAATCACAAGACCACGAATATTCTTTCTTCAGTTTATCCAGTGCCTTATCAGTTACATAATAGACATGACCGCCACAATTCGCACGGCTGATTGAACGGCTTTCTTTCAGTTCAACGGGCTTGTTAAAGCTAATTGCACTTCTGTAACCACATGAGATAATAAGAAAATCTACATTCTTCTTATATGCATCCAAAGACGTTTCTTTATATTCACCCCTTGTCTGGGCTTCTTTTTGTCATTACTATTGTTGCTTTCATGATTCTTTTTTATTTAATGTTTATTCTTTGTTCATTTCTATTTTGCTTTTTACTTTAATCACCGCAATACTGTGAACCCATATAGCCTCTACTATTTGAATTGTAGCAGTCAGACCAAGTAATCTTACTTTCATTATAAGATGTACGCTCTACCGGCTTCTGATTAGCCAACATAACCTGTATCTTAGCTTCTCTTTCTTCTGCAAACTTGATAGCATCTTTAGCCCAACGCCAAGCGAGTTTCAAACATTCGCCAAAAGTTCTGCCCATTCTTGATTTACTATTGTAGAATCTATGAGCGTCTTTCATGATTTGGGATAAGTTATAGCGTTTCATAATCGGTTATATTATTAATGTTGTACTTTGATGTCGTTTATTACATTACAAAACTACAACATAATATCGTATTCGCAAACAGGAAACGACATTAAATTGCCGCATTATATTTTATTAACGATATTGTAATGCCGTATTAATTGCAAAAAACTACATTTGCATACACGATTATAAAATATACATATATGGAACTGAAAGTAAAAGAAGTCATTAAAGCCAAAGGGTTTTACAATGCAACAAGTAGCGGACATGCTAGGAATCACACGTGATACCTTAACAAGGAATATCAATGGCAATCCCACCATTGAAACTCTTGAAAAAATAGCCAAAGCGTTAGGAACATCTGTGTCTGACTTATTAGATGAAGAAAGATTGAGGAAGACCAGAACACCATCACCTGCCCCAAGTGTGGTACTAAATTTAAGATGGAGGAATAAGAGTATGACAACGATAGAACTATTATATTCCTTTGGAGGATTCGCCTTCGGACTTATTTCTTCCTATATAACAAAATTCATCGAGAATACCGCCGATTATCAATGGATTCCTAAAGGGGGACAAGCTCAAATGAAATCTAGCATTGCAAATGATACCGATAAGCAATTATTAAGATTGCTCATTAAGGCTCAATACGCAATAAAAAAAGAGAGCATGGACTATGAACTAAGAGGTTGTGGTTCTGCATTCAATGATGTATCAGAATTAATTGACTATTTAGTTAAATTTGAAGTGAGGTATAAAAAAGATAAAAACGCTAGACAAATTATAGAATTACATAAAGACTTTGATAATCTTGATAAAAACAGTGAGTTTTATCGAAGACTAGAAGAACCTGAGTACTATAGAATCATAGATATAGTCTATAAATGTTCCGATAAGATTCTAAATAAAAGATTTCCGCAATGGAAATAGAAGCAACAATACTATAAAATAACACCAAACGCCCCATACAGTCGCCAAACTGAGTATGGAGCGTTTAAAATAATATCAAAACATAAATACTATGGAAGATTATATAAAAGAAACTTTAATAGCCTCACCATATCCATTTTGGCTGACAGTGCTTATATTTGCTCTAGTAACCGGACTGGTGCAATGTATAGTTTTTCTATTTTAAAGAAAAAGGGAAAAACCTTGCAACAAAACAAGATATAAAAGACATTACCGATAGTATAAAATCAGTAGAATCAAAATATAATAGTTCCTTAGAGTCATTTAAAATGGAATTACTTAATGAACACGAGTTTTCAAAATCACTTTTTGAAATATGTAATAATTTAGATAAGGATCTAATAAATCATCTAATCAAATGTAAAAAAAAGATATTGAAAAGGATGGAAGTTATGAAGCACAAGGAAAACATGGGAATGCCGCTAAATCGATCATCGAGTTAAGAGATTTTCTGCATAGTTACGAATCCAGATACTCAAATTTTAAGGATTTCAATAGACTGAGAAAAGAATGCGATAATATGTATAACGTCTGTATTACATTAAATAGTGAAATGGATATTCAACCCTCAGACTATGTCCCTATAACAGACAAAGTTCAAAAGTATATAAGAAATATACTTAAAACAATAATTCCACCAATCAAAGTTAGTAACATAAAACAGCCGGAGCAGTAAACTCCGGCTTTCTAACTGATTAGCCCCTTTGATCTTTAACCGATTTACGATTTCGATGTAAAGATACTCTATATCCCCACTAAAATCCCCATAATTCTGATACAGAAACACGACATCTGCACAGTTGTCGGAAATTGTACTTTTGGACTGAACCCCAAGTACCCTTGACATCTCTTCGCGTAACCCAGCTGTCATTTTCCCACCGGCAAGCGAACTTGGAGAAAACAGGTACAGGATAATGAAGATGAACTTCTTCCGCTGGGTAACACTGTCAATATTCGGTGGACATCCTCTCTCATTCAGTAACTCAACAAATATTTTATAGATTTCATGAATAAGGCTTTTATCTCTCAAAATCGGTGAAGCTAAGGTATTTTCTTCCTCTGAAAGTTCTGATTTCTCAATTCTAATCTTTTTAAGGCGAATTATTTTGTTAAAATCAGTTCCATAACACGATTATTTTAAAAGTAAATAGTATATTTGCATCATAATCGTGTAAGATTTGGGAGAATTAATGCTTGGTCGTGCTCGCAGATTCTCCCTTTCTATTTTAAAAACCTATTCCTTTTGAGAATGGCTTTATTTTTCTTATCTACTTCCCTACTCCATATTGAAGCGTTATAGATAGATGTTGCATACAATCTAAGTTCCTCACTATTAGTAAGAAAATCTACTTGCAGTGCCTTCTTCATAGATTCAGCATACAAGCTTTGGTTAATATTATTTTCCATATAATTTATTAATTAAGTTACAAACCCAATCTGGCAATAATCGATAATAATATATATTCACAAATAATCCTATATTTTCATTCTCTTTCATACACACAAAGCAAACCCTTTATAGAATTGAAAAAAGATTGTTATATTTGTAAAATCAGACATAAAAATAATTATTATGAAAGTATTCTTAAGTTATAGATTCACAGACAAGATATATGTAGATCAAATAATAAATGAAATAAATACTCGTATAAAAAGTATTGATTTCATTTCACTAGATCATTTAAAAGGATTGGGTCAAACAAGTTGAGTCACTCATAAAAGAGGCGGATGTTGTATTATTTTTTATTGGATCAAACACCTATGAAAGTAAATCTATACATAAAGAATACGAAATCACCAAAGCCCTAAATAAAAGATTTTATTTTACGGAACTTAAAACAGATAATAAATCTAAAGTTTTCACTTATCCTTACTTCTGTATTGACAATAAGGCCCTCCATGTAGCAAATCATCCTAAAGAAATCATTGATGCATTGTGCTACATTGACACTTCAAAAGAATTATTACTTGAGCAATACAAAATATTATATGCATCTACTGAGAATGTGTCAACGAGACGACAAAATGTCAATAATCTATACTTTGGTATTATTACCACCATTATTACGGCCTCATTCTTAGTAGCAGATCGTATTTCTTACAAGGCTCAAGCATGTCTCCTATTATTATTTCTAACAGGAGTAGCTTATGGTATAACATTTTATTGGGAAAAGTTATTAATATCATACCAAAGATTAAATTCTGGAAAATTTGTACTTTTACAAGAATTAGAAGACAAACTAAAATAAACCTTTCACAACGTGAATGGGATATTCTTCAAGAACGAAATTATGTATCTAACACAGAAACTGAGAATAAAATTGTTTCAACTTGTAGAATCATATTAGGGATTATTGCAGGAATTGAATTACTCTATTTTTTATGGAAAACCTGTTTACTAGACACATGGCTCTCTAGTATCTTCAATTTTCTACATTTCTATTAAAATCTAACTTCTACTATAGTGTATATACATGTGCTTTTCAAGAATTTCTCTAGTGGATTTGGTGAAAACATTCCCTCTAGAGGCTTCTCCTGATGAAAGTGATTAATGTAGTCCTTTCTTGCTGTGCGGTTCAGAAATGTTGTGATAATTGTTGTAATGCTTTGGTGATATCATTTAAAAGAGTAAATCGCTTGTTTTTCGGTATTCCCTGTATTTTTTGTAAATGAGACTGTCACTTATTATAAAATTTACCAAATTAGCAGATTTTAAAGGTTGGTATTGAATTACCTGCCTTTTTTCTTATTTAGTATTGAAAGACTAATACTTCTTCCCGTGCATTTTCTCACGGAGTTCGTTATACTTCATTTTCTGCTCGATATGCCAGAGCAAATCAATATCAAGTATATCCGACAATACGAATACTTGTGTAATCGCATAATTAACCTGCTCTTCCAATGAGTATTTATAGTTCATTATGTCTTTTACGATGGCATAAATATTCTCCGTAAAGGTTTTCTTCTTGGATACCACATTGACAAGTGTAAACCTGTTAAGATTCAGATTTCGCAATCCAGCCAAATCCAATAAGCGGATTACAGCATCGGCAAGCTCCTCTTCAACGCTTCCTTTGATATAATTATCAAATATAACCTTGCAGAACTTCACATTTTGTATGAGTTCATAGGTCTCTTTCGCATCTTTATTGAATTGTTTTCCTTTCCTATCTGCCTCCACAGCCTCCATTAGCTCCGATATTATTAGGCAAAGACAATGTTCATTGCTCAACTCCTGATCGTGAAATCCGTGCTCACAAGCGTTTTTGTAGGCCTTATCTCTTAATTCGTTTAAATTCATTTCTATTTTTTATTGAATTATTCTACAAGTACATTCGACCAATAACACGAAAAAGTAATGCCAAAAAAGAAATTTCCAATACTTGATTCTTCTTTCATACCTACTTTTTATATAGACTCCATTCATATTCCACAACTTCTTTGCAATCGTCTTTGTAGTGCTCAAAATGCTTGTTTATGTAATGGGTAATATCATCTACAATGGTATGCTTAACCTCTTCAGATACAGATTCCGGGGTAACCACGTTCATCGTAATTCAATTCGGTAATAACCTGTTGTCTTATTACTTTTTCCACTCCATTTATACGGAAGCGCATTGATATTCCACTCGATTTAACATGACGCAAGAACATCTCTTTGGCAAGTTTCTCCACCTCTTCTTCTTTCAGCTTGGCTATTGCGTCAATCCGGTCGAATTCTTCTTCATCAACGATGATAATAGGATTCTCCGGCTTCATTCTATGTATTTCCATAATGCTCCTTTATAAATTTATTTAAATTACACAAATAGCGATTGCTGGATACGTGATAACACAAATTTATTCGCATCAGCAAAGAACTTTTTTTAATCTCAAATCCGTATGCCCTGCGTCCCAACTGGGCAGCAGCTAATAAGGTAGAACCGCTTCCGGCACATGGATCAATAACGACATCACCTTTGTCGGTGAATATCTCTATCAGTCTACGAAGCAAAGGAACCGGCTTTTGCGTGCTATGAACCTTCGGAGTTTCATTGTCCAACACCCAATCAAAGCAATTGAAGATCATCCGACCATCGTTGTTAAACTTTGGAAGTTTATCGCGGTAAAGCAACAATCCATATGCACAATTGCCGACTATCTTCATATTGGCTTTCAAGACTTGCGCTGAAAAGTTCTTTCTGAATACAAGATTGATGTAATTATTCAGCCCATATCTTTTACCCAGTTCAATATACCGGAACTGGTCTTCAAATTCACAAAGATTATCATGCAAGGCGCCTTGCCTTTTTCTTTTGGGTTCCTTTACAAGCATCTGGGAGCAGAAGTGCATAAACTCGGCAGGGCGAAAATCTTTATCGGTATCAAAGAATTGTTTGCCGGCCTTATCACTTTCCCCGTTCTTGTTATCTCCGTCCACATACCATGAAGGGTTAGAAGCATAAGCACTATTGCCTAAATTATAAGGGACATCAGCTATAATTAGTTGAGCCTTAGGAATGCCATAGACTTTATAATTCTGGAAATGATCATTATATAGTTCTATTTCTTTCATTTCTTATTTGTATTGAATTTACTTGTACCAACGCCCACCACAATATTTACATACGAAATATTTTCCCATACTCATCACCTGAACTTTTTCATCAACGCATATACGACACATGCAAACATTGTGGTCGCCATCTGACACGGGTTCCTGAATTTTATCGTATTCCCAAAAAGATAGTTTACCTTTAGCCGGTATTGGTTCTGGAAATAATATGGGATTAGCTAATATCCAGTTATAAATAGGATTTTCATAATAGCCTTTACTAGCATCTGTTTTCTCTGCCCATTTAGAAGGATGATTGATTGAGCATCCAATTATTTCCACACTTCCAATGATAGCAGAATTGACACTGTCCTCTGCACATATTATTTTTCGTTGAAACTCAACAGGCAGACTATCCCATTGAGTTTTTGTAAATACACTATTGGGATTTCTCATTTCTACAGGTTTTCCACTTGCATGGATTAACACTCTATGCCCTATGTATTTCTCTGGACACGCCCAAGTACGGTTCTCGATGTTTTTAAAACCGTGGATTATCAAAGAGGCCCACGGCTGTTTTATTGTAATTGCTTTCATAATTATTCTTGATTTGATTTATTTGTTATGTAATTGTAAAAGTCCTCTGAATGTAATACGCCTGTGTATCATATCTTGTCGTAAACGGTGTATTCTTTCATCTGAATAGTCTGCAAACATCTGATTTCTTTGTTTCTCCTGTAGTATGCAGTACAAGGAATCAGCTCTAATAAAATTATCTTTCCGCAGGTACTTTTCAGCACAATGAGGACACATACAATCAAGCGTGATATTCTCTTTGTTAAGTCGTGGATGAAGAATAGAATAAGCTTTTTCAATATCAATGTCTGATACTTTTTGTATTGCGTCATCAAAGAAAGCATCAAAGCCGGTCAGGCAATTCCCGTAGTAAATTGGACGTTCCAGAACTTTGTAAATGCCGGGTGATTTTCCTACCTCTTTAGAATTTGTCTTTGATATGAAAAAATAATCTGTCATTTCGTCAATCTCCCAAGATTCTTCGCAAATAGGGCATGTAGTCCGATATTCTTCATCATAGCACTCTTCACAGAGAACTTCTTTACGTTCAACTGATACATCGGGAAAATCATCGAGTTCAAATATGGACTTTCCGCAATGGTCGCATTCGCAATCATGCTCTATGATAAGCTGTATCTGTGCATCGTCAAACCTATGCGGACTTGAATTGTATTCAGTCTTGGCATGATTCACTATTTTATCTTTTAATTTGCTCATATTTATTCTTGTTATACGCAAATCCTTGATAATCATTCAAGAACTTGCAAGGTTAATTAATTGTATCCATTAAGTAGTCTGATATTGCGTAGACTACCAGATAAAATAAGATGTTAACTCCTAGGAGAAGGAGGATGTTTAGCAACACTCTCATAACCAATCCAGCTCCTCACTACTTTTGAAAATATGAGCGAACGTACTTTTTTCGTCTGATAGATTGAGACCAAGTTGTGACGGAAAACGCTTGATGTAATTATAAAATTCAAACATCTTTTTATCATCATCTCCACATCTGTCAATTAACAACCTGATAAACGCAAAGAAGACAATCGGAGTCGTTGCCGAAATTTTCCTGAGTGGAGAACTGGGTTTTGTCAACATCTTGTTTTAATTTACGGATAGCGGCTATTGCAGTGTTGAAATTACGTTTTGCATCGTAACGCAGTTCATAGCCTTGTTTACCCATTTCACTTCTCAAGTCATAGAGAAGGGTTTCTACAACATCTGTCAACACATAGGTTAAGTTGAGTGTTGTATTAAGATTTGTTGTTCCTACTAACATGATTTCACTTGTTTCTTATTTGAATGAATCCTCGTTTTTCTGTCTCTTTAAGGAGTTCCATATCTTCTTCCTTTATATTACAAGGAGTCTCACCGTTCACGGTAGTATAGTCGGGATATTAAACTTATCCCTGATTCTCTTTTTGATTCTTGGTATATCTTTGGGATCAAGATGCCTTGTTTCCCAATAAATGGTAACTCTCATCATTTAAAATGGATTATCGTCTTCCACATCAGCAACACTACTTCCTGATAATGGAACGGAGTCAAGATTATAAAAGCAAGTCGTAGCGGCATTAAACCCACAGATGAACCGTAGCAATCAATATTTCGACCTTTGGCAATATCAATCATTGCTGTTCCTTTCGTTTCCACATTTGAGAAATCGCTTGGATAGGATTTCTTAGTTACTTCGGGACGATAGATAAGAATGACTACATCGGCAGCTTCTGCTATTTGTCCACTGTCACGAAGCCGTGCCAACGTAGGAACCGGATTCATGGTATCCCTATTCAACTGGGAAAGGGCTATAATCCAGATATCGAGTTCCTTCGCTAAGTTTTTCAACCTTCTTGCCACATCTCCCATCTGCTGTTCCTTATTTGCTCCCTTCATGTTCACATTGAGAATCTGCAAGTAGTCAACTATAGCACCATCAATGCCATATTTCAACTTCATATAGCGAATGGACGAAATGATAGTGTCAATATTGGAAGTACTTCGGTCATCAAAGTAGATATCCTTACCTGATACCTTGCCAATACCTTTGTCAACCGCCTGTAGCTGCGAATCTGTCAAGCGTGAGTACATGATCTGATTGGCAGGGACACCGCTCTCCATAGAAAGAATACGAGCTGTTATCTGCTCTTTCTTCATTTCCATGGAATACATGGCAATTTTAGTTCCTAAATCAGCCGCATTTCGCATCATTGACACTGCCAGACTAGTTTTTTCCCATGCTTGTTTCTCCAGCAATAATTATCAAATCCGATTTTTGCAAACCACGCGACTTAGCATCTATCTTTTCAAATCCGGTAGGAGTTCCGGTCATTGGTCGATCACCAGATAGAGTTTCATTTATCATGCTATAAACATTTTTCAAGCCCATCATTAATGGTCGTGACAGTCGTACTGCTAGATTTGAAAAGAGAAGCAAGCTCATCACTTACAGAATTAGTAACATCAAGAATATCTCTGCTTCCGAGTAAGAGTTTGAAACGAGATATTGACCTATGACATAGAACTTACGCCTTATGGCCAAGTCATGAAGTCTTGCTGCATACTGATACAAGTCAAAAGTACTGTTAGAAGCAATTTTCATATACTCCACCAGTTCAAACTTCACACCATTGGCAACAAGCTTTCCTTTGACCGTTATCATATCAGGCCTGTTCCCAGATGACACCACTTGAAGAATAGCCTTGTATATCTCCTGATGAAAAGGATTGTAGAAAGATTCTTCCGATAGTAATTCTCTCACTTCTTCAAACGCATTGCGTTGAAGAATAATAGTGCCTAGAACCATTTTCTCGGCATCTTCATCGCGCAATTGTACGTTAGTATCCATATTCTTTCTTTGCCCAGTTTAACACCGTCCGATAAAGGTTGGTGTATCGTTTGCGTAAATCTTTTCGGTTCTCTATCTGTTCGATGACATCAGCAATCTGTTTACCGGTATATTTCTCTTTGAGTTTTAGGAACTCAGCTTCCGTAATTTGAGAAGAGAAGTTTTTAGGGTTACTACAGAAAGGGCTTTCCGTTTCAACCAATCATTAAATTTTAGAAAATCAAGATTTGAAGGAGCGGGTGAAGAAGCGACAGCTTCTTTCTTATCTCCGTTAGGAGATTCTTTCTTATCTTCCTTTTCCTCTTCCTTTTCCGTCGTCGTGAACACGTCGTTATCACGTGGTGTTGACGTCGTGTTCACGACGTTATCATTTAAAGCTCTATTAATCAAATCTTTTGCTATTTCTTTACCGATATATGACTTATCGTATCTCTTATCAAGGATTTGATGACTACGGAATGTGCGGATAAAGTAGTAGCTTTCTTCTGCGTGAATAATAGGTACTAACATCCGGGCATCCACTAAGGAATCTATCCACTTTTTATTTCAGATACTCGTAAGTTTTCATCGTAAGGGAATATTTGAGATTTGAGTAATGCAGCATTACCTTTGATAACTCCGAAATCATCAGCGAAGTTCCAACAACCAATAAAGAAAAGGCGGCACGGGATTGGTAATTTACCAATCTTTTCATCTTCCCAAAATTCAGGTTTTATCGTCCTTATTCGTGCCATATAAACATTTAATTAAGTAATACAGATTTATTTCTCCACTTCTCAGGCATTTCGGTATATGTTCAATGTCCTTAACTACTTCTTTTATACTTTTCATATTAGAATCTTACGTTAGTTAATTGTCTACCATTAGAATAAACTGCCCACTTACCATTACCGCTATCAAGCAACCGTAAATCAGAGACCTCGCCGAAGCGGTTGATGTTACCACAGAGGTCAACTATCCAACCACATTCTTTAGAAGGATGCGGGCGGATGGCACGACCGACTATCTGATACCACATGGCCAGTGACATCGTAGGACGTGCCATTACGACCGTATCAAGTTCCGGATAGTCAAAGCCGGTGGTTAATACCCCGACATTGGCAACAACAGATATTTCTCCTGCCTTAAAATGCTTGAGAATCATTTCACGAGTGGCTTTTTGGAGTATCACCGGATACAATAGCGCAACCAGGTATTGACATCGTTAACCGTTCCGCTTCTTTCAAAAAACGGGTAAAGACCAAAATACCCTTCCGTTTTCCTCCGGCTTTGGGATTCATCAGCCTTTGGACGATATGAACGAGATAACCGTAGAAGTCTATCCGTTCATATTCTCTGATTACCGACTTATCGGTATAGTCGGCACCGGTGGTATTTACTCTCAAGTTGAGTTCGTTCCATCCGATAGGATTCATCGCGTAGTAGTTCAGTTTCGCCAAGTAGCCCATATCTAATAGGGTTGATACCTGTACATGATAAATGACCTCTGAAAAAACGTGAGGCTTTGTCCGGGTGATAAATTTCAACATAGAGCCGAAATCACGGAGGAAGATAATCTATAAGGAGTTGCAGTCAAGCCTAGAACCTTACACTTAACCGCTTCAAAGAAATCCTTATACATCCCTTCTTTAGGATTTACAAGGTGGCATTCATCAACGATGATGTTCTTAAAGTGGATGAACAGTTCAGGATGATTAATCACGCTGCCTATGGTGGCAAAGGTTATCCGGCTTATCTCCTTTGAGTTGAAAGAAGCTGAATAGATACTGCAATCAAGAATGCCGTATGAGCAGAGTTTCTTGAAGTTTTGCTCTAAAATTTCTTTTGAGGGCTGAAAACCAATGTATGACCGTCAAGCCTTGCGGCTATATCCGCTATGATAAGGCTCTTTCCGCTCCCCGTAGGCAGAACCATGATAACATTCGTCTTCTTCGACCTGTTATTGAAGAAAGAAACGGCAGTAT
>VOFG01003166.1_pt1 | contig 37458 bp, 68 predicted proteins | sample 5384171 | NCBI WGS metagenome assembly VOFG01 (sample SAMN12384726, study PRJNA508395) | human gut metagenome | isolation source: healthy gut F | host: Homo sapiens
TTTCCCGGCGAAACGGGCAATGAAGCTGAGCCCGCTTGCGGCGATCAGGAATGAATAAAAACATAAGAAAGAAGTCAGGTAAGCCCTCAGTAAACGGTGGCCGCCTGACTTCTTTTTTGTTATTTATGCATAGTTTATTCTTCAATAATATGAATCTCCAGATAATCAAAATCAATGGAATCCACAAAGTTATCCTGATAGAATCTTGTCTTGTCATGTCTTTTGAATTCATCAATATTATGATCCAGCCAGATCGGTTTGTTGAGGTCGAACTCATAACAGATCGAGTCCGAGCATTGAAGATCTTTATGCGGTTCTTGGTGCTCATCCGTCTCATCGCAGATTACGGGTGTCGCGCAGCATATGGATTATCTTTAAATTTTCCTGCATAAACGGAACATATGAAGTCCTCCTTGTTCGTATATATTTGGATTTTCAGATTGGAAAATCTAAAGAATATTACAATTTGATATTCCGCATACAGGGAATAAAACACAAAGCGTGACATGTGACAAGACACATGTAAATGCAAACAAAATATCTGTAAATCAGCACTGATCGACAAAAAATAGCAGATATGGAAGGACGAGGAGAACGTTATATGGAAAAAGTAAAGAAAAAGTATTAGACCGCATCTTCATCGAAGGCTTAAGCGCCATGGCGCACGGTCTGTTCGCAACACTGATCATCGGCACGATCATCCAGCAGATCGGAACATTTATGGGCGGAAATATCGGAGAGATGATCTTCATTGCAGGCAGTAAGCTTGCAGCAGCCCTTACCGGAGCCGGTATTGGTGTGGCAGTAGCCTATAAGTTTAAGGAAGCACCGCTGGTAGTGGTGTCGGCAGCAACGGCCGGAATGGCAGGTGCATTTGCAAAGCAGTATCCTGGCCGGAAAGGTATTCGTAGACGGAGCTATGGTATTTGCCGGACCGGGAGAGCCGCTGGGAGCGTTCATTGCCGCTTATGTGGGGAATCTTCTTCGGACATATGGTATCCGGTAAAGACGAAGGTGGATATTCTGGTGACTCCGGTCGTGACGATCGGAAGTGGATGTCTGGTGGGATTCCTGATCGGACCACCGATCTCGGGATTCATGAGCTGGCTTGGTTGACTGATCAACTGGGGAACCGAACAGCAGCCGTTTTTGATGGGGAATTGTGGTATCTGTATTGATGGGAATGATCCTGACACTGCCGATCAGTTCGGCAGCGCTTGGTGTAATCCTGAATCTGTCCGGTTTGGCAGCAGGAGCTGCAACAGTAGGATGCTGCTGTAATATGGTAGGATTTGCCGTGGCAAGTTACCGTGAGAAACAAAGTCGGGGGACTTTTGGCACAGGATCGGCACTTTGTTACAGGTTCCAAACATTGTGAAGAAGCCGGTGATCTGGCTTCCGGCAATTATATCGAGTGCAATCCTCGGACCGGTGGGAACACTGGTACTTCCATATGACGAACAATGCGACCGGTTCCGGTATGGGGACAGCAGGTCTGGTGGGACAGATCATGACGTGGCAGACGATGATCCAGACAGAGTCTGCACAGATGGTTCTGATCAAAATATTACTGATCCAGATTGTACTTCGGCAGTCGTGACACTTGGTATTTCAGAATTCATGAGAAAGAAAGACTGGATCAAGACCGGAGATATGAAAGTGGAATTTTTAGAAAAACTACCTGTAAAATTTATAATATTTCGGTGTAAACGATTATAATTTCAGGCTGGCAAAGAATGAATGAATAAAATGAGTTCAATTTTTACATAGATATTTAGGAGAAAGCAGGTAGAATGTTATGATGGGCACTGGAAGAATTCATATATGTATTACGGAGATGGCAAGGGAAAGACAACAGCAGCAGTCGGACAGGCAGTCAGAGCCGCCGGATATGGACTTCAGGTGCTCTTCTTTCAGTTCCTGAAAGATAATTCTTCAAATGAGAGAAAGATTCTGGAATCTGTACCAGGGGATCACTTGCCTTCCGGGGCGTGATCAGGTAAAGTTTGTAAGCCGGATGAACGGGGATGATGAAAGCAGAGCTGCGTCATTATAACAACAAAGCATTGGATGAGATCGTGAAGTTCTGTACGAATTTTGATGTGCTAGTGTTGGATGAATCGCTGTGTGCGATCCATCTGAATGTCTTAAGTGAAGAGAAGATCAGAAGTTTTCTGGAACATAAGCCGCGCGGACTGGAGATCATTATGACAGGGCATGAGGTATCGCAGGATATGTTGGATCTTGCAGATTATGCAACGATGATGATGAAGGTGAAGCACCCATATGACCGTAAGGTAATGGCAAGAGAAGGAATTGAATTTTTAAAAATGATATGGAGAGAGGCTGTCTGATGATAGCTTCTTTTTTGTTTTACATATGTATAATCTTTCTAAAATAAATGTGAAAAAAATAAGGCATATTAGCAGTACTTATGGTATAATATTAACAGTGCTGGTTTAACTCTTCGTTAAGAGAGGAGAGAGAACATTTATATGGAAAATACGATGAAGAACTATGAGGATGTTGACAGTTGGAAGACGATCATGTTCCTGTATAATTCAGCGTTGAAAGAAGTGGGGACAAAGCTGGAGATACTGAATGATGAATTTCAACATGTGCATAAATACAACCCGATCGAACATATCAAGACAAGAATTAAGACACCGGAAAGTATTGTAAAGAAGTTACGCAGGTATGGTTACGAGATATCGATTGAGAACATGGTAAAATATATCAATGATATTGCAGGAGTACGCCTGATCTGTTCCTTTACGTCGGATATTTACCGGCTGGCAGAGATGATCGGCAATCAGAGTGATCTGAAAGTATTGTCGATCAAAGACTATATTAAGAATCAAAAGAAAGTGGATATAAGAGCTATCATATGCTGGTATCTGTACCGATATTTCTTTCTGACAGCGTTGTAGATACCAAGGTAGAGATCCAGATCCGTACGATCGCAATGGATTTCTGGGCAAGTCTGGAACATAAGATCTATTATAAATTCGAAGGAGATGCGCCGGAGTATATCAGCAGGGATCTGAGAGAATGTGCAGAGATGGTATCAACGCTGGATGAGAAGATGCTGTCTTTGAATGAAGCAATCAAAGAATGTCTGGAGAAACAGGAAGAGTTAAATATAAGTACAAAGACAAAAGAGACGAACAGGCAGGATCAACGTGTTCTGCAGGGCCTGGATTAATATCTGGGCCTTTTATATAGAATTTATCTATAAGGGAATGGTTATATTAAGATTCTCTATTTGAAACCCGGAGCGGTTATTTATATAATGAGGAGTGAGAGAAGAGCTTGTAATATAAAGGAAGATCAAAGGAGCCGGGAAACATGTTTATAGATACACACATGCACGAAATGACCTGTTCAAAAGACAGTTTCTTAAAATTAGAACAGATGGTGGAAATTGCCAGGGAGAAAGGTCTTGGTGCAATCTGCATCTGGACCATGATGATATGGGACTGAAAGAATATGCGGAAGAATATGCGGAAAAAAACCGGATTTCCGATCTTTGTCGGGATTGAGTTTTTTTCTTTGCAGGGGAGACATCATCGCATTTGGAATTGAAGGAATATCCGGATGAAAGGATTCCGGCCCAGGAGTTTATAGATCTTGTAAAGAGTCAGGGAGGCTTCTGCTTTGCGGCACATCCATTCCGGAATAATAACAGAGGTCTGGAAGAGAACTTAAGGACAGTCAAAGGTCTGGACGGCCTGGAAGTCTTAAATGGAAGCACTTCTGTAGAGCGTGCCAGAAGGCGGCGAGATATGCACAGGAACTCGGACTTTGTACGATGGGATCCAGCGACTGTCATGTTCCGGAGAAAGTCGGCGCGTGTGCGACCTGGTTTCCGGAAGAAGTAAAAGACAATGGAAGAGTTTATGAAAGCTCTGAAAAAGGTGGTATGAAACCGGCATATTATGAGGACGGTGCATATCACATACTGGAGGTACAAGAGTATGGGAATGGATACCCGAAGGTAGGATTCTAAGGATAGACGTTTTCAGACTTTTTATATAATTTATATATTTACCTTTTCCATAAATAATGATAGAATATATCTATATGTATTGATTGTGGAAATGGTGATGGAAAGGTGGAATCATTATGATTACAGTTAATGCTATGGGGGATAATTGTCCAATCCCGGTTATTAAGACCAAAAAGGCAATGGCTGCACTGACCGGACCGGAGACAATTGAAGTTCTGGTTGACAATGAGATCGCAGTGCAGAATGTAACAAAGATGGCATCGGGTTCAGGAGGAAAAGTTACTTCTGAGAAAATTGGGGATGCCGAGTTTAAAGTTACGATTGAAATGGAAGGAGCACCGGCAGCAGATGAAGCAGAAGCAGTATGCGTACCGGATGCAAGAGACAATACAGTTGTTGTCGTTTCTTCTGACCGTATGGGATCTGGAAATGATGAATTAGGAAAAGTTCTGATCAAAGGATTTATTTTTGCAGTGACACAGCTTGATACACTGCCAAAGACAATGCTTTTCTATAATGGAGGAGCAACCTTTGACTACAGAAGGTTCTGATTCTCTGGAAGATTTGAAATCTCTGGAAGCACAGGGAGTAGAGATCATGACATGTGGAACCTGTCTGGATTATTATGGTCTGAAAGACAAGCTTGCAGTTGGTACAGTAACGAACATGTACAGCATTGTGGAAACAATGGCAAAAGCAGGAAGAATCGTCAGACCATCATAAATTTAGTTACATATCTGGATAAAAGCCGGATTCCTGAAGTAAGATACAGGAGTTCCGGCTTTCTTTATACTATCATGTATGTATAATGAATACAAAAAGAGTCTGTCAGAGAGTTCAAACTGGATTGTCTCTGGAAGAAAGGTATGAAAAACAGGAGGAGTAAAAGAATGAAATCAGATGTAAAATTAACGAGTTTAAGCAAAAACAGCAGGTTGAGCGGCCAAGATTGGTCCGGAGACCCTTGCTCAGGTTCTGAGTAAGCTGCCAAAAATTTGAGGATGACAATTTAATAGTAGGAATCGAGACTTCCGATGATGCTGCCATCTACAAAGTGACAGATGATATTGCGATGATTCAGACGGTTGATTTCTTTACTCCGATTGTGGATGATCCATATATGTTCGGACAGATCGCCGCATGCCAACTCGCTCAGTGATGTATGGGCGATGGGAGGAGAACCGGCGGTAGCCCTGAACATCGTAGGTTTCCCGAATTGCCTGGATCCGGCGATTCTCGGCGATATCCTTGCGGGAGGCGCAGACAAAGTAAAAAGAAGCAGGTGCAGTATTAGTCGGCGGTCATTCGGTACAGGATGATGAACCAAAATACGGTCTCTGCGTATCCGGATTTGTTCACCCGGATAAGATCTTTAAGAATTATGGCTGCAGACCTGGCGATATATTGATTCTTACAAAACAGATCGGAAGTGGTATCGTGAATACTGCGATCAAAGCAGAGATGGCATCGCCATCGGCAATCCGCGAGCACAGACGGTTATGGCATCCTTGAATAAGACAGGCAAGCAGGTTGTAGAGAAGTATGATGTTTCCGCATGTACGGATATTACAGGTTTTGGACTGCTTGGACACTGTGTTGAGATGGCATCCGCAAGTGATGTGACATTTGAACTCAGCGTTACCGACATTGCATATCTTCAGGATGCATACGATTATGCGAAGATGGGTCTTGTTCCGGCAGGAGCTTATAAGAATAAGAGATATTCGATTGATAAGGTGGAAGTAGGATCGGTGAATGAGACATATTTAGATCTTCTTTATGATCCACAGACTTCCGGCGGACTTCTCATCAGTATTTCGCCTAAAGAATACGAGAATACGATGAGAGACTTCAGAGCATCAGGACTGGATACAACCGTTTCCGTAATCGGAACAGTTGCACCAAAGAGTGATAAGCTGATCCGGTTATTCTAAAATTAATATTTGAAAAGAATGACAGAATGGAGAAGTATAATGAATAAGAATTTATTGTATCGGAGTATTCCGAAGGTGGATATTCTTCTGGCAGACGAAGGGATAAAAGTATTGATTGAGACATACAGCCGTGAAAGCGTCATGGAAGCGATCCACAGTGAGATGGAAAAACTCCGTGCATTTATCGGAACATGTGAAGAGGAAGAAAAGCAAAGCAGCAGATTGCTCTTCTGAATGAAAATATCGCAAAAAGCCGTATCTGCAATGCATACACCGAATATGAAGAAAGTGATCAATGGAACGGGAACCATCCTGCATACGAATCTTGGCCGTGCCCCGATAAGTTACGGGCATATGATGAGGGCAGCTGAGATCGTCAGTGGATATTCGAACCTGGAATATAATCTGGAAGCAGGAAGAAGAGGAGAGCGGTATTCACATTTTGAAAAATTACTGTGTAAATTAACCGGTGCAGAAGCTGCCATGGCGGTCAATAATAATGCATCTTCGGTGCTTTTGATCTTAAGTTCTCTGGCAAAAAGGCGGGGAAGTGATCGTTTCCAGAGGGGAACTGATCGAGATCGGCGGAAAGTTCCGTATTCCGGATGTAATGGAACAGAGCGGTGCAAATCTTGTCGAAGTCGGAACGACGAACAAAACGCATTATGAGGATTATGAAGAGGCAATTACAGAAGAGACAAAGGCACTTCTGAAGGTGCACACCAGCAATTACCGGATTGTTGGATTTACAGAAAGTGTGGGGAATTGATGAACTGGTACCGATTGCGAAGGAACATGGGATTCCGGTTGTAGAAGATCTTGGAAGCGGTGTGCTGATCAATTTGGAGAAAATATGGACTGACACATGAGCCGACTGTACAGGAATCCATTGCACATGGTGCTGATGTGGTGTGTTTCAGTGGTGACAAACTGCTGGGCGGTCCGCAGGCCGGAATTATCATCGGTAAGAAGAAATATATTGATATGATGAAGAAGAACCAGCTGACCCGTGCACTCCGTATTGATAAATTTACGGCGGCGGCACTGGAGATGGTTCTGATGGAGTATCTGTCAGAAGAGACAGCTGTACAGAATATTCCTGTTCTGCGGATGATTGCAATGCCGCTTTGATGAGATTGAAAAAGAAGCGGGATATTTTGTCCAGAATCTTACGCCGTACAGGAATGGATGCAAAGATACAGGTCGTGTCTTGTGAATCACAGATCGGTGGAGGATCCCTTCCGCTTGAAAGGATGGAAAGCCGCGCCGTATCCATCCAGCCAAATGGTATGAGTGTAGCTGAGATGGAAGAAAAGATGCGGCATCTGGAGATCCCGATCATTCCAAGAACAGTCAATGACAGTATCTGTCTGGATGTCAGAACGATCGAACGCAAGGATTATAAGATGATCGCATCAGAACTGACGGAATTACTTGGACAGAAAGAAAAGAAGAACGGTAGGTGTGAAAGAAGGCTATGAAGAATATCATTATCGGAACGGCCGGACACATTGATCATGGTAAGACGACACTGATCAAAGCACTGACCGGAAGAAATACAGACCGCTGGGAAGAAGAACAGCGCAGAGGAATTACGATCGATCTGGGGTTTACCTATTTTGATCTGCCGGGCGGAGACCGCGCGGGGATCATCGATGTACCCGGACATGAGAAATTTATCAACAATATGGTTGCCGGAGTTGTCGGAATGGACCTGGTACTTCTGGTAATTGCAGCGGATGAAGGAATCATGCCGCAGACAAGAGAACACATGGATATTTTGAATCTTCTCGGAATTGAGAAGAGTATCATTGTGCTGAATAAATGTGATCTTGTGGATGAAGAATGGCTGGAGATGATGGAAGAAGATGTGCGGGAGGAGCTTTCCGGTACTTTTCTGGAACATGCACCTCTGATAAAGGTATCTGCAGCAACAGGTGAAGGACTTGGTGACCTGGTGAAAGAGATTGAGCATCAGACCAGAGATGAAGTCGTGCAGAAAGACATCCATACCATTCCGCGTCTGCCGATTGACAGAGTGTTCTCCCTGTCGGGATTCGGGACGATCATCACCGGAACCCTGGTGTCTGGAACGATTACAAAAGAAGATACGCTTCAGATGTACCCGGTCGGAACAGAATGTAAGATCCGGAGCATCCAGGTGCACGGGGGAAGATAAAAAAGAATGCTATGCCGGACAGCGCGTGGCGATCAATCTTTCAAATGTAAAGAAAAAAGAGATTAAAGGGGGATGTGTGCTGGCACCTCTGAACAGTATGAAGAATACAGATCTTCTCGATGTAAAGTTAAATGTGCTGGATTCATCTGTGAGAAGGACCACGAATCACACCCGGCTGCATTTCTTTACAGGGAACCAGTGAAGTCCCTGTGCCGTGCGGTACTTCTGGATAAAGAAGAGATCGGACCGGGGGAAAGTGGATATGTACAACCCGGATGGAGGAAGAAGTTGCGGTAAGAAGAGGAGACAAATTCGTGTACGTTTCTATTCACCAATGGAGACGATCGGCGGAGGTGTTGTTCTTGAGCCGAACCGAAGATCAAGAGAAGATTCCAGCCGGAAGTGATCGAAGAACTGAAGCGCAAGGAAGAAGGATCATCCGCAGATGTTATAGAAATGCATGTGAAGAGTCATGCAGAGACCCTGATCACAGTCCGGAACTGGCCAAGCTTACGGCACTTTCGCCGGAAGAGGTGGAGCAGGATGTGAAAGAACTGGAAGGGCAGGGCAAATCTATGCATTTCCAATGCGGAAAGATACGTATGTATGGCACTGCGATTCGGCAAGAGAGGCAGAACATATTTTGCTGAAAGCTTTGACGGAATATGAAGAAAGTATCCATATCGCTATGGAATCAAGAAAGCACAGGTACAGACGACGTATTTCTAAAAAGGTAAAACCGAATGTATATGATAGAATTCTGACGCTCTGGAAGAACAGGGGAGTTTGAAAGAGTGGATGAATTTTTGAGCACTCGGGATACGAAGTGAGAAAAGATAAGATCTATGACAGTGTATCGGAGTTCTTGCTGGATACATTTAAGAAGGCCGGGTTTGACTTTTGCAAGATATTCCGAGATTACATGCAAAGATGTACCGCAGGAGATCATGGATGATATCCTGAATATCTTATTAGAAGAAAAAGCAGATTGTAAAAAAAAAATAAATGATGAAATGTATACACTGACTTCTTATATGGAGACTGCGAAAGAGAAGATCAGAGAACATCTGAAAGAAGATCCCCTGATCACGATCGCACAGGTGAGGGATATGTTTGAGACAAGCAGAAAGAGTGCAAAAACCGATCCTGGAATATATGGACAGTATCAAGTAAATTAAGAAGAAGACAGGAGCAGAGAGCGAAAAGGGTGGCATACTAATGAATTTAAAACAATTAGAAGCTTTCGTTCAGGTAGCAGAGGGAGGCAGTTTTTCAAAGGCAGCAAAACAGCTGTTTCTGACACAGCCGACCATCAGTGCACATATTTCGTCACTGGAGAAAGAACTGAATGCAAGGTTTTTTGTAAGAAATACAAAAGAAGTAAAATTATCGGATGATGGAAAGGATCTGTACCGTTATGCGAGACAGATGATCGATCTGCAGAAAAAATAGAAGAACGGTTTGAAACAGGAAAAAGAAGAGAGCAAACATCTGATCACGATTGCGGCATCTACGATTCCGGCACAGTATCTGCTTCCGGAGATTCTGATGAAGTTCAATGAACGGTATCCGAAAGAACAGGTAAAGCTTCTTGAAACGGACAGCAGTCAGGTTGTGACCAAGATCATTGATCATATGGTAGATGCTTGGATTTACCGGAACGGTTCTGGAGAAAAACACTGTAAATATATTCCGTTTTATAAGGATGAACTGATAGTGATCACTCCGAATACGGAGAAATATCAAAAGGTGTTACATCAGAATATTGAAGATATAAGCTGGATCAGTGGGGAATGTCTGATCATGCAGGAAGAAGGATCCGGCACAAGAAAAGAAGCCGGAAAACAGCTCCGTAATGCCGGAATCAATCTGGATAAGCTTAAGATCATTGCAAGTATTGAAAATCAGGAGACGATCAAAAAGTCGGTAAAACAAGGGAATGGGAATTTCGATCATATCCAGACTTGCGGCGGAAGAAGAAGCAAAATCAGGAGATCTTCTGACATTTCCTATTCCAAAGGCAGATCAGGGACGGGACATTAACCTGGTGTATAATAAGAATTATCAGATGTCAAAAAAGTACCGAACGCTTTATTAAAATAGTAAAAGAAGTATACGGAATAGAAGAATAGAACAGTTTATGATCTGTAGATCTAAATAACATAAACCCACAACATTTATAGAAAAATCTATTAATACTGTGGGTTCATATAATGTTTCAATTAGACGAAAAAAGGAAAATGGACTATACTAAAAGCATATGAATAATGTACAAATTTGTTCGGAAATAAATGAGTATTGTATAAGCGGGGTGTTTTTATAATAATACTTGAATCATATGCGGGGAAGATATTAGGAGGAATCAAGTATGATATATATGGATAATGCAGCGACGACAATGCATAAACCACAGGAAGTGATCGATGCAGTAGTAAACGCTATGAATTCAATGGGCAATGCCGGCCGCGGTGCAAGTGAGGCGGCACTCAGTGCATCCAGGGTTATCTATGATACAAGAGACAGACTGGCGGAATTGTTTGGGGGCAGAAGATGCAAGACGGATTGCATTTACTTCGAATTCGACAGAGAGTCTGAATATTGCAATAAAGGGAAGCCTGAATCCGGGAGATCATGTGATCACAACTGTTTTGGAACATAATTCGGTCTTTGCGTCCTTTATATGAGATGGAGAAAAATGGAGTAGAACTTTCCATTATAAGGTGTGATGAGAAGGGAATGCCTGACATTAGTCAGATGGAAGCTTCGATAAAAAGAAAATACGAAGATGATCATTTGTACAAATGGATCGAATCTTACAGGAAATTATGTAGATGTATCAGTCATTGGGAAGATGGCGCATGCACGGACTGATGTTTGTGGTAGACGCATCTCAGACAGCAGGGGTTTTCCTGATTAATGTGCAGAAGATGAATATTGATATTCTGTGTTTTACGGGACATAAAGGACTGCTTGCACCACAGGGGAACAGGTGGAATATATGTAAAAAGAAGGAATAGAGTTAAGACCGCTGAAGACAGGCGGAAGCGGGATCCAGACATACAGTAAAGAACATCCGGTACAGATGCCGACAGCTTTGGAAGCAGGAACATTGAACGGGCATGGCATTGCCGGACTGCATGCGGCTCTTGGGTATCTGGAAAAAGAAGGAATAGACAATATCCGCAGAAAAGAACAGGGAACTGATGTGGAGATTTTATAACGGGGTAAAAGATATCCCGGGCGTTAAGATTTATGGGGATTACAGTCAGAAAGAACGCTGTGCGATCGTAACTTTGAACATCGGTGATTATGATTCTTCAGAAGTGAGTGATGAGCTTCTTATGGAATATAACATTTCTACCAGATCGAGGAGGACATTGTGCACCGCTTATGCATAAAGCACTCGGAACGGTAGAGCAGGGGCTGTGAGATTCAGTTTCTCGCATTACAACACGGAGGAAGAAGTGGATGCAGCGGTAAGAGCTATCCACGAACTGGCAGAAGAACCGTAAATATGTATGAAAAATGATATAAATTCATAAAAAAGTATGTCAGGCATAAGTTATGGGGAAATGCAAAAATGAGAGTGTAGGAGGAAATACGAATGAATTTATCAGATTCAAAGAAAAACTGGCGCTGGCCGGTGTTGTATGTGGTATTGTAGCGGCATGCCTCGCAGCACTTGGAAATCCGGCAAACATGGCATTCTGTATTGCCTGCTTTATCCGTGATACGGCAGGAGCTCTGGGGTTTCACCAGGCCGAAGTTGTGCAGTATGCAAGACCGGAGCTCATCGGTCTTGTGATCGGAGCATTTATTATTTCAGTGGCAACAAAAGAATACCGTTCAACAGCGGGATCATCTCCGATGATTCGTTTTGTACTTGGTGTAATCATTATGATCGGTGCACTGGTATTCCTTGGATGTCCCTCTCCGTATGGTGATCCGTATGTCAGCAGGTGATCTGAATGCATGGGTTGCATTTGTTGGCTTTATTCTTGGAGTTGGAACAGGAGTGTTTGCATTAAAGAATGGTTTCAGCCTTGGAAGAGCGCATATTACAAATAAGTCAAGTGGAGCAGTGCTTCCGGCGGTCGTTGTTGGATTTTTATCCTGCCACATGTACAACGCTTTTAAAGCAAGCCAGGCAGGACCGGGAAGTATGCATGCACCAATCATCGCATCTTTAGTAGGCGGACTTGTATTCGGTGCATTTGCACAGAAGTCAAGAATGTGTTTTGCGGGTAGTATCAGAGATATCATCCTGATGAAGAACTTCGATCTGATCAGCGTGATTGCAGGTTTATTTGTTGTTATGCTGGTATTCAATATTGCGACAGGACGTTTCGTGGTAGGATTCAATACACCGGGAGTCATCGCACATTCGGAACATTTGTGGAATATCCTGGGAATGTACACTGTGGGATTTGCAGCAGTTCTTGCAGGTGGATGCCCGCTTGTCAGCTGATCCTTGCAGGGCAGGGTTCTTCGGATTCGGCTGTAACGGTTGTCGGAATGTTTGTCGGATCTGCAATCTGCCATAACTTTGGACTTGCAGCAAGCGGAACAGCTCTGAATCCAGAGACGAAAGAAGTGGTAGCAGGTGCGGTACCGGTAAATGGGAAAGTGGCATGTATCATCTGTATTGTGATCTGCTTCATTATAGCATTTACAAATAAGAGAGAAGAAGCAAAATAAGATTGAAATATGTGTAAATACGTAGTATTCTAGGAAAGAAGGAATTAAATTATGAAAGAAGTAGATGCAAGAGGTCTTTCTTGCCCGGAACCTTTGATGCTGACAGCAGAGGCATTAAAAGGAGCAGCAGGACCTGTGAAAATTCTTGTCACAGAGCCGCATCAGATGATGAATGTTGAGAAATTTGCCAAAGATAAAGGTAAAAAAGCCAACATCTGTGCAGAAAGACGGTTACTACGAAGTGGTGATTGAGTAAACATGAGAAAAAAAGTAATGAAACTTGTTGTAACATTCCATACAACATCGGATGCAATGGCGATGGAAAAGATATGCAAGGAAAGAAGTGTGCCGGGAAGACTGATTCCGGTTCCGAGAGCAATCTCAGCGGGCTGTGGACTTTCCTGGTGTGCAGACCTGACAGACAGGGAACAGATTCTTGATGTGATGAAAGATGTCGGAATTGAACAGGAAGATGTTCATGAATGGTATAAAATCTGGTAAGAAGAATTGACTGCAGTAAAAGGCGATGCTAATAGAGGAGAAGATACGAAATCTTCTGTTAGCATCGCCTTTTTGATATTAAATTCCTTCTACAAATGTGTCCAGTACATGAGGCAATAGTTTGTCAGAACGTTCAGTCAGTGAGAATTTACCTTTAAACAATGCCCAGTCATATAAAAAGAGCCCGCTCGTACATAGCATAGATATCCATGAGTTCAGCGGCGGTGCTTGTACTTTTGAATTCTCCTTTGGCAAGCCCCTCTTCCATAATTTCTGTAAGCCATTTGAAATAGATCCGTTTTTGTCGGAAAGGGATTTCTTGTCTTTGGTGATCAATTGCGAAGAATAAAGGTATGCAAGCAATGGATATCCACGCTGGTCTCGATCATGTAGAATAATTCGTGATTCAAAAATAATAGTTTATCATAACTGGAAAGATTCGGATCGATCACGGCGGCAAGGTCTTCGTATTTCTGATCAAAAGATAGGAAAGAGAGTTTAAAAGCGCTTCTTTTCCTTTAAAATAATGGTAAAAATGTGCCTTTTTGATGTTTTGGCGGCATTGATAATATCTTCTACAGTGGTCTGTTCATAACCAGTTTTTGTAGAAAAGATTCCAGGCTGCTTTGACAATACGGCTTTTTGTGGATCTGCGTTTACGTGGCATTCGGATCATTCCTTTCTCTTGGTATTTATATAACAGGAGAACACGCCCGGATAATAGTTCTCTGAACATGAAAACGCTGTCTAAGTAAAAAATAGAAGCGGATCATATGAATCCGCTTCTATCATCATATATGATAATGCAATCTAATTCAACCCCGAATATGCATTAACCTACAAGGAAACCATATTTTAATGGATCTGTAGAGTCAATTAAGTAAGTAGCAACACCTGTAAGATATGCACTTCCTGTGATCATTGGGATTACTGCATCGTAATCACCGATCTTAGTTTCTTCTTTGATCACACCTTTGAAGCGTGTTCCCATGAAACTTTCATAAATAAATTCTTCGCCGATTCCGAGTTCGCCCCATCCGTGAAGAGTAGCAAGTTTGGCACTTGTACCTGTTCCGCAAGGTGAACGGTCAGCCTGAGCATCTCCGAATACAACAACGTTTCTCATTGTAGCCTGATCCGGATTCGGTGTTGGTCCGTAGAATTCAACCAGGTCAACTTCTGTGATGTCCAGAGTTGGATGCTGGATCTTAACTTCTGCGTTGACTTTATCACGAATCTTCATTCCGAGTTCTGTATAAGCAGGAACTGTCTTAGCGTTGATTTCGCCAATGTCAAGCTTTGTAGTATCAACCAGTGCGAAGAAACTTCCACCGAAAGAAATAGTATAAGGAATGTCTACTCCGTCGATATTAACTGTTAAGTTGTCTTTGTAAATGAATGCAGGTACGTTTGTAAGAGTTACATCTGTTACCTTTCCGTCTTTTACATGAGCTTTTGTTCTGATGATTCCTGCAGGAGCATCCAGAACAACTTCGTTCTCTCCTTCGTGGCATTCAACAAGACCTGCTTCAAGGGCTACTGTAACAGCTCCGATCGTACAGTGTCCGCACATGTTCAGGTATCCGCCTGTATCCATGAAGATTACCCCAAGATCTGCTTCTTCGTGGATCGGCTCACAAAGGAAAGCACCGAACATATCGTGATGTCCTCTAGGCTCCAGCATTAATGCTGTACGAACGTGGTCGTATTTTCCTCCATCCATTTTTTCTTTTCGATCATTGTGCTGCCTTCTGGCTCAGGGAAATCCTCCGATGACCATACGACAGAACTCACCGGCTGTATGAGCATCTACAACCTGAAGTGCCTCTTCAAACCGGTCGAAGTTAACTTTTGCTTCTAACTTCATAATCCTTACCTCCTTATGATTTTCTTATAGAAACAATCTATAAGTTTTTATAAAAACACATTGAAAACATCTATATTTTCGTAGTGCCTTTTTCTATGGGTAAAAAATAATAAAAATAATAAAATTAACAAATATTACGATATAAAATTAACAAATAGACTATGTTCTAGTATTTTGTTCAATCTGTTGATTTCATTATGTACGAAATACATTGAAAAGTCAATGCTTTTTTGGTATTATAAAAATAAATAAAAGTGTTGAAAAATAAGGATAAATGTGATATGGTTAATAGGCACATGGGGGTAGTTGGGTAACTGGTGTGCCTCCTAGTCTTCAAAACTAGTGTAGGGCGTTAAGAGCGTCCTGGGTGGGTTCGATTCCCACATGCCTCCGCCAAAAAAAATAAGCAATTTTGTTAAAAAATGGCGAAGATGAATTTATAGAAATTTATCTATATTAAAAAAATGTGAATAAGTAAACGAACTTGTATAGTTTCGTTTTGACTTAGATAAAATATTTAAAAAGGAGAAGTGTGTCATGGGAAATGTACAGATGTTATTACGCCAGCATGTTGGCGCTCCTTGTGCACCATGTGTAGAAGTTGGTGCTGAGGTGAAAAAAGGTACTCTCATTGCTACACCAACAGGCCTGGGAGCTAACATTTTTTCAAGCGTGTATGGAAAAGTAACAGAGATTACAGAAGACCGCATCATCATCGAGCCGGCCGCTGAACAGCCGGATGAATTCGTTCCTGTTACCGAATCAGTAGAAGGTATCACAGATGAGTCATCAAAGCTTGATCTGGTGAAAGCAGCCGGAATCGTAGGAATGGGAGGAGCTGGATTCCCGACAGGAGTAAAACTTAATATTAATTTAGAAGAAACTCCGATGGGTGAGCTTGATCCTGAGATCAACCCAGAGCTTCCGAAAGACTTCAAACTGGATTGTGGATACATTCTTGTAAATGCAGCTGAATGCGAACCGGGACTGGAACACAACACAAGACAGATCGAAGAGCAGAGTGATAAATTAATCCGTGGTATTAAATATAGTATGGAAATCACTCACGCAAAGAAAGCAATTATTGCTATTAAGAAGAAACATCATAAAGCAATCAAGGTATTACAGAAAGCTCTTGAGAATGAGCCTGATATCAAGATGCACCTGATGGCTGATATCTACCCGATGGGTGAGGAACGTGCAGTAGTAAGAGAGTGTCTTGGGGTATTACTCACAACTACACAGCTTCCATCAGCAGCTAGATCTGTTGTTATCAATGTAGAAACTGTCTGTAAGATTGCTGAAGCGGTTGATGAAAAGAAACCTTGTATCAGCAAGAATATGACAGTCCGTGGTAAATTAAACGGTGGAAATGAAGCACATGTATTCTTCGATGTACCGGTTGGTGTAAGCGTTGGAGAGATGATTGAAAAAGCCGGCGGAATCGACGGAAAATATGGCGAGATCATCATGGGTGGAGCTTTCACAGGAAAGTCTACTACATTAGATGCACCAACAACCAAGACGACAGGAGCAATCCTTGTAACAGTCGAGTTCCCGGATCTCCACGGAGCAACAATGGGAATTCTTGTATGTGCCTGCGGCGGAAGCGAAGAGCGTATGCGTGAGATCGCTTCTAAGATGAATGCAAAAGTAGTATCTATGTGCAAATGTAAACAGGCAATTGAAAACAAACCGGGAGCACCACTGAAGTGCTTAAGACCTGGTAACTGTCCTGGACAGGTTAAGAACAATATGCAGTTCAAGAAAGACAAATGTGAATACATTCTGATCGGTAACTGCTCAGACTGTTCAAATACTGTAATGGCGTCAGGACCGAAGATGGGACTGAAAGTATTCCATCAGACAGACCACGTTATGAGAACAGTTGGACATCCGCTGTACAGAAGCCTGAAGGTTTCAAAAAGAAGTAAGTCAGGATATTGATTTTTAATCACTGTCCGAAATGACACAATATTATCAAAATTATATTATGGTATTACCGTTGCGTGCAATGAGGTAGGAGACCCCGATTCTTTTGCCTGACAGAAGTAATTGAGAGGTTCTTCTGAATGTTGTATGTAACTGTATATATATTAAAATTACAATATTCCGTAAGGGACAATGTACCGAAACAAAACAAGGAGGGAAAACAATATGTCAATCACAGCTGAAACAGCAAAAAGCACATGCTCATGATCCTGCAGTACTGTGCTGTAGAGCAGAAGCTGGTATCACAATTGAACCGGCGAACCTCGAAGATCCAGCAATCTTTGATGATCTGGTAGATTCAGGATTATTAAACCTGGACGGATGCCTTACTATTGAAGAAGTACTGGGTGCAAAACTTACAAAAACATGTGATTCTTTTTGCCCGTTAACAAATGATGTTCTGATGGTGTAAAAGCACCTACAACTCCAGCAGAAGAAAAGGCAGAGGAAGAAGCTCCAGCAGAGGAAGCTGCACTGGCAGCACCAGTTGCAACAGCAGCAACAGTAGCTGGAGGAACACTCAAGATCCATATCGGAGAAGGAAAAGATATCAATCTTGAAATTCCGGTTGGAGCTCTTGGAGCAACAGGAGAAGCAGTAGCAGAAGTACCTGCAGCAGCAGTAGCAGCTACAGCAACAGCAACAGCAGAAGCACCTGTTGAAGAAACAAAGTAGTAGGAACATTAACAAGAAGACACATTAAGATCACAGAGGTTAAGAGAGGACCAGAGACAAAGATCGAAGGAACAACTCTTTACATCCGTGAAGGAATTGAAGCAGAAGTAATTGCTAATCAGGAACTGGTTAAAGATTTCCATCTTGAAATCATCACTCCTGACCAATACCACACATACTCAGAGACAATCATGGATGTTCAGCCAATCGCTACAAAAGAAGGCGATGCAATCCTTGGTGAAGGCGCAACAAAGAGTACTTGACGGCGTTGTTATGATGCTGACAAGGAACAGATGAAGGCGGAGTTCAGATTGGTGAGTTCGGTTCTTCAGAAGGATACCTTGACGAGAACATCATGTGGGGACGTCCTGGATGCCCGGATAAGGGGAGAAATCTTTATCAAAGGTAACATCGTAGTTCAGGAACAAGACTAACATGGAACGTCGTGGACCTATGGCTGCACATACAGCATTCGATATCATTACTCAGGAAATCCGTGAAGTAATGAAAGAATTAGATGACAGCTTCATCGTTGAAGACGAAGAACTGAAATCTATCCGTCGTCCAGGTAAGAAGAAAGTCGTAATCGTAAAAGAGATCATGGGACAGGGAGCTATGCATGATAACTTCATCCTTCCTGTAGAACCAGTTGGTATCCTTGGCGCAAGAGCTAACGTAGACTTAGGAAACGTACCTGTATGCGTATCTCCACTTGAGGTACTTGATGGATGTATCCATGCATTAACATGTATCGGACCTGCATCTAAAGAGATGTCAAGACATTACTGGAGAGAGCCACTTGTACTTGAAGCTTTACATGATGAAGAAGTTGACCTTTGCGGAGTTGTATTCGTAGGATCACCTCAGATCAATGCTGAGAAGTACTATGTATCTCGTCGTGTAGGACATACTGTAGAAATGATGGATGTTGACGGAGCTTTCGTTACAACAGAAGGATTCGGAAATAACCACATCGATTTCGCAAGCCACATCGAGCAGATCGGTATGAGAGGAATTCCTGTAGTAGGACTTTCATTCTGCGCTGTTCAGGGTGCACTTGTAGTTGGAAACAAATACATGCAGTACATGGTAGATAACAACAAATCTGAATCAGGAATCGAGAACGAAGTTCTTGCCTGCAACACACTTTGCCAGGAAGAAGCAATCCGTGCCCTTGCTATGCTGAAAGCAGCTATGGCTGGTGAAGAAGTAAAGGCCGCTGAGAAGAAGTGGAATCCAAACGTTAAAGCTACTAACGTTGAGCTGATCGAAGCAGCTTGCGGTAAGAAGATTGAACTCGTAGACAACGAGCAGTCTCTGCCAATGAGCCAGAAACGTAAAGAAAAATACGACTAAGATCAGGTGTTATCATAATGGATAATGAACGTTTACACTATGGCGATAAGATCATTTATATGGAAGGTGTCATCGTAGCGGTCGACGACTGTAGTATCAGCGTTGACTTAAAAGGACGTCTGGGGTTCTTTAAAGCTCCTGAAGAGAATGTTCATCTGCGATACAGAACCGAAAGTAGGTCAGGAAGTTGGCTGGAACATGAGTTTCCCGGAACAGCTCGGACCGGAAGTAAATGAGAAATACGTCAGCAATATTGAAAAGAACGTCGCAAACAACAAGAAATGCAAGCACGTTTGGATGCTAATAAGGAGGATTAAAAATGAGTTTAACGGTTGTTAAAGGCTTACAGTCTGAAATATTCGTTCCTATTACTCCACCGTCAGTATGGGCTCCTGTAACAAAAAGAGCTGAAAGATATGTCTATCGCTCTTGCAACAGCAGCAGGTGTTCACAAGAAGAGCCAGGAGAGATTTAACCTTGCTGGTGACTGGACATGGAGAAAGATCGAAAACACTACACCATCTAGTGATCTGATGGTATCACACGGTGGATATGATAACAGTGATGTTAACAAGGACATCAACTGTATGTTCCCAATTGACAGAATTCATGAATTAGCTGCAGAAGGATTTATCAGAGCTTGTGCTCCTGTACATGCTGGATTCATGGGTGGTGGTGGAAACCAGGAGAAATTCAAACATGAAACTGGTCCTGCTATCGCTGAAATGTTCAAAAATGAGGATGTTGACGCAGTAATCCTCACCGCTGGCTGAGGTACCTGCCACCGCTCTGCAGTATTGGTGCAGAGAGCGATTGAAGAAGCTGGAATTCCTACAATTATTATTGCAGCTCTTCCACCAGTTGTTCGTCAGACTGGTACTCCTCGTGCGGTAGCTCCGTTGGTACCTATGGGTGCTAATGCGGGTGGTCCTCACAATGTAGAACAGCAGACACAGATCGTAAAGGCAACTCTGGAGCAGTTAGAGAAAATCGAAACTCCAGGAAAGATTGTTCCGTTGCCATTCGAGTATGTTGCTAAGATCTAATTCTATTTAAAGAATATTGTTGATCTTAAGAAGGGCAGATGTATTTTGCATCTGCCCTTTTTAAAAAAAGAATAAGACAATATATTGGAATTTCTTGCAGTATATTGTATACTAGAGACATGGAAAAGGCATAGAAAGGGGCAGAGATATGCTTAATTTCCTGAATGGTACAGGAAAGAGATATGCCTTAAGAATATAGGAGGTGACATGATGGCTGAGAAAGAGATAGACTTAAGACGCCTTGTGATCAAAGCATTTCATATGACAGATGTGGAATGGGGTGAGCACAATAATATCACAACGGATGGACATATGACAGTCAGTAAAGAGATGATCGATCAGCTTGTTGCACAGGATGATTGTATTGAGAAGATTGATATTCAGATCATAAAACCGGGAGACCACGACAGATGGACGAACACGATCATGGATATCATTCCAATCTCAACAAAAGTGCTTGGTAAATTGGGAGAAGGAATTACTCACACCATAACCGGGGTATATGTAATGCTGACAGGCGTTGATGTGAACGGAAAGCAGTGTCACGAATTCGGTTCATCAGAAGGTAATCTGAAAGAACAGTTATACTTAAACCGTGCAGGTACACCGGGAGATGATGATTATATCATTTCTTTTGATGTTACATTTGCGGCCGGAATGGGACAGGAGAGACATGGACCATTTACTGCGCACAGATTGTGTGATGAATTTATTCAGACATACAGGGATAAACTGAAAAAGTTCAAAGGGGACAAGTGTACGGAACGGCATGAATATCATGATAAGGTGAGACCTGGAAAGAAGAAGGTTGTCATTATCCGTCAGGTTGCAGGTCAGGGAGCTATGTATGATACGTGGATGTTCCCGGATGAACCGTCAGGGGTTGAAGGCGGACGTTCAATTATCGATATGGGTAATATGCCGGTTATGATTACTCCAAATGAGTACAGAGACGGTATTATCCGTTCGATGCAGTAATAATAGGAGGTGCAGAAGTTATGGGTATTGGACCATCGACAAAAGAAACATCATTACATCATTTCAGAGATCCTCTTCTGGAAGTCGTATCTGAGGATACAGATCTGGACCTTCTTGGACTTATTATAGTAGGGACTCCGGATGATAATAAAGATAAGATGCTGGTTGGAACCAGAGCGGCAGCAATGGCTGAGTGTATGCGTGCAGATGGTGTGATCATATCATCAGATGGATGGGGAAATAGTGATGTGGATTATACCAACACATGTGAACAACTTGGTATTCGTGGAATTCCGGTAACGGGACTTAATTTCAGCGGAACGGTTGCGAAGTTCGTTGTAGTCAATGATTATCTGGATGGAATCATTGATATTAATAAGAGTGCCGATGGCACAGAAACAGACGTTGTCGGAGAAAATAATATGGTGAAAGTAGACTGTCTGAAGGCGAAGGCACTTCTGAAACTCAAGATGCGCCATAAAGATGAACAGGAAGGACGTTAAAATATCTGGACAGAATGTCTGAAAAAAGGAAAACGGAGAACTTGTAAAAGAGAAGATTACCACATTTTGCGATGGAAATCTTCTCTTTTTTCTATTTGTCAAATGCCCGATCAATAGGTCCGTATTTGATTTCCGGATGCTGTTCTAACATCCATTGTTTAAAACTGCTCGAATCCCCTTCTGTAAAAGACTCTTTGTCAAGCATAACTCCTTCTATCTGATCTTTGGAAGTTAATTTATAATAAGTTTTTGCTTCTTCAAATTTTGTGAGATCTTCCCAGTTTACATGATTGTTGATCTTATTGTTGATAAAGAGTGCTATATCTTTCTCACGGATCATCACTTTACATGTCCAGTCTTTTCCATTGAAATATTGTGCGCGTGTCACACGGAAAGTTTTGTCAGCATGCATCCATTTGAAAAAATACTCCGCGGTAGAGGGCTATAAAGGAAAGTGTAGCACCAACAGACTGCCATCTGAGCGAAGCGCCTACATGATGAAAATAAATCCAGCCAAAAGTTCCGGCTGCGAAGATTATACAATATACGTAAAAAGATGGGAAGCCTCCAGAATTTTGGAGCTGCCCATTTGTCATAACGCTTGCGTGTCATTACATATTCGTTAACAAACATATGATATTCTCCATAAATAAAATTGTAATGCGTGGAAACTGCACAGGCAGTTCCTCTTGTGTGTCAGGATATAAAGATGGCAGTCTGTTAAGACTGCCATCCGGATGTTATTTTGTTTAAATAAGTGCATTGCTTATTTATATGTTTTGCGGATATTAAGCAATACCTGTGGCTTTATCTTTCTTTTTGCTGCACTAAGTAATGTGGAAGAAGTCCAAAGAAGAACGATACAAATTAAGTTGATGAGCCAGAACATCGGAAGTCCTGTAACCACTTTCCATGCAATGACTACACCGATACATCCGCCGAGCGCATTACCGACTGTGTGTGGTACGTCATATCTGTGTGATTTAATGAACTCGATAGAACAAGCCGGCATTAAGCATGCGCAAGATCCCATGAATACAGGGAAGCATGTAGCAGCATCAACACCAAGAAGCAGACATGTTGCCATACATGGTGCATAAAGACCGAAACCGATATCCATTAAAGCACCCATAAGATATTAAGAGCTGCGGCAACGATCAGTTTCCATCCGCTTAATCCTGTTGCAGTACCAACAATACCGAAAGGTCCGACACCTAAGTTCTTGCAAAGCATGATTGCAGCAAGAGGAATCATAATGGTTCCAAGAGCAATTCTGATCTTGTTACGTGGCCATTTTGTTACGATGGATGCAAATCCGAATGAACCAACAGCGGCACAGATATACATTACCCATAAGAAGATAGGATCACATTCTACAGAAGTTGTGAAGATGAATGCCTCAAAAATAACTGGGAATGTGTCACCAACATTCAGTGTACCCGGAATGTTGATATCATCAATCTGATTAAAAGTTTGTACATGAATGTTGATGGTGCATAGGAACCACATCCTAAAGTATCAAAGGAAGTTGGCTTATGATACCAACCGCAAAAGCGGAACCCCACTGCTTACCTGTAGAACCTTTGAGTTCATCCATGCGGTTCTTGCCTATGTCGACAACAAGGCCGATACCTGTTCCGGCGAACAAAACACCTAATAAAATTTGGATCGCTAATAACATAAATTCATCCCTCCAGATTTTCATATTTAATTGTTGACAAGCTATACATGTGAATGCATAAGTGCAAAATGTATTTTAGCACTTTAAAAGGAAATCTTATACACCCCGATTTGTAAAGATTTTCTATAAATTCACGCATTGCTTTGTATTAATATTTTACCAATTAAATCGTTAAAAGTCAATCAAACATGAAAATTATAGACAGATTCAATAAGAAAAAGCACGACATCTGAACATGTCGTGCTCTTTTCTTATTGGTATGTCATTGAGAGGTTTTTCCTCGTTGCATTGCAGTTTTGTCTTTATATACAAAGCTGGGGGAATGCTCCTCTATATAGAGGATGTATATATCAATTGGAGTTCACCTTCGCAAAGTCATTCTTGGGGGAAACGACCGGCTTAGGTATAACTGCAATAACAACCATAATAATGGTTTCTTAAAAACAAATTACTACAATATAATGTCTGTTTTAAAAGAGCAGTTCCCGCATAATAGAATTCTGTTAAGGAACCGCCGTTGGTGTCTGTGTCTGTTTTTAAGTTGATATTAATATAGCACGTTAATTCGATGATGTCAATAAGGATGGAAAAAACTGGCATTGCAACAAGAAAAATGTGGAATTGGGGGTGCTCTTTCGTGCAATTTTAATGAATAAATGAGAAATGATGTCAAAAATAATATACAAGAAAGCTTGAAGAGTCGGGATTTGAAAAAATATGAGTGAATAGTAATGTTTTGGGGAAATATATGTAAATATGCACGAAATATAAATATTGACAGATAATTTCCTGCCTGTTATAATAGGAACAGATTTTACGTGACAAGGGTGTTACTTCTTGAGGAAAGAGAAGTAACGCCCTTTTTGTTTTAGACCAAAGTATGAATGAGACAGTAGAAATTAAGGATAATCAAACCAGGGAATAAAAAGGGTCATGTAGAATACTTAAAAGGATAGGAGTGATTATATATGAGTGATCACAAAGAAGCAAAAAGTTTCTCGAGATTCGTTTATATTATGGTAGCGGCCGGTGCTGCGATAGGACTGGGTAATATTTGGAAATCCCGTATCTGGCTTACGGTGACGGAGGAGGAGCGTTTGTTCTGATTTACATTGTAATCTGTATTCTTCTGGGACATCCGATCGTTCAGGCGGAACAGGCAGTTGGACGTAGAGGACGTGCAAGTGCAGCCGCAAGCTATGGCGTAATTCATCCGAAATGGCGATTTGTCGGAGTAATTAATATAGTATGTACATTCCTCATTGATATTTATTATCTGGTTGTATCCGGATGGGTACTCAAATATTTTGTTACTTATGTAGTGTCCGGTGATTTTTGGCAAGGATAAACAGGCATACTTTGATAATTATATCAGCAGTACAACGCAGCCATTGATCTATAGCCTGATTATTATTGCAATCATTGTCTTTTTTCCTTTTCTTCGGGATTACGAATATTGTTGAGAAAGCTTCAAAGGTGATTATGCCGATGCTGGCAGTATTACTTCTTGTATGCGGTATTTATGCATTAATCGTTGTGCCGGGAGCTGTGGATGGATTGAATATTATTTTGTGCCGGATTTCAGTAAATTCGGAATGCAGACAGTTCGCAGATGCATGTATGCAGGTATGTTTCTCTGTTGGTATTGGATGGGGTATCTTTACAACTCTTGGTGCGAGCATGGATAAAGACGCTAATCTGAAGGCGGATGCATGGTGGGTAGATATCTGCGATACCTTTATTGCGCTGCTTGCCGGGTTTGTTATCATCCCGACTGTTGTCGGGACAGGAAGTGAATGTCTTCCGGACCATCGCTTGTGTTTGTCGCAATGACACAGATTTTTGAAACGTTACCGGGTGGAAGAATTATTGGTATCTTTTTCTTCGCATCTTTGATTTTTGCGGTTATTTCAACATTCTTTACGATTCTTGAAATTCCGCGTATGTATGTACAGGAGAAGACGCATACGTCACATCAGGTTTCTCTGATTATTACAGCGGCTCTGGTGTACGGCGGAAGTGTTCTCTGTTCTTTGTCAAAAGGCGAACTTAGCTGGTTGAAACTTCCATGGCCGAGTTTTCAGGGAATTGCTTATTATGATATTTATGATTGGTGCGACTGCCTGAGTGGTTATGTACTCCTGCCTCTGGGCGTATTGCTGACGTGTTTCTATATTGTGAAAGCATGGGGATTTAATGAGTATGAAAAAGAACTTACGAATAATGGTAAACATGGAAAGTTATCTATGTATGATAAGTTGTCTCTGGCAGTGATCTGTCAGTGCTTACATTGATTGTAATACTTCATGTGTTTGGATTTATTTAAGGCATTGAGTGCATCTGATACATTATATATAATAGAAAATCCTGCTGTAATCGCTCTGAAAAACAGCAGGGTTTTTTATTTGTTAAGTAAAGTATACAGATAAAACAGCAACTTTGCGGGATTAATCATCTAACAGGAAATTTTTCGCGTATTCCAGAAATGTCTTGGAAGCCGGTGACAAATCTTCTAAAGAAGAATAGGCCAGGCCTAACTGCCGGGTAATCGTTGGTTTCAGCGGACGTTTGACGAATTTTCCTTGTTGACCACGGGCAGAAGACCTGGGAGGATAGAGTATCCAAGTTCGTGTTCTACCATAGAAAGAGAAGAAAATTCATTTCGGGTTACGTAACGGATATCCGGATGGATTTTATTCTTTCTTAAGACACGGTGCACATCGCTTCCGGGTGTATATTCAGTGATGATAAAAGGAGCTCCTTCGAATACTTCGATCGGAATTTCCGCTTCTTTGGCAAGCGGATCGTTTTCGGAATAACTGCATACATTGGATCGTCCATGACAGGAAGAAATTGATACTTTATGATTTTCTGCAGGCTGATAAATCCGATATCTACGCGGCGCTCCTGAATCCAGTCGGCAAGTTCGCCTTCAACACCCTCGATTACCTGGATGATAATATCCGGATGCTTCTGTTGGAATTCACGGATGATCTTTGGAATCAGTGAATCGAACAGCTGAGATAAGTACCGATCCGGATTGTGCCTCTTTGAGCACCGTTTAACGCTGCAATTTCCTGATGAATCACCTCGTCGGCATTCAATAATGTGCGGATTGCCGGAATCAGTGATTTGGCCTCATTTGTAAGTGTGATACCGTGGTGATCTTTGATATAGAGTGGAAATCCGACTTTTTTTCCAGGTTTTTCATCGTTTGTGTGATGCCGGATTGTGTGTAACCGAGTTCTGCGCCTACACGGGTAAAGCTGCCGTAATCATCTACGGCCAGCATGATTTTCCAACTTTTGATGTCCATTCTTTTATTCTCCAATGTATAAAAATACAAAAATTCGTAAAAATTTATTTGCTTATTAATAGTAGCGAAAAAAATATAAAAATTACAAGTAAATAAAATTAAAATTTTTAAAAATATCATATGGCCGAAGAAAGTGTCGGTGTCTGACACCGGATTTTAGCGTATGAATCGAATACATTCAGAATAATGATCACCATGAAGACCGGAACGACAATGTAAGTAAGAATCTTATCATATAAAGTAATTCTTCCGAATTTGCCGTTGCTCGTAAGTTCTTTTTCATATTCTTCAAATCCCCAGACCTTGGATACGAAGAGACAGACAAGAAGACAACCGAGCGGAAGCAGGATATATCCGGTAAATGTGTCAAGCCAGTCATAGAGTCCGAGATAGGATATACCGGAAGCGTCCAGCCATGGAAGCTTTATACCGCTTAATACTCGAATCCGAGAGAAACGATAATGTTGCCGGCCCCGATGATCAGAGAAATGATAAGTGTTGCCTTGATCCGGCCCATTTTCAGGTTATCTTCGAAAATGCGGATAGAAATCTCAAAAGAATGTAAATAATGATGAAATCACGGCAAATACAATCGCAAGGAAGAAACAGATGCCGATCAGACGTCCTCCAGGCAGTTTGCTGAAGATGCCGGTCATTACAAAGGAATATCAGGCTCGGGCCGCTTTGCATATCGACTCCGCCTGCGAATGCGGATGGAATAATTACAAAGCCGGCAAGGATGGCAGCACCGGTATCGCAGATGGATACAAGAATGGCATCGCTCTTTAGATTATTCTTTTTGGAATATTTGCCCCCAGTGTTTCATAGATTCCCCAGCCGATACCTACAGAGAAGAGCACCTGTGTTGCAGCCTGGGAAAATACGGTGAAATTGAACTTGCTGAAATCAGGAAGAAGATAGTATTTTAATCCTTCAATTGCGTTATCGGTTACAAAGATCGCCCAGATACCACATATAATAAGGAAGAGAAAGAGTATCGGCATGATAATTTTGGTTACTTTTCTACAAGATTGGTGATTCCGAACAGTAACAATATAGAGACGAATGCCAGTAAGATCATAGCCCAAATAATCGGTTCGACAGTTGAAGTAGTAAAATCTGTGAAGTAGGCCTGTTTGTCGGAACCGAAATAATGTATTGAAAAGCGTACTTGAGTACCCATCCACCGACAACGACATAATACATATTGATAAGAGTGTACAGATATTTGCCAGCCAGCCGACGAATCCCCATTTTTTATTAATACGTTCAAAACAGGTTACTGTGTCAGAAGCGCTGTGGCGTCCGATCTCCATCCACCATTCGTGGAGCGAATGTCAAGAAAAGTGATACTTTTAGCGAAAAAATTAGGAAACTGGCGACAAGTCACTGTAGCGTTGAAGCGTGAGGGTTGCTGAATCAGCAAATGTCAATTAGGAAACTGGCGACAACATGTACGAAACTACTATAACAGCCACTGCGATGTGGTAACAACGTGTGAGTTTCTCGACACACACGGGAGAGTGTACAGTCACCGCTTGTCGTGCTCGATTAAAAAGTGCGAAAAGGAGGCGACTTTTTTTATGGCAAGTCAAGTAATGAGAATCACACTCAAGGCTTATGATCATCAGCTCGTTGATGCATCTGCCAAGAAAATCATCGAAACTGTAAAGAAAAACGGATCAAAAGGTGAGTGGACCGGTACCTCTTCCTACCAAGAAGGAAGTTGTTACAATTCTTCGTGCGGTTCATAAGTATAAGGATTCCAGAGAACAGTTTGAGCAGAGAACTCACAAGAGACTGATTGATGTTATCGCTCCAACACAGAAGACTGTAGATGCATTATCAAGACTGGAAATGCCAGCTGGTGTAGCTATTGATATCAAAATGAAATAAGAAGACAGTAATTCCTATAATTTAGGATGAGCGTCCGAAAAAGGGCGTTCCGCTGTAAATCACAGGAGGTAAAATAAAATGAAGAAAGCGATTTTAGCTACCAAAGTCGGAATGACTCAAATCTTCAACGAAGACGGAACACTTACTCCGGTAACAGTTCTTCAGGCTGGACCTTGTGCTGTAACACAGATCAAGACTGTTGAGAATGACGGATACGAAGCTGTTCAGGTTGGATTCGTTGACAAGAAAGACAAGATCATCAACAAGGACAAAGGTGGAAAGAAAGAAATCGTTCACCGTCACGGTGTAACAAAGGCAGAGCAAGGGACATTTTGCTAAAGCCGGTGTTACAGGTAAGAAATTTGTAAGAGAATTTAAATTTGAAAATGCTAGCGAATATGAGTTAGGCCAGGAAATCAAGGCTGATATCTTCGCTGCTGGAGATAAGATTGACGCAACTGCAATCTCTAAAGGGAAAAGGATTCCAGGGTGCAATCAAACGTCACAATCAGTCAAGAGGACCTATGGCTCATGGTTCTAAGTACCATCGTCATGCTGGTTCCAACGGTGCTTGTTCAGATCCAAGTAAAGTATTCAAAGGAAAACACATGCCGGGACAGATGGGAAGTAAGAAGATTACAGTCCAGAACCTTGTAGTTGTACGTGTTGATGCTGAGAATAACTTACTTCTGGTTAAAGGTTCAGTACCGGGACCTAAGAAATCTTTAGTAACTATCAAAGAAGCAGTAAAAGCTAACTAAGATTTGGCGAAGGAAGGAGGACACTTAAGATGGCTAACGTATCTGTTTATAATATCGAAGGTAAAGAAGTTGGTAAGATCGACTTAAGCGATGCTGTATTCGGTGTTGAAGTTAAATGAACATCTTGTACACATGGCAGTTGTAAGCCAGCTTGCAAATAACCGTCAGGGAACACAGAAAGCAGAAAACACGTTCTGAAGTTTTCTGGTGGTGGAAGAAAACCATGGAGACAGAAAGGAACCGGTCATGCAAGACAGGGATCCACAAGAGCTCCACAGTGGACAGGCGGCGGAGTTGTATTCGCACCAGTTCCGAGAGATTATTCTTTCAAAATGATTAAGAGAGAGAAGAGAGCAGCTCTGAAATCTGCACTCACATCAAGAGTTGAAGAAAACAAATTCATCGTAATCGATGAGATCAACTTCGAAGAAGCAAAGACAAAGAACTTTGCAAACATTCTTAAGAATTTAGATGTATCTAAAGCATTAGTAGTATTAGAGGATGACAACAAAGAATGCAGAGCTTTCAGCAAGAAACATCGCTGATGTTAAGACTGCAAAGACTAATACAATCAATGTGTACGATATCTTAAAATACAACAGTAATCACAACAAAAGCTGTTGTTGCTAAAATCGAGGAGGTGTACGCATAATGGCTAACATTCAGTATTATGATGTAATCCTTAAACCTGTAGTAACAGAAAGAGTATGGAACTTATGGGAGAAAAAAATACACTTTCTTGTACACCCAGAAGCAACAAAATCTCAGATTAAAGAAGCTGTTGAGAAAATGTTCCCAGGAACAAAAGTAGAGAAAGTTAACACCATGAACAACGATGGAAAGAAGAAAAGAGTTCGTGGAACTTACAACTTCGGAAAAACAGCTAAAACTAAAAAAGCAATCGTAAAACTTACAGAGGATAGCGCAGATATCGAGATCTTCCAGGGATTATAAGATTGCAAAGCATACGGACAGAAACCGTGACAATAAACAATTGAAAGGAGATTTAATCATGGGAATTAAAACATACCGCCCATATACGCCTTCCAGAAGACAGATGACTGGTTCTGATTTCTCTGAAATCACAAAGACAACACCAGAAAAATCTCTGTTAGCTCCAAAGAGCAGACAGGCTGGACGTAATAATCAAGGAAAAATCACAGTTAGACACCGCGGAGGCGGAGCTAAGAAAAAAATATAGAATTATCGACTTCAAGAGAAGAAAAAGACAATATCCACGCTACTGTACTTGGTATCGAATACGATCCAAACAGAACAGCTAACATCGCTCTGATCTGCTATGAAGATGGAGAAAAAGCTTACATCATCGCACCCAGAAGGACTTACAGACGGAATGAAAGTTATGAACGGACCAAGCTGAAGTTAAAATCGGTAACTGCCTTCCATTAGCACAGATTCCGGTTGGTGCACAGATTCATAACATCGAGCTGTATCCAGGAAAGGGCGGACAGTTAGTTCGTTCTGCAGGAAACTCAGCACAGCTCATGGCAAAAGAAGGAAAATATGCAACACTCAGACTTCCATCAGGAGAAATGAGAATGGTACCGATTGAGTGCAGAGCTTCTATCGGAGTTGTTGGAAATGGTGATCACAACCTGATCAACATTGGTAAAGCTGGTCGTACACGTCACATGGGTATCCGTCCTACAGTCCGTGGTTCCGTTATGAACCCGAATGATCATCCACATGGTGGTGGTGAAGGTAAGACTGGAATCGGTCGTCCGGGTCCGTGCACTCCTTGGGGTAAGCCGGCTCTTGGTCTTAAGACCAGAAAGAAGAACAAGTAAAGCTTCTAACAAGATGATCGTAAGAAGAAGAGACGGTAAAGCGATTAAATAGTTTTCGCAAGGAGGTTAGAACCTATGGCACGTTCATAAAAAAGGCCCATTCGCAGATGCAAGCCTGCTTAAGAAGGTTGACGCAATGAACGCAGCAGGAGACAAGAGTGTTATCAAAACATGGTCTCGTCGTTCTACAATCTTCCCAAGCATGATCGGACATACAATTGCTGTACATGACGGTAGAAAGCATGTACCTGTATATGTAACTGAGGATATGGTAGGACACAAGCTCGGCGAGTTCGTAGCTACCAGAACATACAGAGGACATGGAAAAGACGAGAAGAAATCAAAAGTTAGATAATTATATTGTGAAAGGAGGGTTCATCCATGGCTAAAGGACACAGATCCCAGATTAAGAGAGAAAGAAATGCTAACAAGGATACCAGACCGTCAGCTAAGTTATCTTACGCTCGCGTTTCCGTACAGAAAGCATGCTTCGTATTGGATGCCATCAGAGGTAAGGATGTACAGACAGCACTTGGTATTTTAACTTATAATCCAAGATATGCTTCTAGTTTAATAAAGAAATTATTAGAGTCTGCAATTGCAAATGCTGAGAACAACAACGGCATGAATGCTGAGAATCTGTACATTGCAGAGGCTTATGCAAACAAAGGACCAACAATGAAGAGAATCAGACCGAGAGCTCAGGGAAGAGCTTACCGGATCGAGAAAAGAATCAGTCATATTACCATTGTGTTGGATGAAAGATAAGGAGGAAAATCATGGGACAAAAGTTAACCCGCATGGCCTTAGAGTCGGAATCATCAAGGATTGGGATTCAAGATGGTATGCAGAAAAGATTTCGCAGACTACCTTAGTGGAAGACCATGAAATCAGAACATATCTTAAAAGAGATTATACAGTGCTGGTATTTCTAAGATTGAAATCGAAAGAGCTTCCGACAGAGTAAAATTAATCGTATATACAGCAAAACCTGGAGTAGTAATCGGTAAAGGCGGAGCAGAGATCGAGAAAGTAAAAGGTGAGCTTGCACAGTTTACAGACAAGAAAGTTAATCGTTGACATCAAAGAAATCAAGAGACCGGATAAAGATGCTCAGTTAGTTGCAGAGAATATTGCACAGCAGCTTGAAAATCGTATCTCTTTCAGACGTGCTATGAAATCTTGCATGTCAAGAACAATGAAATCTGGAGCACTTGGTGTTAAGACTTCCGTATCCGGACGTCTCGGTGGAGCTGATATGGCTCGTACAGAGTTCTACAGCGAGGAACAATTCCTCTTCAGACACTGAGAGCAGACATTGACTACGGATTCGCTGAAGCAAACACAACTTACGGAAAAGTTGGTGTTAAAGTTTGGATCTACAAAGGCGAAGTTCTTCCGGAGAAAACAGTTAAGGAAGGAGATAGATAATCATGTTAATGCCAAAAAGAGTAAAACGTCGTAAACAATTCCGTGGTACCATGAAGGGTAAAGCTCTTCGCGGTAACAGATTACAAACGGTGAATATGGTATCGTTGCAACGGAACCTTGCTGGATCAGATCTAACCAGATCGAAGCAGCCCGTGTTGCCATGACACGTTACATCAAACGTGGTGGTCAGGTTTGGATTAAGATTTTCCCGGATAAACCAGTAACAGCGAAACCAGCAGAAACACGTATGGGTTCTGGTAAAGGAACCTTAGAATACTGGGTAGCTGTTGTTAAACCGGGACGCGTTAATTTTCGAGATCGCAGGTGTACCGGAAGAAGTTGCGAAAAGAGGCTCTTCGTCTTGCAACTCATAAAGCTGCCATGTAAATGTAAAGTAGTTTCTCGCGCAGACTTAGAAGGCGGTGATAACAGTGAAAATTAATGCATTTGTTGAAGATTTAAAAGCAAAATCAGCTGCAGAGCTGAATGAAGAATTAGTAGCTGCTAAAAAGGAATTATTTAATTTGAGATTCCAGAACGCAACAAATCAGTTAGATAACACCAGCAGAATTAAAGAAGTCAGAAGAAATATTGCCAGAATTCAGACAGTAATCACTGAAAAGGCAGCTCAGTAGAAACTGAAAACTCACAAAATGAAAGGAGTTACAGACTGTGGAAAGAAACCTTAGAAAAACCAGAGTTGGTAAGGTTGTCAGCAACAAGATGGACAAAACTATCGTTGTTGCAATCGAAGATCATGTAAAACATCCACTTTACAAGAAGATTGTAAAGAAGACATATAAATTAAAAGCACATGACGAAAACAATGAGTGCAGAATTGGTGACAGAGTAAAAGTAATGGAAACAAGACCTTTATCTAAAGATAAGAGATGGAGACTTGTTGAAATTATGGAAAAAAGTGAAAAATAGTATAAGGAGGGAAACCTGCATGATACAGCAAGAAAGCAGACTTAAAGTAGCAGACAACACAGGTGCTAAAGAGTTACTGTGTATCCGTGTATTAGGCGGTTCTACAAGAAGATATGCAGCTATCGGTGATGTAATCGTTGCTTCGGTTAAAGATGCAACACCAGGCGGCGTTGTTAAAAAAAGGTGATGTCGTTAAAGCTGTAGTTGTTCGTACTGTAAACAGTACTCGTCGTAAAGATGGATCTTACATCCGTTTCGATGAAAATGCTGCTGTTATTATTAAAGATGACAAAAACCCAAAAGGAACTCGTATTTTTGGACCTGTAGCCAGAGAACTTCGTGAGAAACAGTTTATGAAATTGTTTCACTGGCTCCGGAAGTACTGTAAGGAGGTTCGAGTAAGATGTCAACAATGAAGATCAAAAAAGGCGATACCGTTAAAGTTATCGCTGGAAAAGATAAAGACAAAGAAGGCAAAGTTATTGCCGTTAAGATAAAAAAGACGGAAGGTTCCTGGTTGAAGGCGTCAATATGCTGACAAAGCACACAAAACCAAGTGCTGCAAATCAGGAATGGCGGTATCGTACATCAGGAAGGATCCAATCGATATTTCAATGTAATGTATCTTCACAACGGAAAGGCTACCCGTGTTGGTTTCAAGATGGATGGAGACAAGAAGGTACGTTTCGCAAAATCTACAGGCGAAGTGATTGATTAATTTGAGGAAGGAGGTCCAAACTTTGAGTAGACTGAAAGAACAGTACCAGAATGAGATCATAGATGCTATGATCAAGAAGTTCGGTTATAAAAATATTATGGAAGTACCGAAGCTCGACAAGATCGTTGTCAACATGGGTGTTGGTGAAGCAAAAGATAACGCAAAACTTTTAGATCTGCAATCGCTGACATGGAGAAAATCACAGGTCAGAAGGCTGTTGTTTAACAAGAGCAAAAAGTCCGTTGCTAACTTTAAAATCAGAGAGGGTATGCCGATCGGATGTAAAGTTACATTAAGAGGAGAAAAGATGTATGAGTTCGTTGACCGTCTGGTTAACCTTGCTCTTCCTCGTGTACGTGACTTCAGAGGTGTAAACCCGAACGCATTTGACGGAAGAGGAAACTATGCTCTCGGAATTAAAGAGCAGCTGATCTTCCCTGAGATCGAATACGATAAAAGTAGATAAGGTAAGAGGTATGGATATCATCTTCGTTACTACTGCTAATACAGATGAAGAGGCACGTGAGTTATTAACTCTGTTCAACATGCCATTTACAAAATAAGGAGGTAAATTATGGCTAAGACATCAATGAAAATCAAACAGCAGCGTGCAAGCAAAGTTCTCCACAAGAGAATACAATCGTTGCAGAATTTGTGGACGTCCTCATGCATATTTGAGAAAATATGGTATCTGCCGTGTTTGCTTCCGTGAGTTAGCATACAAAGGACAGATTCCAGGCGTTAAGAAAGCAAGCTGGTATGGGAGGAAAGAACAATGACAATGAGTGATCCAATTGCAGATATGCTTACAAGAATCCGTAATGCAAATACTGCTAAACATGATACTGTAGATGTACCATCATCCAAGATGAAGCTTGCAATCGCAAATATCTTATTAGATGAAGGATATATCGAAAATACGATGTTGTTGAAGACGGAGTATTCAAAACAATTCATATCACACTGAAATATGGTGCTGATAAGAACGAGAAAGTTATCACAGGCCTTAAGAGAATTTCTAAACCAGGTCTTCGTGTATACGCTTCAAGCGAGAATGTTCCTAAGGTATTTGGTGGACTGGGAACAGCAATCATTTCCACAAACCACGGTGTAATCACTGACAAAGAAGCTAGAAAGCTTGGCGTTGGTGGAGAAGTTCTCTGCTACATTTGGTAATTGAAACCCGCGAGCAACTTAGTGAAGGTGTGCCGTAAGGCTTTTCGAGCCAGCCTGAACTTTAAAATTGCCATTTAGCCGGTGAGTCTATCTCATCCGGAAAAAGAAAACATAAAACTGAAAACAAGCCATAAGATCTTTTCCGAGAATCTAAGTTAAGGAGGAAAAGGTATGTCACGTATCGGAAGACATCCAGTAGCGATCCCGGCAGGCGTAACTGTTGAAATCGCAGAGAACAATGTAGTGACTGTAAAAGGTCCAAAAGGAACACTTGAGAAAGCACTTCCTACATAGATGGAAATCAAAGCAGGAAGGTGATGAAGTTGTTTAACAAGACCAAACGATTTAAAGAAGATGAAATCTTTACATGGTCTTACAAGAACACTGATCAATAACATGGTTATTGGTGTAACAGAAGGATACCAGAAGGTTCTGGAAGTTAATGGTGTTGGATACAGAGCAGCAAAATCAGGTAACAAATTAACACTGAACCTTGGTTATTCTCATCCAGTTGAGATGAAGATCCTGAAGGAATTGAGACAGTAGTTGAAGGTCAGAACAAGATCATCGTTAAAGGTATCGACAAAGAAAAAGTTGGCCAGTTTGCGGCTGAGATCAGAGACAAGAGAAGACCGGAGCCTTATAAGGGTAAAGGAATTAAGTATGCTGATGAAGTGATCAGACGTAAAGTTGGTAAGACTGGTAAAAATAAATAAGGAGAGTGTGAAAATGGTTAGTAAAAAATCAAGAAGTGAAGTTCGCGTAAAAAAGCACAGAAAAATTACGTAACCGTTTATCTGGTACAGCTGAGTGCCCACGTTTAGCGGTATTCAGAAGTAATAACCATATGTATGCTCAAATTATTGACGATACAGTTGGAAATACACTGGTTTCCGCTTCCACTCTTCAGAAAGATGTGAAAGCAAACCTGGAGAAAACTAACAACGTTGATGCAGCAGCATATTTAGGAAAAGTAATCGCAGAAAAGGCCCTTGAAAAAGGTATTAAAGACGTTGTCTTCGACAGAGGCGGATTTATTTACCAGGGTAAATACAGGCATTAGCAGACGCAGCAAGAGAAGCTGGTTTGAATTTCTAGAAGGAGGAACACACATGAGACAGGAACGTATTGATGCTAATTCATTAGAATTAAACGAAAAAGTAGTATCAATTAAACGTGTAACCAAAGTTGTTAAAGGTGGCCGTAACTTCCGTTTCACAGCTTTAGTTGTAGTAGGCGACGGCAACGGACATGTTGGTGCAGGTTTAGGAAAGGCAGCTGAAATTCCGGAAGCTATCCGCAAAGGAAAAGAAGATGCAGCTAAAAATCTCATCTCTGTAGCATTAGATGAAAATGACAGTGTAACACATGATTATATCGGTAAATTCGGAGGCGCTTCTGTATTACTTAAGAAGGCTCCGGAAGGTACTGGAGTTATCGCTGGTGGTCCAGCACGTGCCGTAATCGAGATGGCAGGAATCAAGAACATCCGTTCAAAATCTTTAGGTTCTAACAACAAACAGAACGTTGTATTAGCAACAATCGAAGGATTACGCCAGATTAAAACTCCGGAAGAAGTAGCTAAGCTTCGCGGTAAATCTGTTGAAGAGATCTTTGGCTAAAGGAGGTAGAACAAAATGGTTAGATTGAAAGATTTAAAAATTACATTAGTAAAATCTACAATTGGTGCAATTCCTAAAGCACAAAAAAACTGTTGAAGCATTAGGACTTAAGAAGCTGAACAAAACTGTTGTACTTCCAGATAATGCAGCAACAAGAGGTATGGTTAAACAGGTTTCTCACCTGGTAAAAGTAGAAGAAGTATAATTCATTTATTCGGATAAGGAGGTGTCACAATGGATTTATCTAACTTAAGACCTGCTGACGGATCAAAGCAGAGTGATAATTTCAGAAGAGGACGTGGACACGGTTCTGGAAATGGTAAGACAGCTGGTAAGGGACATAAAGGTCAGAAAGCTCGTTCAGGCGGTACAAGACCTGGT
>VOFG01001393.1_pt1 | contig 37448 bp, 44 predicted proteins | sample 5384171 | NCBI WGS metagenome assembly VOFG01 (sample SAMN12384726, study PRJNA508395) | human gut metagenome | isolation source: healthy gut F | host: Homo sapiens
GTGGCGGCCATGCCCTTACAGCTAAACAGCAAATTGCCGATATGGCGCGCGGCGGCTTAGCCCAGACGCGGGAACAGCGGCTCGCCCTTCTCGACGGGCTGACCACCGGCAAGCAAGCAAGCGCAAATGCCCTTGAGGTCGTCGCTCGCGGCCTCGTCCTCGCACGACAGGCGGCGCAGAGCCTCGGCAGAAGTCTGGGGCATGAGCGGCATCAGCAGGTGAGCGGCAATGCGGATAGCCTCGAGCAGGTTGTAGATCACAAATGCCAGCTCGTCAGCCTTGGCCTCGTCCTTGGCAAGTGCCCAGGGCTCGGAGTCCTCGATGTAGTGGTTGGCGGCGTGGATGAGCTCCATGACCTCGTCCTTGGCTCCACCGTAATCGAGCACGTCCATCTTGGCCATGTAGCGCTCTGACCAGACCATCGGCGATCTTTGCCAGCGGGTTTTCGAACGCATCGAACGACGCGGGCTTGGCGGGCGCGCAACCGTCAAAGTACTTGCCGCTCATGTTGAGCGAACGCGAGATAAGATTGCCCCAGCTGTTGGCCAGGTCGGCGTTGTAGACCTGCTCCATGCGATCGAAGCTGATGGCGCCGTCGGTACCGGGGACGACGTCGGTCATGAAGTAGTAGCGATAGCCCTCGACGCCCAGCATGTCGATAACGTCCTGCGGAGCGATGGCGTTGCCGCGGCTCTTGGACATCTTCTCGGCCTTGCCGGTCTCGGCATTGCGCACGGTCAGGAAGCCGTGGGCAAAGACGTGCTCGGGCAGGCCTCGCCGACGGCCATGAGCATGGCGGGCCAAATGACGCAGTGGAAGCGGATGATGTCCTTACCCACAATGTGGAACTGCGCGGGCCAACGATAGGCCAGCTCGGCACGCGCCTCGTCGGTGTCGACACCGTAGCCGACGGCCGTCATATAGTTGAGCAGCGCATCGAACCACACGTAGGTCACGTGCTTCTCGTCAAAGGGGACCTTGATGCCCCAGTCAAAGCTCGTACGGCTGACGGAGAGGTCAGTGAGGCCGCCCTCCACGAAGCTACGTACCTCGTTCATGCGGAAGGCCGGCTGGACAAAGTCGGGGTGCTCGTCGTAAAGCTTGAGCAGCTTGTCCTGGAAAGCGGAAAGCTTAAAGAAGTAGGACTCCTCCTGCACGCGCTCAAGCGGACGGTGGCAGTCGGGGCACAGGTGCTGGCCGACGCTGCCGTACTCCTCGTCGCCCTTCTGGACCTGCGTATCGGTGAAGTAGGTCTCGTCAGGCACGCAATACCAGCCGTCGTAGCTGCCCTTATACAGGTAGCCGGATTCCCTCATGCGCTCCCACAGGTACTGCACGGCATGATGCTGGCGCGGCTCGGTGGTGCGGATGAAGTCGTCGTTGGAGATCTCGAGTTTGCTCCAAAGCTCCCTTGAAAGTGCGGAGCCTGGCTGTCGGTCCACTCCTGCGGCGTCATGTTGTGCTTGGCTGCGGCCTCGGCGACCTTCTCGCCGTGCTCGTCCATGCCGGTCAGGAACTTGACGTTATAGCCGGCGGAGCGACGATAACGGGCCTGAACGTCGGCGATGATGGTGGAATAAGCCGTGCCCAGGTGCGGATCGGCGTTGACGTAGTAAATGGGCGTCGTGATAAAGAACGAAGGCTTGCTTTGATCCATGGGGTTTGTCCTCCAGAAAAACGTTGCATACAGGGGATGATTCTAGCGCAAGGGCTGGATATCCTCCATCTATTGCATATCGAGCACCATGGCATAGACATCGCGCTTGCGGCGCGAATACTTCTGAGACAGGCGCTTGGCCACCGCAGAGGCGGGCTCCCCCTCCTCGAGCGCGGCGCGGATATCCTCGCGCAGGGCCTCGTCGGGATCCGCTGCCGCGGCGCCAACCGGCACGATACCGGCCTCCTCATCCTCGCTCGGCGGCGCGATGACCAGCGCAATCTCGCCCTTTACCTCGCCGCGAGCACGCAGCTCCTCGGCAAGCTGAGCAGCGGGCCCACGCAAGACCTCCTCGTGCAGCTTGGTGAGTTCGCGGCAGACGGCAACCTCACGCTGGGGAAAGACCTCCGCCACGGCCTCGAGCGTCGCCACAATGCGATGTGGAGACTCGTAGAAGAAGATGAGCGCGCCGGGCACTACGGCAAGGCGCTGCAAACGGCGCACGCGGTCGCCGTGTTTTCGGCCCAAAAAGCCCTCGAAGAAAAAATGCTCGCAGGGAATGCCGGACGAAACGAGCGCCGTGACGCAAGCAGAGGGCCCGGGAATAACTTCGACGGGCACATCGGCCTCACGTGCTGCCTCGACCAGCGCCTGGCCGGGATCGGACACGCTCGGCATGCCGGCGTCCGAGGCAAAGGCGAGGGTCTCCCCCGCCAGCAGACGGTCGACCAGGCCGGCGGCGCGGCTGGCGATCACATTCTCGTCGCAACGGACAAGCGGCTTGAAATGCCCAGATGCATCAGCAGCTTTGACGTCACACGCGTGTCTTCGCAGCAAATGGCATCGGCGGCGGCAAACGCCTCGCCAACGCGCGGGGACAGGTCGCCCAGGTTGCCGATGGGCGTGCCGACCCATAGAGTTTTGCCCGTATGGGCGCTGTTTTGCGTCATATCAACCTATTCAATCATGCCGCGCTCGAGCGTACCGAGCGCCGCGCGGGCGTCCCATGCTGCAATGCGCTTCTCGGTCTTCCACGTTTGGAAGAACCAACCGGCAGCCGGCGCAAACGAAGCCAGCTGGTTGGCGATAAACACGCGCTCGTAGGCATTGCGGCCCTCGGGCGTAACCGACGAGTTGGCAAAGATCGCCGCGCCCGACCATTCGCCCACCAGCACGGGGAACCCAGTCGAAATCGCTTCTTTAAGCTCGCGCTTGTTACGCGAAATCGCCGTCGTCAGCCCGCGGGGGCTCGTGATGTCGAGCGCGTACTCGTCGCGGTAATGGTACAGGTGAAGGTCCATGTAGACGTTCTTGTACTTAGCGCCGCGCATAAAATGCTTCCACTCGCTGGGATGTCCCGAAGACGAAAAGACGACGATCTTATCCTCGGGCATATACGAACGGACGAGCTCATAGGCATCGCGATAGAAGTTGCGCAGGTAGTGCGCAGGAATGCCATCCGTCATGGTGAAGAGGCTCTTGCGGACACTCATCTGCGGCGTATCCAGCAGCTCAATGCCCAGCAGGCTCTCGGCCTCGCCGTAGCGATCGGCCAGGCGCTCGAGCACGTCGAGTGCGACATGACGACCGTTGGTGGACGAATGCCACTCGGCAACAGTCTCCGGCGTGGTGGGCGAATCGTTGGAATCGCCCTGGCCACCGGGCACCGTCGCCAGATCGAGCAGCACGCGGATGTCGTACTTGGCAGCCCACTCAATTGCACGGTCGATGTAGTCGACAACCGAGATGTAGGACGCATCGGACTCCTGCGAGCCAAAGGCATACCAGGGTACCGGCAGACGCACGGCATTGAGGCCAATCTGCGCCATGCGGCGGAAATCGTCCTCGCTCACAAACGTCTCGTAATGACGGCGCATGCGCTCGTTATAGGCGGCGGTGCCCATGGCCTCCTGCAGCTCGGCCGCGTTGGATGCACCGGTCGCCGCGTATAGCGACGGGGTCACCCAAGGCTCGGGAATAAACCAGCCAGAGAGATTAACGCCGAGTATCCTCTCCATCACTGCCCCCTTCGGATCGTGCAGGCTGAGCCTGCATCGTATTGCACAGGAAAAGTATCGTTTTGAGTATACCCGCGCGTGCGGACAGACGACCGAACGGTCTGTAAAGTGGCGCAAAAGCGGGAGGAATATCTGGGCGGGCCCGAGATGGCGCGCCGAGATGTACATATGCGCCGGAAGTAGGCGGCCGAAAAGCGCATCCCGTTCTGAGCGCGGGATCTGGGACGCAGTTTCCGCCAAAGACCGCAAAAGGAAAGCACATCCCATTCTGACGCCGGATTCCGGGTCGCGCTTTCCCAAAGCGGCCTCAAAGCGGAAAAACGCATCCCACTCTGAAGCCAAATTCCGGGACGCAATTTCCGCAGAGCCCTCAATAAAATGAAAAGGACCCCTTTGCAGAGGTCCTAGTCAATTCAAGGTGGCGGGGAAGGAATCGCGTCCGCGCGCTGCGCGGACGGACCGCTGTGGCGCTTACGCGCCTTGCGAGCTGCGCTGGCAAACGCTTACGCGTTTACTCAGCTCCGCGCCCTCACGGGGTTCGATTCCATGTGGGGGCTGTATAAAGAAAAGGACCCCTTTGCAGAGGTCCTAGTCAATTCAAGGTGGCGGGGAAGGGAATCGAACCCCTGACACGAGGATTTTCAGTCCTCTGCTCTACCAACTGAGCTACCCAGCCATTTGAGGTGTGCCTTGTTTCAAGGCTTGATTAGTATAACCAAGGACGCGCTCCGGTCAACCGAGAATTTTAAAAAAGTTTTTGAGCACAGCCTCGGTTCTATAAATCGGCACGTCAGAGACATCAGCCGGCAGCAAGAAGTTTTTCGCTCAGAGCCGCACGGGCAAACTCACTTGGCGTCATCCCCTCGGCAGCCGCCCGTCGACGAATGGCCTCCTTCATTCCCAGAGGAATCTTGACCGACAGCGTTGCCGTCCCCTCACCTGAGAGCGGGGGCCGTCCATGCACGATCCCACCAACGGTGCGTTCGCCATCCGGAAACTCTCCGCGCTCGTACGACTCGCACCACGCGTCAATCATTTCATCCGTTACAACCTGACCATTAGCGGCCGTATACGTCTTGCTCATCATCGACCCCTCTGCCGAGCTCGCTCGATCTCTTGCCAGAATTTCTTCTGAACCGGAGACAGGGCATGAATAATGAGCCATCCACGAATTAGTTCGACCGCAACAAGTTCCACACTTCGACCATCTGGAAGCCATCCAATGGCAAGCCATCTCGGCGGCTCGTCCTCCGACTCGCGGCGAATGCACTCAGTAACCGCGAACCAGGCACCTAGTACCTGCTTTTCCGTCAGGTGCTTTTTAGCGTTGGGATGGATCTCAACATCCATGCATCTTCTCCTCCATCTTACCCAATTTCGTATGACGAAAGTCCGCTGTCGCCAATCTCTTACGCCGGCACTTGTTGGAGGGCGGGAGGTGTAGCGAGGATTGAAGGGCGTTCCAATACCGCCCAGGCGCCGGGGCAGGAGCACATGCGCCAAGGACAAACGTTTTCGTAGCGCGCGAGGATATTGCCGTCGCGATTGATGAAGGCGATGTCGATGGGATAGGCCATAAAACACGTATGGACCGAAGAGCAGCGTGGAAACGCCATGACGAGCGGCAGGCCGTTGGCGGCAACCGGACGCCGTCCCAGCATGCCGCGCAGGCGCACGGCAAACGACTCCGCCACCACAAACTCGGCCGGCGTCCAACCCAGCCTGTTGAGTGCCCGCGCGTAGGCGATGTAGGACGAGACCGCGGTCACATGACCACCCCGGACGCCATGGATCGACCGTCACCGCGCGCTCGTGCGACAACGTTGTCGGCGCCCCCAGCGAAACGCCAGCGATGCTGAGAGAAGTCGGCCACGGCTCATAGTGCATGGTGCAGGTGTAGGTCCTAAACGTACCGGATAGGGAGAGCAGGCCACCATCCGATGCCTCCGCGCCTTGCTCGCTCGACACTTCGATCTGCAAGTCATAGCCTTCCATGGCATTCAGAATTTGAGTCTGAACCGTCGCCGAGGCATCGGCAGAGCTCTCGTCACCTTCCCCGCCCGGCGCCACAGCGTGCGCCAACACGATGTCGGGCACCACGCGGTCGAAGCGCGCAACAGCGCTGGCAAAGATCATGACGTTGTACACGATGAGTGCCAGCACCAGCAAAACGGGCGTAACCACTGCCATCTCCACCGTCGCTTGGGCGCGCTCCTCGCGCAGACGCATGCGAATACTCATTACGACCCACCGCCCAGAGCGCCAACCAGTGTCGCGACATCGACGGTGAGTGGGATGGAGCCGCCGCCGGGCAGAGGAATCTCCGCAAGCGTGAACACCGTACCGCTAATGGTGCGTTCGACTTGATATTCCAATGCCTCGCAAAGCGCCTTGGGATCGGTCACGCCCAACGGAATACTTCGCAGTTTGTCTTGCGCTTGAGAGAGACCAGCAATGTCAGACCCCGGACTCTTAATGACGTTGGCGGAATCGGTCAGCACCGGCTTTCGCAGGCGCAAGTCGCACGGCTCCAAGCCCAGCGCCGCCGCGGACGCCGAAACGGTATCGCCGAGCCACGATGCAATGGAGCCCAACGCACCGCTGCCCCCTCCTAGGTCTTTAATCATCTCGTCCATAAGTTCGTCGGCCGAACCTTGGATGTCTCCGTATCCCACAAGCAGCCGTCCCCAAACATCCATGACGCCGTCGAGCACGCCGGCAACGCCGCCCGAGCGTTCCTTCAACGTCGAGAAAAACCGCGAGAGCACGTTGTTTTGCGCCGTCGCCTCATCGGGGGGCCAGCACCGCGGCAGAGATAGCACCGCGATCGCCAAGCCTGACTGCCGCGTTAAACGAGGAGTTAAGTTGATCGGGGCTGGCAATGTCACCCGAAACTGCAAAGGCGACTACGCCGTTACGGCCAGGTGGGGCGATACGCGGGCGCTCGCCGGAAAGCGCTTTAATGGCCTGGTCAAACGCATTGCCCGCACGGTCGGCCTCATCCTCGGTCTGACGCTCAAGTTCGAGTTCTTTGTTGCGGCATTCGACGTAGTCTTCCAGAGCCTCTTTGAACTTGTCAAAGTGGTACTCGAAGCCGTTTTCGATGAACGATGGCGGCATGAGGGCTCCAAGCGTAACCACGCCGAAGCCGCACGCTTCGCATGTATCACGACCATCATAATCAGCAACAGATGCCAGCCCACTGGAGTCCCTTTCTGATAGACGGGGCATTCGACTCCATAATGCAGGTATGTTCTGCCGTCGTTGTTGCTTACAGGCCATGCGGCATCGGTGTAAAGTTCGGTCGGCCGCACCTCGTTTGGGACACGCGGCAATAGTGGGATATAGGCAGAAAACCGTTCGCCATCATCTTTTATGTATGCTCGATCGACCTCTTCAATCGCATAGGCATAGAACGCTTTTCGAGCGGCTGACTGCGCTTTCATCTCGACGCTCGATCCCTGAGGTTTTTCATTCGCCAAGCGCTGTCGGTAATAGGTTTTCGCGCGATCGAGCGCTATTTGCGGCTCCCATGTGATGCTCGACTTTTCATGACGGTTCTGGCTGTCATGATAGTTCTGCTAGTTTTCGCACGCTCCCACATACACGAGTACTTGCCAATCGAACTCTCGTCCGACCCGCCACAATCCGCCAGCCAAGCGCGCTCTTTAGCCTTCGCCGTGTCCTCAGAAGCCTTCCGCAGCTCCTCGGCCGCACGCTCTAAATCATCTGATGTGTCTTTAATGGCATCGGTCGAGATCTCTGACCCTTTGAGCGCAGCGAAGTCCGACTCGGATGTCCTGGGCACGGCAAGCGCCGTACCGGTATAGGTCGCACTCTCGGTATCCTGCGCCGACACCGCCTGCGTGGCACGCGCGGCAATCAGATACGGCAGAGCCGTCTCGATTTTCTGTAAGCCTTCCGATGCGCTTTTGGCAAACTTGTTGCGCGTTTTAATAATCTCAATCCCGGTGTCGACCATATTGCCGGCAACTGGTTCGGCACCCGGGATGAGGATGGCGACCAGACCCGTCCCGATCGTGGCAAACCCCGCCAGCCCCAGACTCAAGATGCTCGCATCAACCACCGTGGCAGCCGTGTGATAGGACGACGCTACGTTGGCACCCGCCAGCGCGCCGCTATCGGCCGCCACCTGGGTATCCCCGGCACGCGACATGCTCCATATCGCCGCGGTCGACGAAAACAACAACGTGAGCACCACTAAGATGACCACGGCAGAAGAAAGCGTGGTATAGGCACCGTCTTCGATAAACAGATCGACACCGGCGCGGCCCATAAAGCCGCCTCGTTTGCGATGGCAGCTCGGACGGCGCGTCAAAACGCATCTAGACCAGAAACGCTTAATCCCATGCAGCAATCCACGAATCATAATCTCCCTCCAGCCATTCGGGACGCGATTGATACGAGACATCGACCTTGAGCTCAACGTAGCCGCCCTCGGCGGTACCACCCATAGCCTGCGCAAACGCACCGATCACAGGCAACGGCTTGACCTCGCCGGAAACGGACACGGACGAGACGCCACCCGCATCGGCCCGGCCAAGCTCGATATCCCACGACAACGGCCCGCCGGCATGAAAGATCGAAACGTTGGGCACTGCGGCAAGCCGGCGGAGGGTGAACTCCTTAAGATCGTCGTCCTCCGCCGTCGTCGTGGTCATGAGCCGCGCGGTCTCGGCGGCGGCAGACTCCATGACCGCGCGCGTATAAAGCAGGCACACCGGCTGCAGTGCGAGAAGGATGAGCGTCAGAAACGTCGGCAGCAAAAAAGCGGCCTCGACCGTAGACTGCGCCCGGTCCTCGCGCGCGATATCAATACAACGCGATGTCCTTAGCGCCCGCAGCGGCGTCGATAACCGACGTCGAGGCAACGCCATGGGATGCCGCCCGCTCAACCGGCGCCGCCAAGCGTCCATCGGTGCCAGCACGCCAAAGTCCCACAATCGCCAGCACGATCGATAACAGCGCCACCGTGACGATGGCGTATTCGACCGTCGCCTGGGCAGATTCCTCACGCAGAATGCCATGCATTTCACGATCCCTCCTTTGAGCTTATTGTTTGCGGGACCAGACGCACGGCGCGCAGACGACACGAAGCATCGCCAGCATCCGCGGCAACCGTCACCATATCGACCCAGCCGCGCCCATCGCGCACGATGGCGCCCCATACGTTGCCCTTAATATCGAGATAGCCGCTCAGGGCGAGTTGCGCCGTGGGCACCTCGCGATAGGCGCGCAGCATATCTGCCGCCGCCTCGGTCATCGGTCGGTCCTCAGACCATGCAAGCCGGACCGTAATCGCGTTGTCCTCAGGTGAATCCGTCGCAGTGCCAGACCGCTTGTCGAGCGTCCGCAGAAAGGTTTGCGCCGTGACAGCGACATCCGAATCGTCCACATCTCGCATCTCATCTTTTTGAGACGCCACCGCCGAATCTGAGCCCGAATCGAAGGCGGCCCCAGGACGCTGCTGCCGCGCGGCGTTAAGCCCCAAAGCACCGCCGCCATCGTCACGGTCAGGCAAGCAAACACCAGCAGCACCCCGATGGGGGCGCTCGCCCTCTACAGGCTGTTGATGCCCTCGCTGATAGCGTTCCATAGATCTTGGACCTTGCCCTTAAATGCGACAATGGCAATGATGGCGATCACCACGAGCACGCCGACCAAGATGGCGTATTCGGTGGTGCCCTGCGCACTCTCCTCCTGCAGTAGCTCCCCGGCATGCTGGCGAGCGCGAATTGACTGGCAAACAGCCCAGCTCCAGACCTTGCCAGCAACGTCAGTCATCGTGTTCATGTATTCCTCCCTACATCATCCCGCCTGCTCCCAACAGCGGGCCCAATATGGACAGAAGCAACGCCGGCAAGATGAGTGTGCCGGTGGGAATCAGCAGCTTGACGGGCGCACGCTCGATCTCGCGCTCGACCGCGGCGCGATGAGCCGCACGGATCTCGCGACTTTGAGCGGCCAGTGTCTCGGCAAGTGGGGCACCGAGAGCAAGCGCCTGCCCCACCGTGATGGCAAAGGTCTCGAGCGCTCGCACGTCCAGGTCGCGCGCGGCGGCCAACAACTCGTCCTCACGCGTGCCCACGCCCACCTGCCACGCCATGCAGGCCCGCTCAAGTCGAAGAGCCAGCACTGACCGGCGGTTGGCGCAGAAAATCTCAAGCGCCGCATCAAACGAAAGACCGGCCGAAAGACCCAAGCGCACAACATCGATCATCTCGGACACTTCGCCGAGCGAAACTCGCGCCGGGCCGCCCGCTCCAACCGCGCCCTTCACTCGCGCGGTCAGGGCATCGACCACCGAGCGACCCGCGGCAGCGACCAGCACCGCCTCGCGCTTGCAGGCCCCTGCGATCTTGCGCGCATCCGCCCGATCCAAACCCGTCGCGACAAATACACTCAGGGCACACAGGCAAGCCACAACTGCAACCAGGGCGCTCATAGCTCCACCCGCATAATGCGCCGGATAACCACCAGGGCAACGACGTTGAGGGCTAGACCCAGCACCACAGCGCCCGCACCGGCAGGCGTCGCAAGACCGCGACGAAAATCTGCCGAAAGCAGCGCCAACACCGCGCACATGCCCGCCGGCATCGCCGCGACCATGTGTGCCGACATACGCGCCTGTGACGTCTTAACATCCAGGCGGCGCTTGAGCTCAATGCGCTCCCCCACCATGCTCGACGCCTCGGACAACAGGTCGGCAAGCGGAGCGCCAGTGCGCTGTGACACCTTAAGCGCCAAGGTCACAAGCGAAAGACCGGGGGCGTCGATGCGCACGAGCAAGTCATCGAGCGCGTCGGTCGCCGAGATGCCGCAATCGATCGCCGCCGCTACCCGCAAAAACTCGGTATGTACCGGCTCTTGCGCATGAGCGCCCACAAACCTCATGCCCTGGGCCAGCGAATGACCCGAGGCAAGCGACATGGAAAGCGCGGTAAACGCCTCGGGCATGGCCTCTTCTGCATCGTGTTGCTCGCGCCGGCTCTCAAAGCCATCCCGAGCGGCGCCAACGGCAATCGGAGCAACAAGTCCCAAGGCAAATCCGAGGGGCGATAACGACACCATCGTTAGTAAAACGCAGCAGACACCGCTCGATAGCAGCAGAAACGCCAAACGCCCCGAAGCATCTTCAATCACGAGGCCAAGGCGATGCGCCGGAGCCAGCGATGCCCACGAACGGGCAATCTTTTTTTTCAGCAGATCGTTTTTCCACCAGCTTACGCGGCAGCTTCTCTGCCACCGTCTCGAGCGCCTGACGCGCCAGCTCCGCCGGCGGCACCTGCGGCACACGAGGTTCCGCCCCGCACGCCGTCGCAACAGAAAACCCTGCCAAACCCCCTACGACGAGGGGCACAGCGACCTCCATTCGTCCACCTCCTCTTTGTGTGAGCGTCCCCGACCGCAGGCCTTCTGCGATAAACGGCGGCTCGCGGTCAAGCGTCCAGGTGCGCTCGGCGGCATCGAAAGTCACATAGCGCTCGAGCTCTACGCCGCCCGACGTGGCGCGACGCACCCCCGAATACGAGGAGACGAAACGCCTGCCATCGGCGTGGCGCTCGGACATCACGATGCCGTCGAGCGCCATGGCAATCTGTTCCTCGATGAGCTCGCTCGGCAGATCGATGCCATAACGTGCAAGCAACGTCAGACGCACCACGGTCTCCTGTTCTGAGCCCGCATGAAGTGTGGTGAGCGACCCGTCGTGGCCCGTGTTCATGGCCTGCAACATGTCGCAGCACTCGGCACCGCGCACCTCGCCCACCACGATGCGGTCGGGGCGCATGCGCAGGGCATTAGTTACTAGGTCGCGAATCGTCACCGCACCCTCACCCTCAATTGAAGCCTCGCGCGCCTCTAGGCGCACCACGTGCGGATGATGCGCAAACTTGAGCTCGGCAGAGTCCTCGATCGTCACGATGCGCTCGCCGGTGGAAATCTCGCACGACAGCGCGTTGAGCAGCGTGGTCTTGCCCGATCCCGTGCCACCCGCAACCGCCAGATCTTGACGCAGCGACACCGCACACGACAGCAGTTGCGCATACCAAAGCGGCAGCGACCCCAGCCCCACAAGCTCGTCCAGCGAGCAGATGCGGTCCGAGAACTTTCGGATGGTGAGAATCGGTCCGTCAATCGCCACAGGCGGGATCACCGCGTTGACGCGATAGCCCGTCTTGAGGCGGGCGTTGACGATGGGGCTGCGCTCGTCGATACGGCGGCCAAGTGGCGAGATGATGCGGTCGATAAGCACACGGATCTGCTCATCATCCTCAAACGCATGCTCGATGGGGTGCAAGACGCCGCCGCGTTCAAAGAAAGCCGAGCGGCAGCCGTTGATCATGATCTCGGTAACGGTATCGTCCTCGATGAGCGGCTGCAACGGCCCCAAGCCCACCACGTCATCCAAAATCTCGTCGATGATGGTCTCGCGCTCGGGCGTCGCGAGATCGGTCGGCTCCTCAACATTGAGCGCCGCCTCCACCGCGGGACGCAATTCCGAGCGGGCAAGTGCCGGGTCGATATAGGCGCTGATACGCGCCACTTCGTCGTAACCCATGCGGTCCATCACGGCGCGCTTGGTGCGTCGCTTGACGGCGCGGCGGCGCCCCGCATCAACAGGCGCCGCCGCCGCGGCCGCACCGGCTTCCTTAATCCTTGTTTGCAAGCTCATCGCGGATCACCCTCGCGCGACCAGGGAAGGCGGATACGCGGGCGCTCGGTCCGCGTTGCACGGTCGGCGACCATATCGCTCCAAGGGCCGACGGCGCACCCCAGTTCCACGAGCATCTCGCGCGTGGCCTCGCGCACGCTGGTCGCAAAAGCGCTGGTCTGCCCCACTGCCTCGTCAGCGCGCCCAAACGCCATGAGCGCGGCGAGATCCTGCCCGCCATCGGCGATACGAATCTTGGAGCTCAACGCACAGGCAATCTCAAAGCGCATGGCGACGTCCTCGTCTGCCCCGCGCGCACCGAACCGGTTGAACACGGCGCTCATGCGCGTGCGCGGCACACCTACTCGACTTGCCAGTTCAATGACGCGCGACGCCGATGTCGCGGACGATACCGCCGCATCGCCAACGACCAGGCAACGGTCGCTCGCCGCCACCGCAGCCGCCACGGCGTCGCCCCAAAAGACCGAGGTATCGATAAAGACCACGTCGGATTCGCGACGCAGAACATCAAGCAGTAGCTCCACCGGACGTGCCATGAGCTCGGCTTGCTCGGGCGCCGCGACGGGGCCCCAAAGCGTGACGCCCGGCGCCACGCGCATCGATGTGGCCACGATATCCGGCTCGGCAAGCGCGCCCGCCGCCGACGGCTCGATAAGTGCCGCCATATCGCGCGGAGCATCGACGCCTAACAAGTCGTAAAGGTTTCCAAACATCAGGTCCAGGTCGAGCACGGCGGCACGCAAGCCCAACAGCGACGATGTGTGTGCCATGGTGGCAACGATCGTCGACTTGCCGCAACCGCCCGAACCCGAGACGGCGCAGACAACCGGAGCTCGATGCGACGGAGCGGCAACGTCTGCCGGCGGCATCGGAGGAGGCGGAGCGGGCGTCGGTGGCAGCGTCCCCGTCTCCCCCGCCGCAACCACACGCTGCGTCCAAGCCGGCATGGCAGCTTGTTCGGTCTGCGAGGCAGGTTCGTTCTGCGCAATCTGCTCATGCTGCATCAGCGACAACTCGCCGCACCCGGCAAAGCCCTCAACTTCGTCGAGTTCATCCGCCAGATTCACGCCATGCACGTATCCCATATCTACAGCCGGGGAGTCGCCAGCATGCTGCGCCGGCCCTCCAGCGTCATCGTATACAAGGGGGTTCCGGGGCGCCGACCATGCTCGGCTTCCGCTTTTCCATAATCATCAACACGCGGGCCTCTTGTAGCGCGAGGCGCCCCGGGTTCCCTATCAACAAAAGCATCGGGCTCAATCGTCATGTGCCGATCGGAATCAACCGCTCCCTCGCCCGCGCGCCCGTTGCCGCATATACTGTGCGCAGCGATGACCTCGGTCGCCCCTGCGCGAAACAGCCCCTCGATATCCGACGGATCGAGTGCTTCTATCAACACGACCACGCGACTCACGCGGCCTTCGGCCGTCAGGCGCGCAACAGTCTTGCGCACATCTTCGGTATCAAACAGAGACGCCGCGATGATGGCAGCCCCGCGGCGCGACGGAAACGCCCGCGCCATGGAAATCAGCCCGTCCAGGTCACCCACGCGAAGCACCTGTGCACCCGCATCACGGCCCTCGACTTCCCGCTGCAACAGCCCGTAATCGCCGCACGCGCAGCACGCAAGCCGATCGCCTTCATCACTCGTCGCCTCCGCTCTTTTTTGCCGCGCGCCGTGGCGGGAATCGTCAAGCTGACCGTTCCCTTGCCCGAGGCTCCCAGCAGTTCCTTGACGTCTTCGGGGTCGGCCGCCAGCGTCACCCATTCGATCTTGCCCTCGCGCGTGGCACCGGAATCCTCACTGGTATCGATTACGTACGCGCCGCACAGCCGATCGGTTACGCCGTCTTTTTGCACATACACATCCACGTAGCTGCCCACGCCCGTGGCGCCGCCGACCGAGTGCTCGGCATCGACCGCCACCGAAACGGCGACCTTGCCCTTTAGGCACCTCGAGCTTGTGGCTCTCGGCCTTGGTGTAGACATTGCAGATCACGGCGTTTTTGGGAATACGCGAAGTCGTCACGTCGCCGCGCACCTGGCGCAGCTCGGTCACCGCGTCACGCGGCAGCAGGCTTGTCAGCCATTCCTGGGTTATGACATTGGTCTCATCGAGGGTCTCGCCCACATCGATATCGCGCGCCGCGACGCATACCTCGACGCGATCGCCACCGTACTTGGCCAAGGTCTCGGCCTGGACCTGTTCGGCTTGCGAGCGGATCGACGAGCCGTAAACCATGCAGAGCAGAGCAGCGAGCACGCCCGCGACCAGACTGATGGCGATGCGCTTGCTCTTGTTCACGGCCGCTCCTCTCATGGCAGTGCCGGGCGAATGCCCGTACCACCATTGTCTGGGCGGTCAGAGTGCAAAGCGGCGCAATCGCGATCTTGGTTTTCGATGTCAAACCAATCGCTGACCAAAAGCTGACCAGCCCGTCAAGCTCATGGCAAGGTTTTGGTCAGCACGTCAGCAAACTGCATGTTTCGAGGCTTTTCCGCAGCAAAAAAGCCGTCTCCCGAACAGTTGGGAGACGGCTGTCATAGGAAGATTCAATTACAGATGGACATCGGGATCGAGCATCTGAGCACTCACACGCATGGATGACGCCAGGTTTTGGAACGTTTCCAGACGCAGACTGTCGATCTGCCCGGCGTCCTCGGCCTCGCGAACGGCGCAACCCGGCTCATGGGTATGCGTGCAATCGCCAAACCGGCACGCGCGCGACGCCTCGACGATCTCGGGGAACGCGCGCGCCAGGCCCCGCTCATGCCCCACAAGCGGCAGGCTGCGCAGGCCCGGGGCATCGGCGATCACGCCGGCGTCGCCCGGCAGCGCCACCATCACGCGCGCGACCGTGGTGTGGCGACCTTGGTCATCGCGCTCACGCACACCGCCGGTCGCCAACGTATCGTGGCCCAGCAGCGCATTGAGCAGCGTCGACTTGCCGGCACCCGACTCGCCCAGAATCATGGCGCAGCCCCCGGCAGGCACGCAGGAACGGACCTCGTCCAGGCCGCGGCCCTCGGCAGAGGACGTCACGATCACGCGCACGTCCGGACCCACCAGGCGGCGCACGCGGTCCGTCAGATCGCGCTCGAGCTCCTCGGCATCGCAGCGATCAGCTTTGGTGAGTACCACCACCGGCTCGGCATCGCAGTCGAGTGCCAACACCAGCGAGCGCGCCACGCGGTCGAGCAGTACCTCGCCGGCGCCGAGCGCCTGCACGATCAGCACGCTATCCACGTTGGAGCAAAGCACCTGGCGCTCTCCGCGGGCACGGCCGCGCCAACGCTCAAAGCTCGTGCGGCGCGGCAGCACGCACTCGATCACGCCCATATCGTGCCCGGGAGCGCGGCGAACCGCCACGCGGTCGCCCACAGCGGGCAGCAAGACCTCGTCCTCGCCACGCGACTTGGCAAACCCTACGGCATGCTCGGCACGAAACGTGTCATCGGCAGTCGCCACCAGCGGAAACCCGCGGTCCAGGCGCACCACGGCACCGAGCTGCATCTGCTCGGGCTCCTCGGCCTGTGCACAAAAAGTCGTCAAATGCAGCCTGCTGAGCCGCATCGACCGGCAGGTCATCGAACGCCGGAACATCCTGCAGCGCATCAAGCCCCGGCACGCTTGCCAGCAGCTCCTCAGCAGATGCAGGGGCTTCGGTCGCGAGCTTCCGACGACGATCGCGCTTAGCCCGCGCCCCCGTCGTCTTTTTTTCTTCGCCTTAGCCTTAGCCTTGCCCACAAGCGCCTCCCAGCAAACAACAACACAACTGAGCAGGTATTTTAACGCATTGTTCCGTCCGACTTACCAAATGCTGCGGCGTACTCGTCATCATCCATCCAATCGATGATGTCGCCGGGCTTGCAATGAAGCGCCTCGCACATTGCTTGAAGTGTAGAAAAGCGGATCCCCTTGAGTCTTCCCGTTTTAATTCGAGACAGATTAACAGGCGATATTCCAATGATTTCGGCAAGTTCCTGCGACGAGATTTTACGGTCCGCCATCACGCGGTCAAGACGCATAACAATCGGCACCGTGCCACCCCCTAGAGAATCTCGTCTGCATCTTCCTGCAATACCCTACCGTATTCAAAGACCCCCGCCAACGCAAAGAAAACGAGTCCGTAAGAAAGCGATTGAAAATCAAACTCGGGAAACACGGGCTCAGCCGTTCCAAGAACATTGCTGTATGGTAATTGAATCGTCGGCCATATGATGCTGATGACGGCTTTTACCGACATCAGGAGGCCAGCCGCGACCAAAATCCTGGTCTGCCACTTACCAAAAGGACGACCCTCATGCCTGACTTTCGCCGTCAGAATCGTAAACAGGAGAAACGTTGCAGCGTCGCAAAGCGTGCTAACCATAAACAAGAGCAGAAATCCGCCGCTCACCGCAGAGATACCCTCGATGAGCAACAGGTTCGCAAGATGAACGAACAACACCACGCAACATAGCGCTTGAACCGCCAGGGCGATACAGAAGATTGTCAGAAAACTCGTCGTCAACCGCAGATGTATATCGCGATCTTTCATTTCTCCTCCTTTTTTCCTTTATTTCCCTGCGTTCATTGTACTTTTCAATCCAACCGCTCTCGCTCAAAACCATTTACCAGCAAATCAATACCGTTCATTTTTAAAACTCTTTATTTAATGTTTTATATAAAGTAATTTACCTTTATAGAGTTTGGAGGACCCATGAGAAAGCAAGCCGTCCTTATCCTTATCTTATCGCTGTCCCTTTTCGCCCTCTTCTCGTCAGTACGAACCAATTCCGATCCAATCAATATCTCATTGCCCGAATTTCGATCGAAATTAAGCAGAGGCGAATCTTTTATCGTGCAAATTGAGCTGGAGGGCTGCCCGGCCTGTGAAGAGCTCCGTGCGGCAGAACGCTCGCTTTCGCCGAGTCTCAAGAACGACATCGAGATCCCTCGTTGTCCCTAAGAGCCAAAAAGGAGGTTGATAGGGAAACACTTAAGGCGCTTCTGCCGTCATTCGAGTTTTATCCTTCAATTTTTGCCATCTCTGAAGGAAAGATAGCGTCCGAGTTCGACCTTTCCACGCTTGATTCGTTTGAAATGCGTTTCACGGATTGGAGGCTGAATCTGAACAACACAGCAATGTCAAGCTAAATGTCAGGAGGATACACATGCTACGTAACGTTCCCGTAAGCCGTAAGTCATTCATCGCAAGCGCAGTTGCGCTTTGCTCAATTGCCATTTCACCAAAAAGCAATCTAAGGCGCAACCTCTTGAAGTAGAGTTCCCTTCTGCCGAAGAGTACATTGAAGCTGTCAATGAGTCCGGCACAGGATGGACGACATACGCACTAGATGAAAACGGAGATGTCCAAATTATCGATCGATTCCAGACCCTGTCTTTGGATGATTTAGCAGCTGCCACACGCGGCGCTAAAGAATGGATCGTCAAAATTGCCATTTTTATTGGAAAAGAACTCATCGGCTATGTAACGGGGCTTGTAATCGACGGACTGATTAAGAAGATCATAAGCAAAACCGGAGGTTATTGGCCTGAGTATGCAGCAAAGCAACTCCTTGGACACCCCTGTACCCGCAGGCAACGCGTACCGTCTACCTTGCAGCGTCTATCCCCCCCCCAACTCCGGAGAATACATTCGTTGTATAAATAGTTAGGATACGGCTATGTTGCCAGTCATCATTGCCCCCTGTAATTGGTGTATGGGGCATCCAGTATTTCCTCAACAAGAAGTGGCTCTGGGGCATTGGGTGCATAGCGATAACATTAATATGCTATTTCCTTAGCCTCATTGTCAAAGCATGCTGGCCGAGTGCCATCTCTTTTGGAATTGCTCTTCTCAGCTCGGTCCAGCTATATGGAAGCAAAAAGGGTTTGTCCTTCTTTAGTGCCCTGATATCGGCTCCGCTACCTCTGCAAATCTACTGGGGGAATTATGGCCGTCATCGTTCTCTTTATGCCTCAAATCCCCTTCAGCGACGTTCCCGGCTTCTCCTAACGCGTCGCCGATTCAACCCCATACAATCCAGTTCACAAAAAGAGTCGGTCGAGCAAATGCTCTAAAAAGAGCTGGCCGGGCAAAGCCCGACCAGCTCACATACTTTCCCTCAGCCCTTTTCATCCGCGCGAGAGAAAAGCCGGCAAAAGGATACCGTAGGGCCCACCCGGGAGTGTTTTCTTCTGAGCAATCCCGCAGCGCGAAGCGCGAGGACCAGCGAAGAAGAAAACACGCAGGGGCGGGCCCGGACAGGTTCGTTACTCCTTCTCGACCGCGCGCATGATCGCCTTGTAGATCTCCATCAGCGGGATGATCAGGAAGGCCAGACCCAGCGCGGCAAGAACGCCCTTGAGCTCAAGCGTCACGGGGCCAAAGAACATCTCGGCGAGCGTCGTCTGCACGGTTACGATCACCGTCAGCACCAGCGCCAGCGCGGCGGAAGCCCACAGCCACTTGTTCTGCTTCTTCATGCTAAACAGCGACGCACGACGGCTGCGCATATTGAAGCAGTGGAAAATCTCGACCATGTTGAGCGTGATGAACGCCATCATCACGCCTTCCTCATCGGCATTGCCGGCGATCATATCGGCGATGTGGATGTAGCCCATGTCAAAGTACACGCCCACAAAGAAGCTCGCCAGCACCAGCACGGTGATGATCAAGCCCTGGACCACACAGTCCAGGCCCATATTACCGGCAAAGACGCCGTCCTTGGCGTTGCGCGGCTTGCGCTTCATGATGTCGCCCTCGGCATCCTCCATGCCCAGCGCGAGCGCGGGGAAGCAGTCGGTGACCAGGTTCACCCACAGCAGCTGCACCGGCTGGAAGATGGTAAAGCCGATGAGCGTGGCGATAAACACCGAGAACACCTCGGCAAGGTTAGCCGAAAGCAGGAACTGGATGACCTTGCGGATGTTGTCGTAGATGCGACGGCCCTCTTCGCAAGCACCGATGATGGTGGCGAAGTTGTCGTCGGCAAGCACCATGTCGGCAACGTTCTTGGTGACGTCGGTGCCGGTGATGCCCATGCCCACGCCGATGTCGGCGCGTTTGATGGACGGGGCATCGTTGACGCCGTCGCCCGTCATGGCCACGATCTGGTCGCGCGACTTCCAGGCCTCGACGATGCGGGTCTTGTGCTCGGGCTGGACGCGAGCGTACACGCCGTAGTCCTCGATGTGCGCGTCGAGCTCCTCATCGCTCATGCGATCGAGGTCGGCACCGGTGATGGCATGGCTGCGATCGGTGACGATTCCCAGCTGCTTGGCAATGGCCACGGCGGTGTCGATATGATCGCCCGTGATCATGACGGTGCGAATACCGGCATCGTGGGCCTCGCGGATGGCGTCGGCGACCTCGGGGCGGACAGGGTCAATCATGCCGGACAGGCCGCAGAAGACCAGGTCGTGCTCGAGCGCAGCGGGACTGCAGTCGCTCGGGACATCGGTGTAGGTACGGCTTGCCAGCGCCAGCACGCGCAGGGCCTCGTCGGCCATGGCCTTGTTGGCGGCCACGAGCTCGGCGCGACGCTCCTCGGTCAGGGGGACGACCTTATCGCCCTCGTAGATGTGGGTGCACAGGCCGATCACCACGTCGGGTGCGCCCTTGGTGTACTGCTCGTACTCGCCATCCAGGGTCTCGACGACCACGGACATCATCTTACGGCCCGAGTCAAACGGGGCCTCGCCCACGCGCGGATGCTCGGCAGTCAGGCCGGTGAGACCAGCCTTGCCGGCGTCGTTGACGAGCGCACACTCAGTCGGCTCGCCCACGGCCTCGCCCAGCTCCTCGTCCCACTGGGCATCGGAGCAAAGGGCCATACCTGCCAGGAACTTCTCCTTAGGCGCAGCAAGCTCGTGCTTGACGACGGTCATCTTGTTCTGGGTAAGGGTGCCGGTCTTGTCGGAGCAGATAGTCTGCGTGCAGCCGAGGGTCTCGACGGCAGAGAGCTTGCGGATGATTGCCTGGCGCTTGGCCATCTTGGTCACGCCAAGCGACAGCACGATGGTCACGACGGCGACCAGACCCTCGGGGATGGCGGCGACGGCAAGCGAGACAGCGACCATAAAGGTGTCGAGCAGGGCGGTCGGGTCGGTAAGAACGTTGCCCACGCCGTGGCGGATGATATCGACACCAAAGATAACGACGCAGATGACGATAACCATGATGGTGAGGATGCGGCTGAGCTCGGCAAGCTTCACCTGCAGCGGCGTGAGCTCTTCCTTGGCCTCGGCCAGGGCACCGGCGATCTTGCCCATCTCGGTATCCATACCGGTACCGACCACGACGGCGCGACCGCGACCGTACACCACGGTGGAACCCATATAGCACATGTTCTTGCGGTCGCCGAGCGGCACGTCGTCGGTGCCCGCGGCGAGCTCAATCACGTTGGTGTGCTTCTCAACCGGCACGGACTCGCCAGTCAGTGCAGCCTCTTCGATCTTCATCGTGGCGCTCTCGAGGACGCGGCAGTCGGCCGGGACGGAGTCGCCCGCCTCGAGCATGATCACGTCGCCGGGCACGAGCTCGGCGCTCGGCAGGTGCACGAGCTTGCCGTCGCGCAGCACCTTGGACTGCGCCGCGCTCATCTCTTGCAGGGCTTCGAGGGCCTCCTCGCTTTTAGCCTCCTGGACCACGCCCAGCACCGAGTTGACGATAACGACGAACATGATGATGGCGACATCGGCAAAGTCCGCCTCGCCCTTGACCATGCCCGTGAGTGCACTGATGACGGCGGCAACGATCAGCATGATGACCATGGGATCGGCCATCTGCTCAAAGAAGCGCTTCCACAACGGCGTCTTCTCGGCTTCCTCGAGCTTGTTAGGGCCTGTCTTGGCGAGGCGCGACGACGCCTCGTCGTTGCTCAGGCCGAGGTTCTCATCGACACCTTGGTCGCTGAGTACCTCCGCCGCGGCGGACAGGTATTCCTTTTGCATATAGAGTCCCCTCCTGGGATTCGGGCCACTCAGCAGATTGATGCCCGATCATAATTCCCAGGAGAAGGGCAAGGGCTCATCAAGGCTGCCGTGCTGAGCGGCAGTTGATAGTGGGGCTATGGTACCCCAAAGCGGCGCGTCTAGCCAAAACATTCCAATTGGAAACACGGCTCGAGTGCAACGATGCAGACCGTGTGATGCTCAACATTGATAAAACGTTTTTTCTTCGGCGCATCGTCAAACTGAAATATCGCCCAGATAGCAGCGGTCAGAACGGTTGATAAAGTTTTTTCATATACCGTTTTACCGCAAAAATGAACTTCTAATTCGGCATACGGTCGATTTTTGGGGGTGTTCGGTCGTCATTTCGTTATAATCATCTCAGTTTTATTTCTTATGGTTTATCTATCAGCGCAAGACGATGTCAGATGGAGGTCTGAATGTACAAGCGCACTAAGATTGTATGCACCATGGGTCCCGCCTGCGATAGCGACGAGACCATCCGTGAGATGATCAAGGCGGGCATGAACGTCGCCCGTTTTAACTTCTCGCACGGATCCTACGACGAGCACCACGGTCGCATCGAGCGCGTCCGTCGTATTTCCAAGGAGCTCGGTCTGCCCGTCGGCATCCTGCTCGACACCAAGGGCCCCGAGGTCCGCACCGGCCTTCTGGTCGATGGCAAGAAGGTTGCCGTCAAGACCGGCGATAAGATCGTCGTCACCGCTCAGCCCACGTCCGAGGATTTCCACGGCACCGCTGAGCACATCTCCCTCGACTACCTGGCTCTGCCCTCCGAGGTCGAGAAGGGCTCCCTTATCCCTGATCGATGACGGTCTGGTTGCCCTCGAGGTCGAGTCCGTCGACGGCCAGGACATGACCTGCGTCGTCAAGAATGACGGCCTGATCGGCGAGCGCAAGGGCGTCAACATGCCCAACGTCAACATCTCGCTGCCCGCCATCACCGAGCGCGATCGTCAGGACATCCTCTTTGGCCTGACCGAGAACATCGACTACATCGCCGCTTCCTTCATCCGTGACGGCGAGTCCGTCCGCGGCATCCGCGAGCTTTGCCGCGAGAACGGTGGCGAGCACGTGACGATCTTCCCGAAGATCGAGTGCGCCCTGGGCGTCGAGAACTTCGACGAGATCCTCGAGGCTTCCGACGGCATCATGGTCGCCCGTGGCGACCTGGGCATCAGATCAGCCCGAGCTCGTTCCGCACATCAGAAGGAGATCATCGCCAAGTGCAACGCGGCCTACAAGCCCGTTATCACCGCTACGCAGATGCTCGACTCCATGCAGCAGAACCCGCGCCCGACGCGCGCCGAGGTTGCCGACGTTGCTAACGCCATTTACGACGGCACCGACGCCGTTATGCTCTCTGGCGAGTCCGCTGCCGGTAAGTACCCGGTCGAGGCCGTCAAGATGCAGGCCAGCATCGCTCTCGAGGCCGAGAAGTACCTCCCGGCCCACGCTCCGCTCGAGGTTCCGGCCGATGCTCACGGCACCCGCGTCGTCAACAACGTTGTGGGTATGTCCGCTGTGAACATGGCCACCACCATTGGCGCCAAGTGCATCACCGTGCCGACGACCACCGGTCGTACTGCCCGCCTGATCTCGCACTTCCGTCCCAACATGCCGATCTGCGCGTTCTCCCGCCACGAGTGGGCCGTCCAGCAGATGATCATGTACTGGGGCGTCATCCCGCACCAGGCAGAGATTACCCAGGGCACCGTCAACGGCACGATCGTCAAGGCGATCGAGACCGCTAAGGAGCTCGGCTACGTCAAGACTGGCGATTTGACCGTCGCTACCGCCGGCGATCCCCGTATGAGCGTCCAGCTCGAGGACAAGGTTTCCTCGACCAACGTCGCTTACGTCGCTCAGGTGCGCTAAATCGCACTTGCAAACACTTGCATTGCAAAGGGGCCCGGAAGGCTTCGCCTTCCGGGCCCCTTTTCTGTGCCATTGCCGGCACGCGGCAAAACACGCACTCATTTCTTTACCAAAAGTGCGTAATCCACCCTTCGAGGCCCAAAAAATAAAGTCCCAAGCGCTAAAAGTGTTCGCCCGGTGGCAAACCCGCACCTTGACCGACGCTGCTAAATCGTTTTAGCAAGGTCAAAATCGACCGCGTTTTCGGAAGTATGCGGCAAATTCTGGAACCTCCGAGCACACCCTGTTTTTTCGCAACAAAATGCCTGATAAACTAGCCTCAAAAGCCAGGTCTGCTCATAGGGTTCAGATTTTGCCGCATACTTCCGGATTGACGCTGGCATCACTCGCTTCAAAGAGATGATTTCGGCCAGGAGGGCATTATGGACCTGACGCTTTGTGGGCAATCCGCCTTTAACTACTTCCGCATCCCGCCGCAGGTATTAGGCCTTTACCCCGCCATTAGCCTTGGCAATATGGATCGCAGATGTTGCGGCCTCGGAAGTCATGCAGTTGTAAAAGACCTGCTTCACGCACCGCTTCACAGGCTTGTATTCACTCGGGCACAATCCGGATCACGTAGCTTGTTCAAGTCGCACCTCCTGACCCAGGAACCACCTCCGGGGTCGTTTAGGCAGACTGAGCATGGATTTGATGTCACGTCCCCGGAGTTCACACTGCTCAGCCTTGCCACGCAGGTCTCACGCAACCAGCTACTCATGGCTTGCTACGAGATGTGCGGCTCCTTTGCAGTGTTTAAGCCCTGCGAGCGAACGCACCAACAACTCGATGAAGCTATTTCGCTTAAGCTCATTCCACCCGACTGCGGCTGGGAGCGTGTTAACGACACCAAGGGCAATGACACCAACCTGTGGAAGCGCCCACCGCTCCTCAGCGCAGCGGATATCGCCGCGTTCGCCAAGCAGGCCGCAGGCCTGCGCGGCGTTAAACAACTGCGCTGGGCGGCCGAGCACATGACGGGGCAGACCGCCTCGCCCTTCGAAGTACAGACTTCCATGCTTGTCTCGCTCCCCCGCAACGAGGGCGGCATGGGCATCAACATCGCAAACAACGTGCGCATCCCACTCAGCGACGCCGCGCGCTCACTGTATGACAAAACCTGCTGCTACGCCGATATCCTCATCGAAAGTGCCACCAACAGCATGGGCGTCATTCTGGAATGCCAAGGCCGCTCCGCCCATGACAGCGAAGCCGCAAGTCTCTCCGATGCCGAGCGCACCACCGCCCTCACAAGCATGGGCTATGACGTTATCCAGATAACCTATGAGCAAATCAAGGACACGAAGAGCTTTAACAACATCGCCGAGCTCATTCATAAAAAGGCGGGGCTCCCCTACATCCCAAAGACCGATCAGGAACGCACCACCGAAGATGCCCTGCGACGGGAGCTGTTGGTCAATTGGGATGAACTATTCTCCGTTAAGCCGGCCGGCTAGCAGCTAGCGATCAGAGGGACTGCGGGAACGTCGAGAAGCGGCAACGCGAGCCGCAAAGCCCGCTTCGGTCAGCTCGATGACCTCGGTAAACGTTGCGTCAAAGAATTTCTCGGTCAGCAGGCGGTACGGCGGATGATCGGGCTCGCCGGGGTTTTCGCGTACAATCTCGTGCATGACGCCGATGGTCTTGAGCACATATTCTTTATGGATGGGATACTGCCCAAAACGCGTCGCAGCGGTATACAGGCGATCGGTCGCACGCGGAATGGAGACAATGCCCAGCGTCTTGCCAAACCAGTCAAAGTCGCCTTGCTTTTTTGTAATGCGGAACTCCTCACACGGCTTGCCGCCGTGCGCCTCCAGGTACTGATTCACGCGCGTATTCCATACGGTATCGGCCACCAGATGCGACCAGACGCCCAGCGTTAAATCGAGCAACGACTGCGCCACATCTTCAGACGCAAGCGAGAACTCACGAGCTCCGGGACCGGCAACCGGCTCGGCATCCTTGTAGCGCTGGGGATAGTGCACGCGGTTCAGCCGCTCGCGCTCCTCGATAATCGAGGTCGCCGCGGCCGGCGCACCGGTGGGCGAACTTTTAAGCAACGGTGCCACATAGGTCTCCCAGAACTCATGCTCACGAGGCTTAGGGATGGGCTCAGGCTTGGCAAAGTGCGTAATGCGGTACGGGATGGGATCGGCGATGCCAGGGACCATATAGCCCACGAAGATATCCGGAACCACGCAGCCAAACAAAAAGGCATTGCGGTCGCGCACGCTCTTGGCAAGCGCACCGGTGCGCTCCAGCAAACGCTCCGTCTGAGCGATATGAATGTTCCAGCTTGGCATAGCCACCCCCATAAAAACCTGGATAACTATACCATCACGGCAAAGCCGCGCGGGCGGCTACGCACGCTCTACGCAGCAACTAGTCCGTAGCACCGCTCTCGGTTCCATACGACGACACCGGCGCCTCGACCACATGGTGATATCGATCGATATAGATTGCACGGGCACCCAGGCGCCGCACCAAATCCTGATGGTGTGTGCTCATCAAGACCGTCTTACCAGCAGCAACATAGGCCAGTAGAAAGTTGACCACGATGTCGCATGAATCCTCGTCGAGCCCATTGGTAGGCTCGTCGAGCACCAGGATATCCGGGTTCATCGACACCACCGCAGCCAGCGCAACGCGCTTCTTTGCCCGCCCGAGAGCTGATAGGGAGAGACGTCGACAAGGTCGGCAACCTGGAACAGCTCCATGGCATCGCGCACGCGGCGCTCGAGCTCGTCTGCCGGCAGCCCCATCTGCGCGGGACCAAAAGTAACTTCCTCGCCCACCGTAGCGCAGAACAGCTGGGCGTCGGCATTCTGGAACACAAAGCCCACGCGCTGATGAAAATGCTGAGCGGCCGCAGAATCCTTTAGAAACGCCGCATCGACCGCATGCCCGTCGAACAGGTACGCACCCGCGTCCGCAAGCTCAAGGCCGTTAATAAGGCGCATGATCGTCGTCTTGCCGCAGCCGTTAGGACCAAGCAGAGCAACGAGCTCCCCACGGTTCACCCGCAATGAAACGCCGTCGATCACCGTATGACCCGCATAGGAAAACACCACGTCGCGAAACTCGATGAGCGGCGTGACCTCGGCGCCGGCAGCACCGTTCGTGCCCGCCGCACTATTCATATCGATCGTCAAAACGTCGCCCTTCCCCATTTGCATCCCCAGTCAGAACCAGCAGCGCCTACAGCACGGCGCACAACACTGACAGCAGCGCCACGCCGGCCGCATAGACCGCATCGCGCCAGCCAAACCCGGCGCGCGCGGGCGCCGGATACGCACCGGCAAAGCCGCGGCAAAAGCATAGCCTCGTCCATCGCGCGGCTGCATTCCATCGCCTTGATAAACGTCATGCCCATGATACCCGCTACCGAGTCGGTACGCGAAAAATCTCTCAGGCGCACGGCCAACGCTGCGCAGCATGACCGATTCGCACAGATGCGTGCGCCGTGCGACCCAGCACCTCAATGTGCTTGAGCGCCATATCAAACGTAAAGATAACTTCGTCGGGTAGATGCAGCATCTTGAGCGCCGCCGACATGCGGCTCCACGTGAGCGTCCACGAAACGCCCAGCACCAGCGACACATTAATGAAGGTCTTAAGCGCAATCTTGAGCATGGCGCCCACAGCAGAAGCGTCCAGCAGCAAGGCGGGCAACGCCAGAACCACCGCGAGCCCCGCAGCGCCAAGCGCCGGCACAAAGGTTGCCCGCAGCCCGCGTACGGGGCGCACGGCAACGAGCACCAGCGCGATAGCCGCCATCAACATGAGGTACAGCGGGCTCTGTGTCAGACACACGCACAGGACGCAAACGAGCATCCCCACCAGACGCACCGGAGCCGAAACGCAAGAAAGGGCGCGGTCGACCATCGACCCGCCCTCGTGCGCGCCTCCACCCAGGCGAATCCGCTCAAGCAGGCTCGCCAGATGCAAAACGTTCTTTTGCATCACACGATGCCGAGCCCCCGCGGGCTCGTAACGCTGCTCGGTCGCAAGCCAGCTAGGCAGCTCGGCTATTGCCATGAGCACCGCTTTCCTTGACCGTCAGCGAGACCAGGCGGAATGCGATGGTGAGCACCGCCACGCCAATCACGCCGGACAGGATATACATGGCAGCCTGACCGGCAAAGCCAAGACCCTGCTCCTCGGAATAAGCCTGCAGGTAATCACCCGTAGGCAGCGCGTCGGCAAAGGTCGGAGTATCGAGGCCGACCGAAGCCTGCAGGCTGTCGTCGCCAGCCTCCTGAACGGCAGTCGCGGCGCCCTCGGCGTCCCACTCGCCCCAGGCGTCTCCGGTGGCCAGCAGGCCCAGCGGCGTGGCCACCACGAGCACGGCGACCAGAATGAGCGTGAGGGACCAGCGAGGTCTTCTTGGCGGTACCATCGGCGGCAAGCTGGCCATCGACGGCCTCGGACCCGACGATAATGCTCGGCGCCGTCTTCTTAATGAAACCGTAGATGGCGGCCGTCGCCACGCCCTCGATCACGCCGGCAACCAGCATATGCGGGATCAACATGGCCGGAATAGCCACGGACAGCGGGAAGGGGCAGTACAGCGGCGCGCCCGAAGCGTTGGTAAAGAGCATCGGCTGAATACCAAACTCGATTGCCGCGCACAGGGCCGCCAGGCACAGGCCGACCCAACCGCTCACGATGGCAGAAACCGAGGTGCCCCAGCCCTTGCCATGCAGACGGCTGTTGAGCGCACGGAACACGATAGCAGCGGCAAACGGCAGCACGAAGGCCATGTTAAAGCAGTTAGCGCCAAACGACAGAACGCCGCCGTCGCCAAACAGCAGCGCCTGCAGCGCCAGCGCGACCGAAACCGCGATAGCCGCGGCCTCGGGACCCAGCAGCAGTGCGATGAGCGCGCCACCAACGGCGTGACCAGTGGTACCGCCGGGCAGCGGCACGTTAAACATCATGAGCAAAAAGGAGAACGCGGCGCAAATGCCCAGGAAAGCCATATGCTCGCGATCGAGCGTGGCGCGCACCTTTTTGATGCAGTGGACCCAAACAGGCACCATCGCCACCGCCATGACGGCATCGGTTTGCGGAGACAGGTAGTTGTCTGGAATGTGCATGTACGCCTCCCGGTTATCGGCGCACGGAATTGCAACGCCGCTTGAATCACCTTTCCAGTGTTACGTAATGTCAGATTCGTAACACTCCGCGGGCTATCATAGCAAAACGGCGCACTGCCGACAAAGCAGCACGCCGTTATGTAATGCGCGTGTCATATATGCAGGCTCAACGGTGCCTTATACCGAAAACAGCAGTCACGTAAGACTCGGCGGCAGCCGACGCTGGCCCATATCCGGCGCAGGACCTAGCCGCGGACCTCGCCGTTTACGCCCTTGCACACCTTGGTAACGATCTTCTGGTGCGCCTTTTCGACCTCTTCGCTGGTAAGCGTGTGGTCGTCGGAGCGATACGTAAGCGCAAAGGCCATGGACTTCTTGCCCGCTCCGACGCGGATGGGATCGCGGTAGACGTCGAACAGACGCACACCCTCGAGCAGCTTGCCTCCGGCGCTGGTAATACGGCGCTCAAGATCCTCGCAGGTCACAGTGTTGTCGACCACGATAGCAAGGTCGTGCTCAACGGCCGGGTACTGCGAGAACTCACGGTAGTTCTCCTGGTTGCGGGCGCCCTTGATCAGCTTGTCCAGGTCGAGCTCAAAGGCAACGACAACCTCGTCAATGCCCATAGCCTCGCGCGCCTCGGGGTGAATCTCGCCAACCCAGCCCAGCACGGTACCGCCCGAGAGCACCTCGGCAGCACGACCCGGCTGCAAGAAAGCGTAGCCCTCGCCCTCGACGGACGGAAGCGAACCTTCTCGATGCGCAGCTGGGCGAGCAACTCCTCGACGATGCCCTTGCCAAAGAAGAAGCGCAGCTTACGGTACTTCATGTTCCAAGACTGCTCGCTCCACTGGCCCGAAAGCACGCCCGCCACGGACTTGGTCTCCTTGGGCAGACTGGCGTTCTCGCGACCGTGGAACAGGCTGCCGACCTCGTACAGATGCACGTTGGGCGTACCGTGGGCCTCGTTGTGGGCCACGGACTGCAGCAAGCCCGGAAGCAGCGAGCGACGCATCTCGGTCTGCTCGGCGACCAACGGGTTCATGAGCACCACGGGGCAACCGCGGCCCTCGGTGGACATGCCGATCTTCTCCAGGTCGCCCGGGGCGGCAAAGCCAAAGGTCGTGGTCTCGTTGAGGCCACAGGCGCGCAGGATCTCGCCGACCTTGCGGGTAAGCTTCTGCTCGCGCGTCAGACCGCCGATGTGGTTCTTGGCAGCCGGAATGGTCGCCGTCACACGGCCCATGCCCCAGAGGCGCAGGACCTCCTCGATCAGGTCGATCTCACGCGGCAGGTCGGGACGGAAGCTCGGCGGCGTGACCATAAAGTCCTCGCCGTCGCGCTCGACGGTGCAGCCCAGGCGGGTGAGCGAGCGCTCGATAAAGTCGGGCTCGATGTCGGCACCGCAGATGGCGTGCACGCGGGCCAGGCGCAGCTTGATGCTGTCGATGGTCTTGGGCGCGGGGAAAACGTCGACATAGCCGGGGGCGACCTCGCCGCCGGCGATCTCCTCGATGAGCGCGCACGTCACATTGGCGACGTCCACGCAGCCGCTCTCGTCGACCTGGCGCTCAAAGCGGATGGAGGCGTCGGAAATCAGCGATAGGTCACGGCTGGTGTGCGAGGTGCGACCGGCGTTGAAGCAGGCGCTCTCGACCATCACGTCAACGGTATCGTCCTCGATCTCGGAATCCATGCCGCCCATGACACCGGCCAGCGCCACGGGACGCTCGCCGTCGGTGATGAGGCCCATGCCGGCGTCGAGCACGCGCTCCTCGCCGTCGAGCGTCGTGAACTTCTCGTCCTGCTGGGCGGCGCGAACCACCACACGACGGTGGCCATCGCGCTCGGCAAAGGTGTCCAGGTCAAAGGCGTGCAGCGGCTGACCGGTGAGCATCATCACATAGTTGGTGATGTCGACGATGTTGTTGTGCGGGCGCACACCCAAGGCGTTAAGGCGCTTGACCATCCAGTCGGGCGACGAGCCGACCTTGACGTTGCGCACGATGCGGGCAACGTAGCGGTCGCACAGGCCCTCGTCGGCAATCTCGACGGAAAGCTCGTCGTCGGTCGCGCGGCCGGTCTCGGCTTTGATGGCGGGCAGCTCAACGTGGAAATCGCGATCGAAGATGGCGCCGGTCTCGCGGGCCATACCGATCATAGACAGGCAGTCGGGGCGGTTGGGCGTGATCTCGCAGTCGAGCACGGTATCACTCGAGCCCACGTACTCGGCAAACGGCATGCCGCAGGGCGTGTCCTCGGGCAGGATCATGATGCCGGAGTGGTCGCCACCCAGGCCGAGCTCGCGCGCGGCAGTTCATGCCCATGGACACGACGCCGCGAAGCTTGCTCTTCTTGATCTTGATGCCGCCGGGAAGCACGGCGCCAATCATGGCCGTGACGATGTGGTCGCCGGCCTCGAAGTTCTGCGCGCCGCAGACGATCTGCAGCGGAGCGGGGTTGCCGTCGGCGTCGAGGTTCTTGTCACCCACGTCGACCGAGCACACATACATGTGGTCGCTATCGGGGTGCGGGGTCTTGGTGAGCACCTTGGCGGTCACCACGTGGTCGAAGGACTCGCCCACGGTGTCGATCGCCTCGACCTCGGTGCCGGTACGGATATATTCGTCCGAAAGGGTCTTGGGATCCTCCGGAATATCGATCATGGTCTTGAGCCAGTCGTAAGAAACACGCATCTAACTGGTCTCCTTTCATAAATGCGGCTTTGAGCCGGAAACTGCAACTAAGAAGAAAGCGTTCTAGAACTGGTTCAAGAACCTCATGTCACCAGTCATCAACGTGCGCAGGTCGGGCAGGTCGTAGCGCAGTGCCGCGACGCGCTCGGCGCCAATGCCAAAGGCGAAGCCGGTGTACTTCTCGGGGTCGATGCCGCAGTTGATAAGGACGTTGGGATCGACCATGCCGCAGCCCAGGATCTCGATCCAACCGCTGTGCTTGCAGAAGTTGCAGCCCTTGCCGCCGCAGACGTGGCAGCTCACGTCCACCTCGCAGGAAGGCTCGGTGAAGGGGAAGAAGTGCGGACGGTAGCGCGTCTTGCGGTCCTCGCCAAACATGCACTTAACAAAGTAGTCGAGCGTACCCTTAAGATCGCCAAAGGTGATACCCTCGTCGACGACCAGGCCCTCAATCTGGTTGAACTGCGGCAGGTGGCAGGCGTCGGCCGTGTCGGGACGGTAGACGGTGCCCGGGCAGATCATGTAGATGGGCGGCTTTGCGACTCCATGGTGTGGATCTGCACGCCCGAGGTCTGGGTGCGCAGCAGCACGTCGGACTCGCCGTGGGCGTGAGCCTCGGGGTGCGCGACGCTGCCGGGGTTGTTGTCGACCACGTAGAAGGTATCGCGGGCCGAACGGCTCGGGTGATCCATGGGGGCGTTGAGCGCAGTGAAGTTGTAGTAAGAAGTATCGACCATGGGGCCGGACTCGACGGTGTAGCCGATGCCGCAGAAGATGTCCTCGGCCTCCTCGATGATCTGCTTGATCAGGTGCTGGTGACCGATCTGCGGACGGATGCCCGGCAGCGTGATGTCGACGGCATCGTGCTCGAGTGCGTGCTTAAGGGCGGCGGCCTTCATCTCGGTCGTGCGCTCGTCGAGCATGCCCTCGATCAGCTGGCGCATCTCGTTGGCGCGTTTGCCCATCATGGGACGATCCTCGGGGCGAGCTTGCCCATCATGCGCATCAGGCCGGTGATGCGGCCCTTGCGGCCGAGCAGCGCGACGCGCGCGGCCTCGAGCTTCTCGGCGTCGTCGGCGCCTGCGACGAGCTCCTTGGCCTCTTCCTCGAGTTTGACCAGATCATCAATCAGACTCATGTCTTCCCTTTCGTCTCTCGCGTTCCCCGCTTGCCGGGGCGGCTGCCGCCGCCCGATGCTGCGGAAGCGCGGCCCGGTTCGGTAACAAAAAACCGCCCTCGGGCATGTGCATTGCCCAAGGACGGTTAAATTCCGCGGTACCACCTTGTTTGACCCGGCGGATGTCTGGCCCGCCGCGCCCACTCTGCGCCCCTTATCGCGAGGCTCACGGCTTCCCTACTGGGGCCTCGCTGCCGCCGGCCGCGTGCCCGTTGAGGTCGCTGCTCGGGAGTGAACGCTTGGCCCTTGCCACCGCAGGAAGGCTTGCAGCCCATGACCTTCCCTCTCTTGCCGGCGACGCGGCGGGCAAAACCCTCTCCGTCAACGCATTGGGCTATAGGATAACACATTTCGCGAGCGCATCGCCGCGTTCCGTTTTGTTCGCGCTGGGTACAAGGCAGGTAGCTGTGAAAAGTGGCCGTGCATCCGCCTGCGGCGCTCGGCCTGCGAGATTAAGGATACGGTATGGGAAAGAAACTCGATAAGAAGGCCAAGGCCGCCGTGGCAAAGGCTGCTAAAGTCGACAAGGCCGTCAAAAAGTTCCGCAAACTCGAGGGCAAGCTGTGGACTCGCGAGTACCTGCTCAAGATTGCCGAGTTCGATGGAGCGACGATTGCTCCTGCCAACGGCGCTGCCGCCCGTGCCGACGCCATGGGCACGCTTGCCGGCGAGCATCACAAGCTGCTGACCAGCGAGAAGTCCGTTGAGCTCGTACGCTCGTTAGCGCGCGAGACGGTTGCAGGCGGACACGTAGACGACCCGCAGCTGCTCGACGAGATCCGTGTGCTCGGCCGCGACCAGCGCGAGGCAAGCGTCATCCCCACCGAGGAGGCCGAGGCCTGGACCAGGCTCACCTGCGAGGCCGACGCCGTGTGGCACAAGGCCAAGACGGCCAACGACTGGGCGAGCTTTGAGCCCTATGTGGATAGAATCGTCGCCCAACTTAAGCATCAGGCCGAACTCATGGACCCCAAGCGCGACCCATACGACGTTTGGCTCGACCCAGTACGAGCGCGGCCTTTCCGCCAAGAGCTTCGATGCGTTTTGCGAGGAGGTCAAGGCCACGGTCGTGCCGCTCGTGCACGCCATCGGCGAGCGCAGCCAGCAGCCCGATGCCGACTTTTGCACGCCCGCGTGCCCGGAGGCCGCCCAGCGCGCCATGAGCTTCGACCTGATGAAGCTCGTCGGCCTGAACCTGGACGACACCACGCTTGCCTTTACCGAGCACCCGTTTAGCGAGGGCTTTGCCGTGGGTGACGCGCGCATCGCGACACACATCTACGAGGACGATTGCATCTCCAACGTCTACAGCATCATCCACGAGGCGGGGCACGCCATGTACGAGCTGGGCGTCAATCCTGCCTATGCGCGCACCTGTCTTGAGGGTGGCACCTCCATGGGCATCCACGAGAGCCAGAGCCGCTTTTCGAGAACACCGTGGGTCGCAGCCGCGCCTTTACGGGACCGTTGCTCGAGGTGCTGCGCCGCCACGCACCCGAGGTCTACGGCGACGTCGACGAGGACACGCTCTACCGCGCCGTGAACATCGCGCAGCCGTCGTTGATCCGCACCGAGGCCGATGAGCTCACCTATCCGCTGCACGTTATGGTGCGCTACGAGATCGAGCGCATGCTGTTTGCCGGCGAGGCCATGGCCAAGGATATCCCCGCGCTTTGGAACCGCTTTATGGACGAGTACCTGGGCATTCCGGTTCCCGACGACACGCACGGCTGCCTACAGGATACGCACTGGAGCGGCGGCTCGTTTGGCTACTTCCCCACCTATGCGCTGGGCAGTGCCTACGACGCCATGTTTGTGCCGGCCATGTGCCGCGACGGTGTCGACCTTACCGGCGCCTGCGCGAGCGGCGACCTGACACCCGTCCGCGCCTGGCTGGGCGAGCACATTTGGCAGTGGGGCCGCGCTAAGGACGCGCCGGAACTCATCAAGGACGCCTGCGGTATGGCCTTTGACGCCCGCTACTACTGCAGCTACCTACAGGACAAGTTCACCACGCTCTACGAGCTGTAAGGCATAACCGACACGCCAACGCAAAGGGGCGCCGCGGGATGATCCCGCGGCGCCCTTTTTTTTCACCCAATCGTTTAAGAACGTCCCCAATGACTACGCGGTTTGGTAAAACCGCGTAACTAAAGGGCTTCGAGTGCGGCGGCGATGCGCTTCATGGCGGCATCGGCAGATGCTTGGTCGGGCGCCTCGGCCAGCACGCGGATCACCGACTCGGTTCCGCTCTTGCGCACCAGTACGCGGCCCTCGCCTGCCAGCGCAGCCTCGGCCTCGGCGATGGCGTTCTGCACGCCCATGTTCTCGAGCGCGGCGTCCTTGTCCGCCACGTGCACGGCCACCTGCGCCTGTGGCAGCAGCTTGCACGGAGCCGTGAGCTGCGAGAGCGTCTCGCGCTCGGCACGAATCACTTCCATCACGCGCAGCGAGGTCATAATGCCGTCGCCCGTGCGCTCGATATCGCCAAAGATCGTATGGCCCGTCTGCTCGCCGCCCAGGCTGTAGCCGCCCTCGCGCATCTTGGCATACACGTGACGGTCGCCCACGCCGCTGGTCACGGCACTCAGACCGGCAAGCCCCAGCGACTTCGACCAGGCCAAAGTTGCTGGCGATCGTCGGCACCACGGTACCGCCCGAGAGGCGCCCGTGCTTGTTCAGGTACACACCGCACACGTACAGGATCTGGTCGCCGTCGACCACGCGACCGCGCTCATCCACGGCCAGGCAGCGGTCGGCATCGCCGTCGTAGGCAAAGCCCACGTCCAGGCCCTGCTCCACCACATGGCGCTGCAGACGCTCCATATGCGTGGAGCCGCAGTCGACGTTGATGTTAAAACCATCGGGCGCGGCGTTGATCACGCGTACGTCGGCACCCAGCGCGTCGAACACCGGCTTGGCCACCGAGGATGCCGAGCCGTTGGCGCAGTCGATGCCGATCTTGACGCCCTGCAGCGAAAAGTTCGCACTTGCAATGAGCGAAGCAATGTAGCGGTTGCGGCCCTGCATGTAGTCCACCGTGGCACCGATGTGGTTGCCCGTGGCCAGCGGCACCTCGCTCTTGCCATCGATGTAGTCCTCGATGAGCTCCAGTACGTCCTCGTCCATCTTAAAACCGTCGCTGTTGACGAGCTTAATGCCGTTATCGCAAAACGGGTTGTGGCTCGCGCTGATCATGATGCCGCAATCGAAGCAGCCCTCCACGGTCTGATGCGCCACGCCCGGCGTCGGGATACGTGCAGCATATAGGCGTCCGCACCGCTCGCGACCAGGCCGCTCACCAGCGCCGCCTCGAACATATAACTCGAGCGACGTGTCCTTGCCCACGATCACGCGCGCCTTGCGCTCGCGGTTGGCGCCGTAATACCAGCCCACAAAACGGCCAATCTTATAAGCGTGCTCTACCGTCAGCCCAACGTTGGCCTCACCGCGAAAGCCGTCGGTGCCAAAGTACTTCATGCGCTCTCCTTACAGAATAGGGGCGGACAGATTGCCTGTCCGCCCCAAAATGGTACTCGATTATCTGCGCTACCAGAAAAACCCTACGCCGACGCGCTGTCGCGAGCCGCCTGGCATGTAGGAGTCTGACGCAGCGTAAGCGGCTTGTCCCCCGCCTCGGCCGACGTGGTCAGCGTATACGTGATCGTCGTCGTCTCGCCAGCATGCAGGTCAACGGTGCCCGAATAGCAGGGAACTCCGTGCCAAGTGGCAGCGAACAGTCCAAACTGAGTCCCTCGACGTTTAGATCGGTAATGCTGCCGCCTGTCGGCGCAAACAGTGATACATACAAGCGCTCATCGTCACGCGAGGTCCCAGGCGCACTGGCCGCTACGTAGTCGGGCAGCTTACCTGCCTCCTCCTGCGTCATGATGTTCGTCAGGGTAACGGTGATGCGATACGAGCAAGCGCCGTCGCCGTTCTTCACGCCCTGACCAATCTGCGTATCGGCGTTCAGGTACCAGTCGAGCTTGGAGAAGCTCAGGTTGTTAAAGTAAACGCCGGCAACGGGATCGGCACTCGGGTCATCCGGATCGGGCAGCGAAGCGTCAATGCCCGTCTCTTTGATGGCATTCTGCTCATCATCGTTTCTCATCCATGCGATCAGGCGGCCCTCTTCGGCACCGCGCTCAACGGCGCTGACAAGCTTCGTAACATCGACATCGCCGATACCGCCAAGGATCTTGTCGAAGGCAGCGCTGGCGACGGATGCAAAGATGCCGTCAGACTCCTCGACCGGATAGTTCCAGTACACATCGTGCATAAGCACCTTCGCCGCGTTAGTGCCGTCAACGACTGTACCGTCGGGCAGTGAAACATTACCCACGAGGCCCAACAGATACTGCAGGAATACCGGATCGATACCAATGACGCCATCGACGTCCTGACCATATTCAGACTTCCACAGCGCGGCGACACGCTGCGAATTACGGGGCCAGTCGGGCGAATAGGTGTTGCCCGAGATGTATAGGTTGCTGTGGTCACCAAACAGCGTCTCATCTTCTTCGTCGACGCTCTCAACCGCCTCGTCTTTGCTGCGCGCAATGCAGGGAACAAACTCGCCAATCGACATCTGGCCGTCGGTGACCGAAATCAGGCCCTGCGAACCGCCAAAGCCGCCGCAAGCACGAATCTCGACGTTGTTCATGGCGTACACAAGGTAGTTGCGCGTCTGGCCGTTGGCGCCGAGCATCTGGGGAAGGACGGGGGCGACCTTCTCCGCCGCGTCAACCGCGCCGTTGAGGGTGGCAAAGCCGTCCTTGGCCTTATCGACTAGCTCGGTCACCTGGGAAATATGAGTATCGCCAATGCCCTGGATCTTCTCGTTGGCGCTCTTGAACACCTTCGAGCTGCTGGAAAGCGAATCGGCGACCGCCTGTAGCGCGGACACGTTAATCATGCCATCCTGGAACAGCTTGCCGGGCGTGGCCTGCGAGAGGCTATCGGCCATGGGAACCAGCGCGTTGCTCGAGACATCGGACAGGGCATCAATCATGGTGCGGGCTGCGTTGATGTCACTGCCATACACCGGGATAAACGATGCCACCGTCCACAGCGGGCTCGAGGTCTCCCGCCTCATGCTGTCGCAGAGCTCATCGATCTTCTTCGCGTCGTCAGGGCAGCGTCGAAAAAAATCGCCCGACGTGACCTTGTCCTTAAGGCCACCGACGCATCTCGACAGCCTCCTTCGCTTCGCTCTTTACGG
>VOFG01004354.1_pt1 | contig 37394 bp, 51 predicted proteins | sample 5384171 | NCBI WGS metagenome assembly VOFG01 (sample SAMN12384726, study PRJNA508395) | human gut metagenome | isolation source: healthy gut F | host: Homo sapiens
ATTCGACCAAAGGTCGAAAATCGGCAGCCGATGCAAAGGTGATGTTCGAAGTAATATGCTATGGATACCAGTGCGGTATCTACAGTAACAGAGACCTGGAAGCTTTTTTGCCTGGTACAGAGTAGACTTTATGTGGCTGCTGGGAGATGAAAAAGTACCGGACCACAGCAGCTTTGCCCGCTTTCGGAGGCGGCATGCAGAAGCGATAGAAGACCTGTTTTACCAATATGTCAAGGTGCTGGAGGCACAGGGAGAAACAGATCATGAAGTTTGCTTTCTGGACGGAACCAAGCTGGAAAGCAGAGCAGGCTGGCCACACTTTTTGTATGGCGGGAGAGTAGAAAAGAATCTGGCGAAGGTGAAGAGTGCGGTAAATGAAGCGGTTGGACTTTAGAGACATGCAGAAGCTCAGAGAATATTTGGCGGGAAAGGCAAAGGGAATTGCCTTTGTGCATGGCAAAGGGAAGCGGAAAAGTGCTGAGCAAAGGAATACGAGCAGCTGCAAAGTTACCTGAGCGGTGGGAAAAGTACGAAGGACAGCTGAAGATTATGGGCAAGGAACGGAACAGCTATGCCAAAAACAGACCCAGATGCCACATTTATGCGGATGAAGGATGACCATATGGGCAATGGCCAGCTAAAGCCTGGGTATAATGTGCAGATTGCAGTGAACAGTGAGTACATCACAGGCATAGAAGCATACTCCAACCGTACAGACTATGGCACGTTAGAGCCGTTTTTAGATCAGCTTTCAAAAAGCACGGGAAAAAAATATAAGAAAGTAACGGCAGACGCCGGCTATGAAAGTCTGGACAACTATCTCTATCTGGAGGAGAACGACCAGGTCAGCTTCATTAAGCCGCAGAATTATGAACAGGCAAAAACGAAGAAATATAAGCGGCAGATTGGCCGGGCTGAAAATATGCGCTACGACGGAGAGGCGGATTGCTACATCTGTGCAGAAGGCAGAAAGTTACGGCTGATCCGGGAAAGCAGGAACAAGTACAGCAAACGGGAGAGTACCATCAGCCATTACAGATGTGAAGATTGCACCGGCTGTTCTCGCCGGTCTGAATGCTGCTCGTCCAAGGATGCCGAAAAGCCAAAATGCTACAGGTAAAAAAAGCAGCTAAAAAGAAAAGCGTGCAGCGTCTCTGGCGAATATTACAACGGAAGAAGGGATTATGCTGAGGATGTGCCGCTCAATTCAGGTGGAGGTGCGTTTGGTCTTATGAAGCATGATTTTGGCTTTCGGCGATTCTTTCCACAGGGAAACGAAATATACGCACGGAGCTATTCTTTCTGGCGATGGATTTAACCTAAAAAACGGTGGATGAAACAGGGCAAGAACCGCGAAAAGACGCATTTATCCACAATCAAAACAGCGTAAACATAGAAAAATGCAGAATATCAAGATTCAGGCCCCACCAAAACGGTGGAGCCTGTGTAAAGCATGCCCGAAATGTGAAAAGTTTTCCACAATTTGGGCTAAAATTCTGTCTTCGGTATGAAAATGAATATAAATGAGGGCCTGCCGCAAATTTGTTTTTTGCAACAGGCCCTTGTGGCTGCGTGACGTCCTGGATGCTGACGGAAATTCCTATTTGCCCGACAGGTTATGCCCTGAGCGGGGAGATGCGATTTTCCGATGGGGCTTCACTTCATGAGCTCGTCGGCCAAGCGCAGGATCTCCGGCGCAACCTTCTCGCGCTCCTGTTTGGCGATCCGGGTATGCAGCGGATATGCGAGAGCAACCAAGGCAATGCCGACCAGCCCAATGACGATACCGGGAATGAACCACGGCCCCATCCAAACCATGGTGGCACACATTCCCAGGCCTAAGAGCAAGGTTCCCAGAATCCCCGCCGTGAGGGAAACCGCAGCGCTTTTTTTCTGGAAACGCGTTGGTCCAGCCTGCGCAGCTGCTCCAGCCGGTCGCGCTCCTTGGGTGTGTATTTCTGACGGATCCGCCGAACCTCCTCCTGCTCCCTGGCAGAATAGGTGTAGTGAAATGCTTCGTTTTTGTTCTCCATGTTTTGACGCTCCTGTTGTTTCCCCACACACGCTTCCTGTGTGTATTTTTTGAGTTCCCGATTTGCCTTGAGAATCATATAGACGGACATGGCAAGCACCATTACACAGACGCCACCTCCGGTCAGACCGGTCATGGACCGGCGGAAGCCTTCTCCGCCGCCGTACTGAGCCAGCATAGCAGTCTCCAGGGACAGAAGAGACACCAGGGCAGCCGCAAAAGCGGATGATTTTGGCCGCTGATAAAATAGGACTTTTGTATGCCCGGTATTTGACCATATCCAGAATGGAGGCCGCGACTGTATAAAATGTAAGCCGCCGAAGCGATGACCATGGATTCCGGATAGACATACGCCCGATGGTCCCGGACCATTTGCACCCCCAAGCCGGTCAATGACAGGTTGAGAAGCACCAGCATGGCGCCGCACAGACGATATCGGCGATACTCGGACATGATGTCCTGCTGACTGCGCATGCTTCTCATCTGGCAGAGCAAAAGAAATCGGATCATGGACAGGACAATATAATAAACAGCAACCGCACCCCACCAAAATGAGGAATAAACAATCCCAACCGTCAGCTTGAAGGCAGAATACACCAGGTTCATTCCCAGAGAGACTAAGAGGGACATCCAAACCCGGAAGGCAGCATCGGTCATGAACCGCTTGCCCCACGGATTTACATAGAGCTTCTGTCTGGCTGCCCGGTAGAATCCCGGCAAAGTCCTGACCAGGAAGATACATACCACCGTTAAGGCGTATGCGGACAGAGCATAGACGGCGTATGCCGCCGGGTGTTCGTCCGCTCCCCGGAGAAACACCACCGGGAGCGCCGCTGCGCTGAAACCCGCCAGAATGGCCATCACCCACCCTGGCGGAAGCAGCAGCTTTACAGATCCTGCTCCAAGCCTTCATGACAATTCCTCCGGATTTTTACGGTGAAGGTGCTGCCCACTTCCGGAGCGCTTTCCACGCAAATTTCCCCGCCCATGATATCCACCACACGCTTGACCAGAGTCAGGCCCAAACCGTTGCCCTGGGTAGCGTGGGAGGCATCGCCCTGGTAGAACTTCTCAAAATATGCGCGCCCACCTCTGGTGACATCCCGCAGCCGGTGTCGGAGATCTGCACCGTGGCATACTGGCTGTCTGCGGTCAGAATCACACCGACCGTTCCCCTGCCGTGTGAACTTGAAGGCGTTGGAGAGCAGATTGTTCCAAACTAAAGAAAGAAGCTCCGCGTCAGCAGAGATTCTGACACCTTCTGCAAGATTTACATCGATTTCAATGCCCTGCTTCTCCCAGACAGGTTCAAATTGCAGCAGGCTTTCACACAGCTGCTCGCTCAAGTTGTACACCGAGACGGCGGGGAAAATCTGCTGGTTCTCCAATTTGTTCAGCTTCAGAATATTGGTAACGAGGCTTGCAAGCCTACGGGCGGAGTCTGTGACAGACCTTGCATATTCCAGCCGCTTTTCCTCGGTCAAGCCGGGCTGCTGCAGCATGGTTCCGTAGTTCTGAATCACAGCCAGCGGCGTTTTCAGCTCATGGGAGACGTTGGCAATGAAGTCCGTCCGCAGTGTCTCCACCCCGGCCAGTTCTCCGGCAAGGGCGTTGATATGCTCGGCAATCTCTCCAAAGTGGCTATATCGATCCATCACCTCGGGAACGGAGATTCTTGCGTCGAAGTCTCCGTTCATCAGCCGCCCAAGACCCCTTGAATCTTCCTGGCTGGGCGCTTGACCGTCACGTATCGTCTCAGTGCGTCGATCCCCACGCAGATGGCAGCCAGCACCAGCACATTGACAAAAAAACAACCGGTGCAAAGGTCCGTATCTCCTCTTCTGACAGGGAAACGGTGGAGAAAAACACCAGAAATGTACAGGTGACTGCCATGCCGATGGATGTAGCAAAACAGCAGGAAGGAGCGCAAATAATTCAACGCACTCCAAAGGAAGGTACGCCGCCCTCTGCTCATTTGATCACCGCCTTGTAGCCCAAGCCATGCACCGTGACGATCTCAAAGGCGTCACAACGGGCCAGCTTGCTCCGCAGCTTGGTCATATACACATCCACTGTGCGGGGGCAGGATGCGGTGTCGGCGTCCCAAAACTCATCCATCAGCTGTGTGCGGGTAAAGGTTTTTCTGGGATAAGACAGCAGCTTATAGAGCAGGTTGAACTCTCGTGTGGTCAGGGAGATCTCTTCCTCACCCAGATATGCTGTGTGCTCGTCCACATCCATCACGAAGTTACCGACCTCCAAATGGTGGCTGGAGGCGATTTTTGCCCTGCGCAGCAGCGCGCCGATCCGCAAGCACAGCTCATCCAAATCGATGGGTTTCACCATGTAATCGTCAATTCCTGCGCGATACCCCCGCTGCTTGGAGGCAAAATCGTCTCGTGCCGTCATAAACAGGATGGGGATATTTTCATCCAGGCTGCGTACCGTCCTGGCAAATTCAAAACCGTCAATTTCCGGCATCATAATGTCCGAGACGATCAGGTCAAACATGCTCTGGTACAGCGCGTTGTAGGCATCGCTGGCACGCAGGCAGCCGGTTGCTACATAGCCGCTTTGATTGAGGAAGGAACAGACCGTGCGATTCAAGTCGGAATCGTCCTCTACTACTAAGATCTGGAACATCAGGCACCCCTCCGCGAATTTTACTGAAATGATACCACAGAAATGTGAATATTTTGTTTGCGTCAGAGGGAAATCTAAAAAGTCTGGGCGGCCCATCCCGGCGCCGCGTGTTACCTGCCAGTATGCTTCCCCTGGCCAGTGGCAGCCAGACGCTTCTTGGCTTCCTCCACCGATTCACCGTCATGAGTCAGGAAATGGTCCACGAACTTGTCGGTCATTTTGGTGAAGCTGCTCACCACGCCGTCTTCGATCCTATGATATCCACCAACGACGCCGTCTTCTATTTTTTGTAGCAATTGACAGCCGCCTCCGCAATCTTTTCGTTTGCCTGAACCAGTTTGGACTTTGCCATGATATGTTCCTCCTTTTATTCCAACTTGATTGTGTAGCAATTACTGCAAACCCTTTACTAAGGGAATCAGGCACATCAGCAGTACAATGCCCACCAGACCGATGACTATGCCGTAGACCAGCATATCCCAAACCATAACCATGCACATACCTGCACCCAGAGTCAGCGTGCCCGCCATGCCCAGCACAGTGACAGCCACAGTTTTCGCGGTGAGCTTGACCAGGACGGGTTTGCCCGCCATTTTACGGCGAATTAGGAGCATGACCAGCAGCACCACCATGCCGGTACAGCCGGTCACAACGCCGGGGCCCCATGCGTTCCACTCTGGCAACAGCGTCATACACATGCCCAGGGCAAATAAGATACCGCCAATGGCACTTAGGATCAGAGTGACGAAGTTCTTTTTTTTGACATAATGATTTTACCTCCTGATTGGATGACGGATTCCTTTTGACTGGCACATCATACTGCCTCCGTGTTTTCAAATTGCTGACGAGTTGTTTGCGAAGTGTTAATTTGCGGGATGCTCTCTTCCGGAATTGCGACCAACGCCGCTGTTTCCATCAGACCGCTCCAGTTTGCAATTTTATGTGCGGTTTTGTCGTTGCCACGCCGTGATATTGCGTACACTAGATCGAGACGAAGAGGCCCAGAAGGACGAAGAGATTGCAAAAGCGCTTTTCAGCCAAAATAGATCATAGTTTTTACCAAATAAAAGGCGTGCTGCGGACATTCCACAGCACGCCTTGTTATCATTTGGGCGCAAAAAAGAATTTCAATGCCTTTTGGGCAATTATTTCGCGTACTCCACAGCCTTGGTCTCCCGGATGACGTTGACCTTGATCTGGCCGGGGTATTCCAGCTCGGATTCCAGCTTCCGGGCGATGTCCCGGGCCAGGAGGATCATGCTGTCCTCGGAGACCTCCTCAGGCCGCACCATAATGCGGACCTCCCGGCCGGCCTGAATGGCGTAGGCCTTTTCCACGCCGGGGTAGGAACCAGTGAGCTCCTCCAGCTTTTGCAGCCGGCGAATATAATTTTCCACGTTCTCCCGCCGTGCCCCGGGGCGGGCGGCGGAAATGGCGTCGGCTGCCTGGACCAGGCAGGCCACAATGGTTTGGGGCTCTACGTCGCCGTGATGGGCCTCAATGGCGTGGACCACAGCGGCGCCTTCTTTATACTTCCTGGCCAGCTCCACGCCCAGTTGGACGTGGCTGCCTTCCATCTCGTGGTCCACAGCCTTTCCCAGGTCATGGAGAAGGCCCGCCCGCTTGGCCAGGGCCACGTCCACGCCCAGCTCAGAGGCCAAAAGCCCTGCGATGTGAGCTACCTCAATGGAGTGGTTCAGCACGTTCTGGCCGTAAGAGGTGCGGTACTTCTGGCGTCCCAGAATCTTGATGAGCTCCGGGTGCAGGTTGTGTACGCCGGTTTCGTAGCAGGCCCGCTCGCCCTCTTCCTTGATGGTCCGGTCCACTTCCTTCCGGGCCTTTTCCACCATGTCCTCAATGCGGGTGGGGTGGATGCGGCCGTCGGCAATCAGCTTCTCCAGGGCCAGCCGGGCAATCTCCCGGCGGACGGGGTCAAAGGAGGAGACGGTAATGGCTTCTGGGGTATCGTCGATGATCAGGTCTACGCCGGTGATGGTTTCCAGGGTCCGGATGTTCCGGCCCTCCCGGCCGATGATCCGACCCTTCATCTCGTCGTTGGGCAGGGGGACTACAGAGACGGTGGTCTCCGCCGCATGGTCGGCGGCGCAACGCTGGATGGCGGTGGCGATGATCCCGGGCCGTCTGCTCGGCCTCCTCCTTCAGCTGCGATTCCACCTCTTTGATCTTCATGGCGGTTTCGTGCCGAACCTCGGATTCCACGCTGTCCAGGAGGTATTTCTTGGCTTCCTCCTGGGTCAGGCCGGAGATTTTCTCCAGGACCTCCATCTGGCTTCTCTTAATGAGATTGACCTCATTCTGGGTGGCGGTGATGGCGGCCTGTTTTTGGTCAAGTCGTCCCTCTTTCCGCTCGTAGGCGTCCATTTTTCTTATCCAGGGATTCTTCCTTTTGCTGCAGGCGGCGTTCCTGCTTGGAAAGCTCGCTGCGGCGCTCTTTGACTTCCTTTTCGTACTCGGTGCGCGATTTATGGATTTCGTCCTTTGCCTCCAGCAGCATTTCCTTCTTTTTGCTCTCGCCGCCGCGGATGGCCTCGTTGATGATACGGGTGGCCTCTTCCTCGGCGCTTCCGATTTCCCGTTCGGCAACCTTTTTCCGGTATATGGTGCCGGCCAGGAAGGCCGCGACTGCAACCACAAGGCTAACGCCAAGGATCAGCAAAGTAATCTGAATGGGTCCCATAATTCGTGACACACCTCCTTCACTAAGATTTGGGTTTCCGGAGGGTGACTGTCCACAACGCCTTCGGCGCAGACGGACAAGGCCCCGTCAGGAGCCTGGGGCGATTTTCAGGAGTGACGGCAGGAATCCTGCCAGCATAAAAACGCCAGCCAATCCGCCGAGCCGGGCGGACGCATGGACGGTAACACGCCGGTTTTGCGCAGAAAAAGTAACACCGGGCCGGCACAGTCCCCAACAGCGCCAGCCGGCACACCAATCCATCGTTTATTTTATATGCTGCGAAAGGAAAAAGTCAAGACAATTTGCACGAAGGCCATAAAAAATCCAACGTTTTTATGCACAAAGCGACAAGAAACCGGGGAGGGATTTGATGTGGTCTGTTTTAAATGGCCTGGATGTAGCTGGTTTTGCGTATTCTTCCCGGCTCTTGACCCAAAATCATTTTAAGGTGGTTGCAATTGACAAAAAGTGTGGTATACTGAATAAAAGGTAGCAAAAAGGAGGAATGGTTATGCTGTTGGTAGATCAGGAGATTCAGATTTTCCTCCGGAATGGAACGCTACCGGACCAGGGGCAGACTGCAATTTACAACGGTGTACCTGAATGTGTGACCAACATTGGTTACGACCTTCGGGCAAAGTCTTTTTTGCCCGGGCTGGACACGAGGAAGATTCTTGCGAATTGCAGCCTGGCGAGTCCGTGTTTGTTACATCGGAGGAAATTGTCAAGTTTGATCATCACACGGTGGGTAAGCTAGCTTTAAAAATAGTAGAATTCGTATGGGGCTGACTATGGATGCCCCTGTTTATCAACCGGGGCATAAAACCGTCGTTTTTTTCGGTTGACTAACGTGTCCAGCAATTTGGTATATCTGCGCAAGGGCGAGAAGTATGCCATGCTGATGTTTGAACAGCTGGAAAAATGCGCCGAGCATCCCTATCAAGGGGCGTTTGCAACGAGTTTTCCTTTCAGGGCTTGGCAGATTATACTTCCCAATATGCAGACCAGATCAAATCACTGGATGGCAAAATCAACAACCTGAAGTCGTTGGAAAAAGTATTTATGGCAATGTTGTTACCATATTGACGATTTTTATTGCTATTTTACCATCCTGAACGTGAATATTTCTTTGGCGGAGACCGCTGCGACTGCAAAAGCTTTTCTTATTTATAACCTGGCTACGTTGGGTGCCATCAGCTTTTAGGGGTTTTGATGGAAGAGCTCATTCATCGGGAAGGCCAAAGGAAACACTGGCTTTGGTTGATACCGGGCATATGCTTCCTTGGGGTGGTTACACTGGCCTTGCTTCCCTGATGGGAATCAATCTGAATACAAAACCCACGGCGTAGTGCTCATGTGGAGCTACGCCGTGGGTTGTCTCTTTATGTCAGGGAGCTCAAAACCACCTGCGCATACAGGGGCCTGCCCGGCTCGTAGCCCTGGGGACGGTAGGTGACGGAGGAAATGGGTTTGCCCTCCAGGCCGTAGCGGGCGTTGTAGCCGAACAGGTTGATGTAATGGGTTAGATCATCCCGCTCCGCCGCCATGGCCTCCAGGACGGCCACAGTGGCCAGCACGTCGTCAATGGCCCGGTGGGAGTTTTGCACCTGGTCCTGGAGGTTGTAGGCCCCAATGGCTGAGGCCAGACGGTGGGGAAAGGCGCGCCGGTCCCGGTACACCGTGAGGAGGTCCAACTTGTCTTTTTCCCTTCAAAATGGCAGCATCCCCTGTCTTTTACCAGGGTATAGAAAAGAAAGGACAGGTCAAAGTGGGCGTTGTAGGCAAGGAGCAGGGTGCGCTGCCTGCAATCAGCTCCGCCACGTCCCGGCACAGACGGGGTTTGGGGATGCCCTGCTCCCGTAAGTCTTGATTGGTGATGCCGGAGAGGGCCTGAATTTTAGGTGGTACAAACCGCCCGGGAGACAGCGCCACCAGGTTGTCATACTCCCGGGTGACCACGGCTCACTGTTCTGCCGCTCCAGAACGGCGGCGGAGAACGATGATGATCTCATCCCGATTGGGAGACAGGCCCGTGGTCTCTGTGTCAAAGATCACCAGCTTGTCATACCGGGAAAACAGGGTATCCATTTTGCCATAAACCTCCTATGTTTTGATCAGAGAGGCGGCGCGGGCGAATTTGCTCCGGGTCTCTTCCTGGAGATGCCAGGCTTCAGACAGACTCCGGCACCACTGGCCAGGGCCTCGCCGCTGCCCCCTTTCGCTCTGCCTCCAGCTCCCAAAAGGGCAGATCCCGTCCGCCGCCGGTGAGTACTCCCTGGTCCAGGGCCAGCTCTGCCACGGCATCTGGCAGGCAGGCCAGGAGCCGGAGCCGCCGGAACCGTGCGCCGCACCGGGGCAACAATTGGTCCGGCTGCAAAGACGTGACTTCCCATGGCGCGCCCAGCGCCTGCAATTGGGACAGATCTGCCAGTCCCCCCGCCGGGCAGCTCCCATTCCCCCGTGCCCGGCCAGGACCTGGGGTTTTACGGTCAGGACAGGGCGCCCGTTTTCCTGGCGCACCCGCAGGGTCCAGTGGCGGGCGGCCAGGGCTTGGTCTGGCGTGTCATAATAAACCGTCTCCATCTCCACTGCCTCCCAGGGGCCAAAGGCTTTCTCCAGCTCCTGGCGAAGCTCCTCCAGTTGACCGGGGCCTGTGAGGGCATACTTAAACTCCAATTCCAGTCCCATGATTACTCCTTGTCGTGTTTCTGCTGCTTCATCCAAATCTTCATTACCAGGCTGTGGGGCAGCAGTTTCACGCCCCGCACCTGCCAGCGGACCGGCGCGCCGTGGACAGACAGGTCCTTCCGGGTGCGGTATAGGTCATGGATGGCTGTGGCGACTACGTCCTTTGCTTCATACATGATGTTGTAATAGGTGACTGCGGTATTGCTGGTCTTGGTGGCGTGATCGAAAACTCCGTTTTAACCCACCCGCTCACGGCCATGACCCGGATGCCCCGGGACTTCAGCTCCTGATTCAGGGCGCGGCTGTAGCTGAGGACGAAAGCCTTGGTGGAGCCGTATACATTGAGGTATGGCACAGGCTGGAACGCGGACAGGGAGTCCAATTCGACGATTTTGCCGTCCCGGTGCATATAAGGAAGGGACAGCTGGGTCATGGCTACCAGGGCTTTGCAATTGAGGTCAATCATATTCATGCAGTCCTGCAAAGGAATCTGGTCGTACCGTCCAAATTTCCCGAAGCCGGCGCAGTTGACCAGAACCTTGATTTCTGGCTGCACCATATCCAACAGATCTGCATACCGCTGAAAGCTGTCCGGGTTCAACAAATCCATGGCAATGGGACGGATGGGGCAGCAGACCTGATCCTTCAGAGATTCCAGCGCCTCCTTCCGGCGGGCGATGACCCACATTTCGTCGAAGTTTGCCTCATGGGAAAGCTGGATGGCAAACTCCCGGCCCATGCCGGAGCTGGCGCCGGTAATGACCGCAATTTTCATATACATTCCTCCTGTGACATGGGATCATGATATTCTTTCATATCACGATTTTCGGGCGATGTCAAGAGAAAACCCGGTCGCACCATTGACAAATCCCCGAGGGGCGGATAAACTTTGGGATAACAGACTGGCAAGGAGGAATCACCTATGTCATCCAAGGTATATTACACCGATTTTCACACCACAGTGGACGAGCCCCTGACCAAAAAAAGCTGGCCCGGCTGATTCTTACGGCGGGCATGGATCAGATTGATTTTCAGGGAAATTTGTAGCCATCAAGATGCATTTCGGCGAGCCGGGAAACCTGGCGTTCCTGCGGCCCAACTACGCCCGGGTGGTGGCAGACGTGGTGAAGGACCTGGGAGGGGAAGCCCTTCCTCACGGACTGCAACACGTTGTACATTGGCGGACGGAAGAACGCCCTGGATCATTTGGACAGTGCCTATCAAAACGGATTTGTGCCATACGCCACTGGTTGCCAGGTGATCATTGCCGATGGCCTGAAAGGTACGGACGAGGTGGACGTGCCAGTGGAGGGCGGCGAATATGTGAAGACTGCCAAAATTGGCCGGGCGGTGATGGATGCGGATATTGTCATTTCCCTCACCCATTTTAAGTGCCACGAAGAGGCCGGCGTAGGTGGCGCCATGAAAAACGTGGGAATGGGCTGCGGCTCCGGCGCCGGGAAGCGGGAAATGCACAGCGACGGGCGGCCCCTGACTGACCGGGAGAAATGTGTAGGCTGCGGAGCCTGCGCCAAAATCTGCGCTCACAAGGGACCCAAGCTCCGGGACGGTAAGATGGAAATCGACTGGAGCACCTGCGTGGGCTGCGGCCGGTGCATGGCCGTGTGCCCGGTGGGAGCCATTTATCCGGCCTACCAACACTCTGCCAGTCTCCTGGGCTGCAAAATTGCCGAGTACACCAAGGCGGTCCTGGCCGGACGGCCCAGCTTCCACATCAGCCTGGTGCAGGATGTGAGCCCTTACTGCGACTGTCACGCAGAAAACGATGTGCCGGTGGTGCCGGATGTGGGCATGTTCGCCTCCTTTGACCCGGTGGCTCTGGATCTGGCCTGCACGGAAGCGGTCCTGGCTCAGAAGCCCATGGCCGGTTCCGTCCTGGAATCGGTTGCCGGGCGGGGGAAGGATCACATTCAATCCATTTTCCCCATTACCAACTGGCGCAGCCAGATCGCCCACGCCAAAAAAATCGGCGTGGGCGAGGATAGCTATCAGCTGGTGCAAATCTGATCCGGTCTGCATGTGACGGGAGGACTGCAGGATGGGGCGCTATGCTGATTGGCAGGCCGTCCTGGATCAAAATGCAGGGGAAATGGAGCAGTATTTCCAGGAGCATGCCCGATTTTTTGACATAACACCAAGGAATGCTTTTACGAAACAGGCCTTCCTTCGCGCCAACTGTGCCACCCCGGAGCCTGGGCCGGGAGATGCAACGGGTGGAGGGACCGGAGACGCCCCCATCACAGTGGCGCATGTGTACGCCAGGAACGAGCTCTGTTCGTTCCACGTGACCTCCTTCTTCCGGATTTCCAGGGAAGGCTTGTCACTCTGGACGAATGCTGGGAGACGATGGCCCGCCGCCCCGGTGGCGGCAGGAGATGGGCCCCAGCACGCCGATGGAGAAACCAGCGCTATGTGAGGTCCCTGCCGGGAGTTCCCAGCAAAAAGCCGGGGCACGCAAAGCGGCAGTTGCTTTGCGGTGCCCCCGTTCTGGTACAATGCGTTTGAATGCGCGCCTGAGGCTGTACGCGGCACGGTGCCGGGTTATCGGCCCTTCCCAAGGAAGAAGAGCGCTAGCATTCCAGGACCCACGTGAGCGCCAGTGAGAGGCTCGTGGAGGCAGACAATGAGTTCCTTGGGCGGTGCAATTTCCTGGACCATTCGAGCCAGCTGCTCCGCATCCTCCGGGCAGTCCCCGTGGGAGATGTAGACCCGCTGGGTCTCCGGGCTGCATACCCGCTTCCGGTACAGCTCCCCCAGAGTCTCCACCGCCGTTTCCGGCCACGCACCTTGTTGAAGACGGTGATATGCCCGGTTTCATCTCCCGGAGCAGGGGTTTCAGCTGCAGCATGGTGCCCAGCGTCGCCGTGACGCCGGACAGCCGCCCGGTCCGGCGGAGAAACATCAGGTCATCTACGGTGAAAATTCGCACAGATTATCCCGGTCCCGCTCCAGCGAGGCATAGGTTTGTCCAGGTTCAGTCCGGCCTTCCGATCGTCGGAGGCCCGGCCCAGGAGAAGACCAATACCAAACCCAGCGCCCATGGAATCCAGCACCCGCACTTGCCGTTGGGGAATTCTCCATCAGGGCTTGAGCAGCCTGCAAACCGGAGGCCACGGTGCCGCTGATTCCGGAGGAGAGCGTGATGTACAGGACATCCTCACCCGCAGCCAGAACCGGACGGAAGGCATCCTCCATCTGCGCGGCAGGGATCAGGGATGTTTTTGACCACGCCCTGTTCCGAAGGAAATTGTAGTACTCATGACCGTCAAAATCCTCGGGATAGGGGGACAGGTAATTAGCTTTCCTCCCGCTCATAAGAGGAGGAAATGATTTGCACCTGAACCTCCAGCTGCGCTTTGGGAAGGTTGCAGGATGAATCCCGAAAAATGGCAAAGCTCATGTTGAAACGCGCCTCCGCATCTTGTGTTTGATATTAGTATACATGATTCTGGAGAGCATGTAAAGACGTGAGTTGTAAAAAGTTTGTGACTGGGAGGACGCCGGTCTTGCAGCTACATGGGAAATTGTGCTACAATGTACAAAAAGTTCCGAGGGAGAAGGTGGCTGACGCAATGACTTACGATAAAAAACAGGTGGCAGACCGGCTGTGCTACTGGCGGAATTTATGCAGAGCTTTCACCTGCCCACCTGGGAGGAGCTGCCGGATCTGGAGCTGTACATGGACCAGGTGGTGTCTCTGGTGATCCGTTATGTGAATTTGCAGCCCCATTCTGCGCTGAAGGACTCCATCCTGACGGCCAGCGCAGTGAACAACTATGTCCGGCTGAAGCTCATTCCTCCACCTGTGAAGAAACGCTACAGCCGGATTCACTTGGCGTATCTTATTGTGATCTGTTGTCTGAAGGGGGTCTATGAGCCTGTCCAGCATTCAGCAGATGTTTCCTATGAACCTGTCCGAGGAGGAGGTTCAGCAGATTTACACGAACTTTGTGCACCGGTACCGCACCGCCTATTTGCGATGTGTGGAGCAGCTGGAGCAGCTGTCCGAGCCGGTTTTGGACCCTGGAAACCAGGAAACCAGCCAGGTGGAGAGCTTGGTCCTCACCACGGCGGTGGCTGCCACCCTGTATAAGCTGGTCACCGACAAGTTGCTGGCTCTGCAGCTACCTCAGGAGGAGCCGGCTCATTGAAGTGCCTTGGGAGGCAAGACGATGGAGAACAGGCACCGGCGTGTGGAAAACGCCGGTGCCTGTTGCTGTATTTCGAGGGGCTATACGTACTGAATTTTCATACTGCCAAAGCTGACCTCCCCTCCAGCCAGATGGTCGCCTGAGGAGTGGGGTCCGGCTGACCGGAGACATCGATGCCGCCGCCTGTACGGTCCAGTCTGTTTTCAATCCGGTACCGGCTGGGTGCTTGATCACCAGGTTGCCAAAGGCAGCGTCAAAACACAGCCGGCAGTTCGGGACAAACTGATTGGCAGCCGGTGAGATCCAGCACCAAGCTGCCAAAGGCCATATCGATGTTGCCGCCCTGAAGCTCCTCCGTCTGGACCGTGATCCGGTCGGAGCAAAAGGCAAAGTCCCCCGGATGTAACCGGAATTATTGACATAGGACCGCCGTGTTTTGTCCTCACTGTGGAAAGAAGCTCCATTTACCGTAACGTGAGGGCGTCTTTTTTTCCTGTGCTTGCGCCAGCTGACGCGGTCAAACACCATGGAAATGCCCCAGAGAATCAGCAGCAGCCCCAGAACCAGAGGCCAGGTGATGAGAGAGGGATGACGCCCAAATTCACCAGCAGGAAGTACAGGCCCGCTGCACTGGCCCCAAGCCCGAAAGCCGAAAGGTGGGAAGTGCAGGAAGACAGGCCCAGGCACAGGAGGGCAGAGGGCCAGGCCACAGACCAGAGCCATACATCCAGTTCCAAGTAGATTGCGGCGATGTAGGTAACGCCAGTGAGGATCAGAAACAGTGCAAACCAAATCCCGCTGTCTTGCAAGTTTAGATGGAAACCGCTTTCATCTGCATCCTGGATGACCTCCTCCACCACTTCGCCCACGTGGCTTTTCCGGGGCTCTTCCGCGCCCGGGGGACGCCCAGCAGCTCGTCTGTGGAAATGCCAAATAGCTCTGCCAGACGGGGAACTGCGGTCACATCGGGGCAGGATAGGTCGTGCTCCCATTTACTCACCGCCTGGGCGGTCACGCCCATTTTTTTCAGCCAGCTGATCCTGTGTCAGTCCCAGCCGCTTTCGGTGGTATAAAATTCGCTTGCCCAGGGTCAAGCTTGCCGTGTCTTCCATGTTGAAAACCTCCTGTTGGATTTGCCTGTACTATGCCACAAAATCGGGGAAAAAGCTATCACCCATTTGTTTATTTCCAGTATTTTTCTCCCACAACGGCTGGTTGAGGGGGCTCCAACGGGCGGTTGTTTTTTGAATTACAGAACTTTTTGCGCCCCAGAACGCGAAAAAGCGTACCGAATGGATACGACTTTAAAACTGCCCCAGGAGTCCGTCCTTGTAGAGGCCGGTGATGGTGACATTGCAAATTTGGTTGTGCAAACCGTCTCCCGGCGCGTAGACCTGTGTGGGTGGGGGGTGTGACCGGTGTAGAGGCCCTCTCCGACCGATTCTTCCCAAAAGCACTTCCTGTGTGGTTCCGATTTGCGCAGACAGATAGGCTTGCTCCAGCGCCCGGGCGATGGCAATGGCCCGGGCGCTGCGGGCCTTTTTCCGCCTTGGTCAGCTGCCCCGGCATCTTGTCCGCAGGGGTACCGGGACGGCAGGAGTAGGGGAAAATATGCATCGCCGCAAAGCCGCACTGCCGGCAAAGGCCAGGGACTCCTCCAGTTCAGCCTCGGTCTCGCCGGGGAATCCCACGATCAGGTCTGTGGTGAGGGCGCAGCCCGGGAAGCTCTCCCGGAGGAGGGCCACACTTTTGCGCATAACGGGCGGTGTCATACTTCCGGCGCATCCGGACAAGGACGGTGTCGCTGCCGGACTGGAGACTCAGGTGGAACTGGGGGCACAGGTTGGGGAAGGGGGATAAGCGCAGGCAAAAGTCCGGGTGATAATCCTGGGCTCCAGGGAACCCAGGCGAATCCGCACATTTGGCACAGCGGCACACAATGCCTCGGCCAGCTCCGTCAGGGTTTGACCGTTCTTCAGATCCCATCCCCAGGATGCAATTTCAATGCCGGTGATCACAATTTCCCGGTAGCCTGTGGCCGCCAACGCCCGGGCTTGGGCGACGGCGGCGTCCAGAGGCTCTGAGCGGACAGGGCCGCGAGCATAAGGGATGATGCAGTACGAGCAAAGTTGTTGCACCCATCCTGGACCTTCAGCATAGCGCGGGTACGGGTTTCCAGGCCCCCGGGGGAGAATTTCAAAAGGCGCGCCGTTGAAGTGCCTGATTCATCTGCTCCAGGTGGGGTTCGCTCTTTGGCGGCCAGGAGCATCATGTCCAGGAAGGCCTCCCGGCCCGGCGCTGCCTGAGATCACGTCCACCTCCAGCTGCCGCACCGCCTGCGGCTGCACCTGGGCATAGCAGCCGCATACGCCTACAATGGCTCGGGGATTTTGCCGGCGGCAGCGGCGAATGATTCCGCGATTTTCTTGTCTGCCACGGCGGTGACGGTGCAGGTATTGATTACATAACAGTCGCAGTGGGCTCGTCGAAGCTGGGATTAGGCTTCCATGGCCAGGGAGCTTCTGCTCCATGGCTTGGGTTTCATAGTTGACCTTGCAGCCCAAGGTATAGAATGCAAACTTCATGTTAATATCACCAAAATCTTCAAAATGTCCCAAAAACCTTCGCTTAAACTGCCAATTGAAACAGGGCTGGCTCGTGCGATATAATATACGGTAATCAGGGGAGGATATAGACTCCGCCTGCGAAACAAATTTCCCGGCCCGCTGCCGGCATAGCTTTGGAGGTTACCATTTGTGTGTGAATTTGACATTGCTCTCTCACGGTGGAGGAGGGGTCAAGGCCTTTGTCCAGGTGGCGACGGTACAGCCCCTTTGAGGTCTATGTTACGACTCCCCGCCAGAAAGTCAGTGCCAAATCCTTCATAGGGATGTTCAGTTTGGACTTCCGTCACTCGCGCCTGGTCATTGCGGACTGCACCCAGGAGGAGCTGGGAACAATTCTTGCAAGGTGCTGCGGCATTTTTAGTGCCGGAAGCGTCATATTGATTTTGACATATACATATGGGGTTACTGCAAAAGCTTGCTTTTGGGGTAGCCCCATATGTCACATTGGGACAACCTTCTGGGGGCGGTAAAAAATCATACTGAACCAGGTGACGACATTGTCCCCATACTGGAAGGGAACGCCACACTCCTGCGCAGTTTGGGTTAGGAGAATGCCATGGCTCTCGATGCTGAGGGGTGCATACGCTCCGGGTGGCGGCAGGGGCCGGTGGGATAGGCACAGGAGTCGCAGATGGCGCAGGCCTCGGTGGAGAGTGTGTAGATTTCCTGCCCTTCGGCCCGGACCATGGCCTCTACCTGACGGGTGACGGCCTCGTGCTCTTCTCAGGTGGCCAGGGTGGCAGAGATGTCGGAGATGTCGTCTACCTCCGTCACGGTGCAGATGAGAGTACGTTGGGATAAGCCAGGCACTTGGACCGGCAGAATTCCACAGTACCCACGGCTGGAGGGCAGGCCCAGGTTTTCCCATACATTTGGCATTCGTGCTGGCAGATCCACCGGACCCGGTCCGTAAGGTTAAGCTCCCCCGTTTTCAGGAAGAAATATCCGTACAGAGGCAGCTCCGCCAGCTGCTGTGCCAGGTGCTCACAATTCATGGCGGTCCTCCAAATACTGGAGAAATGCGGCACAGCCTGCTTGAATCTGGTTGTACACACCGGAAAAAGTCCCCAGTATACCAAGGATCGTCAATGTCCCCCGGGACAGCTGGTAAAGTCCAGCAGCCTGTGACATTTGCCAGCCCGTCCGGCCCAACCAACCGCAGCAGCCGAGGCAGATTGGCTTGCTCCATATACAGGATGTAATCGTACCGGTTATAATCGGCAGCACAAACCTGGACCGCAGTCTTCTTCACAGGAGATGCCGAGGCTGCTAAAACCCGCTGGCCGGCGGATAAACCGGGTTTTCCGATCTCCTCCCGGCTGACTGCAGCGGAGGCAACAAACAAGCCGGTCAGCAGACCCGCCTTCGCCGCCAGGTCTTTTTAGGATAAATTCACCCATGGGGCTGCGGCAGATGTTGCCGTGGCAAATAAAAAGCACTTTTTTCATGTTTATACCCCTTTATAAGCCTTTGTTGACGCCAAAAAATTCGGATTTTTCAATTTCGTTTTTGGTAAAGTGGTTGTAACCCTGCGCTTCTCCACGTAAATTTCCGGCAATTTTGCAGTTCATTTCTGCTGGAAAAAGAGCTCTGATATGCCCATTTATTGTAGCATATCAGAGCTCACTTTTCCATAAGTCTGAAAAATATTATTTGTGGATGGCTTAAAATGGAGCAGGCGCCTTTCAGATATTTATCCAGCAACCTCCGCTTGGGCTCTGTGCGGCGGCATCTTTTTGCTGCACAAGGTATTTGCAAAGTAGCGAAGCGGCAACCGGCAGCATCATCAACCCTTTGCGCTTTGTTTTCAGTGACAGGATCCATTGGGTGCTGCTGCGCTCTGAGTGGACTTCTTTCCCAGCCTCTGCTTGGCCTGCCGCACCGTCCGGGCGGAGATGCCCAGCTCCGCAGCCGCCTTGTTCAGATGGCCGATCAGCAGGATGGCGCAGCCGGTGTTTTGGGCCACGTCCCCAGTCTGCGGAAGATGGGCCGGACCTCGTTGGCCCGGTTCATATCCACGTTAGCCCCCAGAAACGCTTGCACCGGGTCGATAATGAGCAGTTTGGCACCGTTTTGACAGATGGCCTTTTTCCAGCCGCTCGTCGGAGAGGGTCAGGCATGGTCTCCGTCGTCGATGACCAGCACCCGGTTCAGGTCGGCCCCGGCCTCTTGAAGCCAGGGCTTTTACCGTGTCGCCCAACCCGTCCTCGGCGGTCTCCCCTCCACCTGGCTCATGCGCGGATCATGGGGACCGGCGGTTCCGTTTTCGCCTCTTGCAGTGTGACCGTCTCCGCGATGAATTTCTGATTTGGAATTTCCTCTGTGCTGCAAGACCTCATTCCAGTCCTTCCGGGCCGGTAACAGCCGGATGACCGTCAGCCTGTCCGGCGGGCTTTCCGTAGGCGCTTGCAGGCGTCGCAGCCCGCCGTGTCGCTATCCAGGCATAGAAATACCTGCTGGATGTCCGGGTGCTCGGAAAGGAACCGCTCCAGCGCTTTCCCGGACACGCCGCCCAGAGAGAGGTAGCTTCTGCTTTTCCAGTCCTTGGGGTACAGGCAGAGGAAGGACAGCAGATCAATGGGCGCTTCAAAGACGAAAAGCTGGCCGCCCTCGCCCTGGTGGTGGCAGAAGCCGTAGGATTTATCCGAACCGGCCACGTCCAGCCGGAACCGGTCCGCCGTTCCCCGGCAGTGGGCATACCGGGGGGCAGGCCGGTCTTGTCCCTGCCGACGAACACGGCGTTATGATGACTGGCTTCCTCATAAAGATCGCCGCTGGCAATGAAGTGCTCCACGATTGCCGGGGCGATGCGCCGCTGCTTCGTCAGATAGTCCAGCACCTTTGTGTTGCTCAGATTCCGCAGCGGTAATCGGAAGTCCGGCGGCGGGGCCGGGCGCGCTTCTTGCACGCCTGTACCCTCCTCGCTAATGAGCATCCGCACCGCCTCCGGGAAGGACTTGCCGTAGAACTCCATCACAAAATCCACCGGGTAGCCGCCCTTTGCTCTGGCTATGGCGGAACCATTTATTGCCCCGGACGGTCAGGCTGTCGTGGCACTTCCAGCGGTATTCCTTGCCGCTGCGGGTCAGCGTCTCGCCCTGGGTCCGGAGAAAGTCCTCCAGGTTCACCTGATTTGCCCGGTCGATTTGCTCCTGGGAATAAAACATCGTTGTCACCTCCCGATCTCGTTTTTCTCTTTGCTTCTCCTGCAGGCGATCCTCCCGGGCCACATCCCCCAGTGCTGGATCTTCCGCAGCTGCAACAGGTCCTCCCGCAGGGGCTTGTACTGCCGATGGACGCATCGGCATACTCCTGCTGTAATTGGGCGTAAACCTTTTTCCATGCCTCCGGTTCTATAGGCTGATCGCCCAGCTTTTCCCGGAGTACACGCCGGGCGGCGAAGAACAGCCGCAGATCGCCGTCGTGAGCCTCCCGGAATTTCTCCCGCTTGTCCTTCCAGGGAATTTTGTTCATCTCCTGAAAGATAGGCTTGGTGCGCTCGTAATGCTCCGCCTGCCGCAGCAGCTCTTGCAGTTCCCTCATCCGGGCAGATCGCGCTTTCTGGGCAGCGCTCAGTGCGTCAAACTCTGTGCTGACCGATGCCAACCGATTTTCCAATTCCTCCACGGAATACAGCTTGTTTTCCATCAGATAGTTGTAGATGGCATTGAATTCCTTTGAGATTGCCGGTCCGCGCCTTTTGCTCCAGGCGCTGGCGTTGCGCCGGTTTAGATAAGCAATGAGGAAGTCGGCCAGGTTGGTCTGGGGCGGCGTTTTCAGCTCTTCCTTCACCTCGGCAAGCCACGCCGCCAGCGCCTTGATTTTCCGTTTCAGATCGGCCATCAGACGGTTAGTGGCCCGGATCCAGCGGTTCAGCTGGCCCTTTTTCCGTGGCAAGGCCCTTGGCCTCCATCTTGCGGACGTTGGGCCCTCGTGGACGGTGGGGATCAGGTCCAGGCCCTGCCGCACATAGGAGCGGTGGTCGATGCGGCAGTCTAGTCCCTTTTTCCTCAAGTTTTCCATTGACCAAATTGCACCACGCCTCCCGCCAGGCCTCCAGCGTTTCCGGCTCGTGCCAGTCGGTGGTGTGGACAGCGTTGAATACATAGTTGCCGTTTTCATCCCGGATGCGGTCACCGTTCTCGTCCAGCACATATTCCCGGCGCTGCTTCGGGCCGAAGCTGCCGTCGGCGTTCAGGGACGCATAGTGGTCATCACATGGAAGTGGGGATTTGGGATGCCGCCCTCCTTGTCCCGGCACATGGACGGCGAGGTCGGCGATCATGCCTTTGCCGACAAACTGCCGCTGCACAAACTCCCGCGCCAGAGCGATGTTTTCCTCCAGAGAAAACTCGTTTTGCAGCGCAACGTCGAAGCTGTAGGCCAGCTGGGCTTTGGGGATGCCTTTCGGTCTGCTCCACGGCGTTCCAGAGGGTGGCCCTGTCCAGGAATTTCTTCGGCGCGTTGGGCGGCAGGAAAATTTCCGAACAGATGACGCCGCCCTTTTTGTGTAGTCGCTGATTTCGCCGTAGTAATCGCTGTACAGCCGTTCTCCGGCCCGGTAGGCTGCGGCGGCGATGGCGGACTGCCCGGCGCTGCGCCTGACCTGATCGATGCTGAAATGGTACAGGGCCATCAGCCTTCCTCCTGGGCCTGCTGCACCAGCCGCCGCACCTCCGGCAGGGCAAAGACCCGTTCCATCAGGCAATAGAATTGCGTTTTGGGCAGCTGGTCCGCCTCCGGGAGATGGCCTGGATCGCGCCGCCCATATCGCAGAGGTGGTGGGTGCGTTTGGCACGCTCGCCCTTTGCAGGTAGCAGCCGCAATTTTTCCAGTCGGGTATTCTGGTGCTCCAGCTGCTTGATCTTGCTTTCGGCCTCTTCCATCTGTTTTTTGAAGAGAAGCTCGGTTTTCTTGGACATTTTTCGATCCTCCTTGGTTTGGGTGATAGGCGCAAAGCGCCGCAAGAGGGAACCTCTTGACCGGGAACGCAGTTCCGCAGATTTTCCGTTCCGGTCTCGCCGGACGCACGATACAGGGCCTGACCCTGTATAGAAGTGCACCCCTTAGATTCCATCAGGGGATTTTCCGCGTCCCTGTCAGGCTCCAACGGGACCAGCGGATACGTCCTCGCGACCGCTCCAACGGCTTTCCTCCGGCGTATCACAAGTCCGGCGCGCTCCAGCTCCTGCAAAGGCCCGTTTGACGCTGGACTGGTTTTGTGGAGCGTCCTTGCCAGTTCGGCAACGGGCGTCTGCACAAAAAGTAGTGTCCGTCCCCGTCGGGCTCTCCGCGATTCAGCAGCTCGTTGTAAAGCAGTGTGTACGTCCATTTCGCCGTGAAGCCGACGGAATAGTCCATCAGAAATCTGGGAAACACCACCCAGTCGGCAATCACGGGATCTTTCGCAAATAAAATCAACCATGTTCGTTTCCTCCTTTGGCTCGTTTGGATAAATAATGTGGGCAGTCGATGACCAGGGCCCGGAAGCTCTGCTTGCACGGATGCGCGCATCTGCGGCACAGGGCGCTGTAGCTGACGCGGCCCCGGTCATTCAGGAAGAAGGACAGCTCCTGCTTCCGCTTTTTGCTCATTCTTGGCATTCAGGTCTCCCTCCGTTTTTCTGCTGCATTTCAGGGGCGCTTTTGGCCGGAAACGCCGCCTCTGTGCGCCTTTTGCAAGGCGGGATGTGGTGCGGCAGGGTAGCTGGTCCCCGCCGCATTCTGAAGAAAAAAGGGGGTGTTTTCTTTCCTCGAGGAAGTGTCTATATCATAGCGCGTTTTGGCCCCTTTTCCGTATATCAAGAGGTCGGAAATCGGGCGGGAAAATTAAAAAAATTCCACGCTTTTGGATTTCTATGATATAATGGAAGAAACTGGACAAGGAGTGACGATTATGCAGACAAAACTGACCATTGGAGAACGAATGAAGGATCTACGGGTCGAGAAGGGCTTGACGCTGGAGGCGCTGGGCCAGCAGACCGGCCTGTCCAGGTCTGCCCTGGGCAATTACGAGAGCGGCAACTTCAAGGACATCAGTCCCTTTGCCATCACGACCCTGGCGCAGTTTTACGGCGTGTCCACCGACTATCTGCTGGGCGTGACAGAATTAAAAGGTAGTGTCAGAGTTATGCGCAAAATAGATTTTGGAATCTGGTAGAAATCCATTACAGGGGGGCTGCAACCGCCCCTTGGTTACATTTCAGCAGGCAGGACGCAAGGGGTCAAGGGCGGCGGTACGCCGCTCGTCTTGCCCTTGACACCTTGCGGCATGGCTGCTATTACACAGCCAAGGTTTCTGCCTTCATGGCCTCCAGATGCTTCATGTTCATGTATTTCTTGCTGCCCCACTGGGTTCCCGCAACATAACGCAGCCGGGCGCACACCAGCATCCGTGCTGAATTCCCGTCCGGGAAAGCGCCGACTACCCTGGTTCTGCGCCGGATCTCTCGGTTCAGACGCTCAATGGCATTGTTTGTTCGGATCTTCGTCCAGTGTTCGGATGGAAAGTCACAGTAGGTCAGGGTTTCCTCAATGCCAGCCTCTACTTTCTTTGCAGCCTCCGGCAGCTTCATGGCCTTCAGCTCGGTAACCACTGCGGCGGCCTTCTCCCGGGATGCCTTCTTGCTCTCCTGGGCGTGGATCGCCTTGAGCATTTTTGCTACATTTTTCACCTTGGATTTGGGCACAACAGAGAACACATTCCGGTAGAAATGAACCACACAGCGTTGGTACTTTGCCTCAGGAAACACCTCTCCCACAGCTTCCAGCATACCCAAACACTTGTCTCCAACAATTAGTTTGACGCCCTCAAGGCCACGGCCCCGGAGCCACTGGAAGAAGCTGACCCAGCTGGCCTTGTCCTCTTTCATGCCTTCAGCAGCGCCTAAAAACCTCACGGTAGCCATCCTCATTGACGGCGATTGCCACTAAAACAGCCACATTTTCATATTCCCCACCCCAATTTCGTTTGAGGTAGATTCCATCCACATACACATAAGGGTATTTTACCGCCTTGCAGGGGACGGTTGCGCCAGGCCTCAATGTTGACATAGGCTTTCTTGTTCAGCTCGCTGATGGTGGACGCGGACACCTTGCTGCCCCACAGAGCTTAAGTAATATCCTCCACACGCCGCACGGATACACCGGCCAGGTACATCTCGATAAGGGCTTCCTCCACACTGCTCTCCCGGCGGCGGTAACGCTCGATGATGGCAGTCTCGAAAAGATACCCTTTAGACGAGGGCATGTGAGCGTCACATCTCCGGAAGTGGTGGTAAGATTTCGGTCATAGTGACCGCTGCGGTAACCCTGCCGGGCTTCGCTGCGCTCGTAGCGGGCAGCCTGAGTCAATTTCTCAGCCTCCGCCTCCAGAAGCCCATTCAGTGTTTCCTCCACGCTTCCCCGAACCAATTCCTTGATTTGCCCCTTGATAATTTCCTCGTTGAATTGTACAATGTTGTTGGACATGGTTTGTCGTCTCCTTTCGAATGTTTGTGTGGTAACTTCATTCTACCAGAGACCGGCAAGCCGTGTCTACTTTTTGCCTCCTTCAATTTGCGCAATTTATTGTATCTTATCATTAAAAAATCACCCAAACGCAGAACTTCACGAACTGCATTTGAGTGATGCTATGTTGGAATTATTAAAAGTGGGAGGATCAACAACCGGCTGCTGTGCGACATGGCGCTGCACAAGGATTTTCGCCGCTTGATGGTGGATATTGAGGTTTACGTGGACCGGATCGCCAGTATGCGGATCAAGGACTTGAACACGGCCCTGGAGGTCACCCGGGCACAGCTCCAGGCCAAGTGCGACGGCGATGAAACTGCGCTGGACCTGCGCACCATCGAAAGCGCTATCATCGACGAGGACGAGTACTTCAGCTACACCGTCCACAACGATATGACCGCATCATCCGCGACATTCGGGAGGCCCACAAGGCCGACTCCACCACCGCCGACGATCCCTCCGGCGCTGCCATGGTCAAAGCGGCCCTGGACGATGCCGGTGCCATCGAGGGCAGCGAATCCGAACGGCAGGCCAAGCTATTCTGCGCCCAGCTGGGTATCAACTACAGCAAGCTGACGAGAGGAATTCTATTCGCTGGTGGAGATTTTGAAGAAGTCCAAGCTGATGAAGAGTTCCAAGAATATGCGGGGAGGAGTTCGGGGAAGAAGAGAAAGTGATACACTTGAAGCTTGAGGCACCGCTTCACAGTTTGAGGGCGATGCTCATATAAAACCAACTATTGGCCACCAAGTTCATAGTCACCATCGGCTCCCTTTTTCACAGAGGTGTTTGCTACAAATTGAAGCATAGGGCTTAATTTGGGTTGCTCATTGGTTCGTTTTACAGCTTCTTCAATCCCGTATTTCTTGTTAATTTTTCTAAGCCAATTGGCTGTAATGTGTTCAATCTCGCCATCTACTACAGTACAACCATACTTAGTCAATTCTCGCTTGCACATTTCTTTTTGCGCATTGGTCAGACGATATTTTTCCATCACAAGGTCAAAAGCCTGTTTTGAAACCTGCCGAGAATTCTTTATCATTTCCATATGCTGTTCCATGTCTGGAACATCCTTATGGGGGTAGATTTTATCGCCGCAATCCATTTCTTCGTAGATCCATTGGCACAGATCTGCATTCAGACGGAATCTATACTTAGAAAAACGAAGCGTCTTTTAGCATGTCGTACTTTGGGCTGTTCACAAGCAGCATATACCCGTGTTGGCTACTGCATCGCATAAAGGGCTGGTATCCAACGGGGGTAATGATATTCATTCCTGCTGTGTCATCGGCCAGCGCCCACTTAAAATCTGTAAGCTCCATGGGCGATCGATAGAGGATTCCATACCTGGAATCACCGCCCAGATCGGCAATATGTTTTCGGGAGTCTTTCTCAGCGAAGTCTTGGCTTTCTAATGGATGCCACTTTCTTTTTTTCCGTATTTACAGCAAGCAAAGAAAAGAGCGGTCTTCAAATCGCTTGTCACATCCATCATCATGGTAGGGATACCATAGTGCTGCACAAGTGCAATATAATTGACTGCAGAACCCGACCATTGCCGAACAGCATCAAATTTATCCAAGAAGCTGCATGCCTCGTTGATTTTTATCCAACCAACAAAATGGGCCATATCGTCTGGAGCCTTTTTGCCATGTTCCCGGTAGAGCCCAGGTTTGGAAGAGCCATAATAAGCGCTTTCCCCCCCGATAATAGAATTGGCTCTTCTGTTGGGTCATGACAGTCCCAACATTGGGAAAAGTCAAAAAAGCAAGCCGGGCTCGAAAGTTTTAGAGAGTACATTGACGAGAACTTCTAGAATATTTATATTTTGTACAATTTTCTCTTCAAACTGCTTTTTCTCCGAGTCGGTAAGATCACGTCGATCAATGATCCAATGGTAAAGTGCATCTGGTTCACGCGTTGGAAAGATTCCCAACATTTTAGCAGCCTGTATGGTCCTGGATGGGTCGGAACGACTCCTTCGCGTAGGAGGTGTTTCACTTTCGCTTGTGAATTTCAGAAACTGATTAACTCTGGAAAGATAGTCCTCATCCTCACGGATCATCTGAAAGATAGTATCTTTAGAAAGAAGGAGGATATCTTCGCAACGAAGTGCAATATGACAACTTTCCTGATACTCGGCTAGAGCGGTACCATTCGATGCATTTGTTCAAATCTGCCCGTGAACCGTACAGTTCATGCAGATTTTGATTGGCCACACGAAGTAATGCGAATAGCTCATATCTACTTGCGCGATGCTTCTTAAAGCTGGCGGCAGTAATTCACGAAAAGATGCTTCTTGAGGTGTTTCTTTCTTCATTGTAACTCAAACTCCGTCAGTTTCGGGCTTTCAAGAATTGTTCTCCTGCTCAAAACGCAACATTGCCGCTTCGATCACTTTATCCATATCATAATACTTATACTCACCCAAGCGACCGCCGAAAATCACATCTACGCCGTTTTTGTTTCGTTCATTCTCAGCCAATTGGGCATATTGGACGTATAGCGCCTGATTGCGGTCATCATTGACGGTATAGTAAGGCTCCATGCCTTCAGACCATGCAACCGGGTATTCTCGGTAATTACGGTTTTCTCCTGTGTGCCGAATTCAAAAGTGCTTATGCTCGATGATCCGGGTATACGGTGTTTCGCGATCGGTATAATTCACAACGGCGACGCCCTGGTAATTATCTGTATCCAGCAACTCGGTCTCAAACCGCAGGCTTCGGTATTCCAGCTTCCCAAAGCCGATAGCCGAAGTAAGCGTCAATCGGCCCGGTGAACACAATTTTCTCCGCCACTGCATTGTAATGATCCCGGTGTTCAAGATAATCCACGCCTGTCTCAATATCACAGCCTTCAAACAGCTTTTCAATCAACACATTGTAACCGCCGATAGGAATGCCCTGATAGAGGTCATTAAAATAGTTGTTATCATAGGTAAAACGGACCGGCAAACGCTTGATGATAAACGCAGGGAGATCCTTGCAATCCTTGCCCCATTGCTTTTCAGTGTAGCCTTTAATCAGCTTTTGGTAGATGTCCGTGCCAACCAGACTGATTGCCTGCTCCTCTAGGTTCCGAGGCTCGCCCTGAATCTTTCCACGCTGCTTCTCGATGATGGCCTTAGCCTCAGCCGGCGTGGAAATATTCCACATTTTGGAGAAGGTGTTCATATTGAAGGGCATGTTATACATCTCGCCCTTGTAGTTGGCCACAGGGGAATTGGTGTAACGGTTGAACTCTACAAAGCTGTTCACGAAATTCCAAACCTTGCGGTTGCTGGTGTGGAAAAATATGCGCACCGTACTTGTGGACGTTGATGCCCTCTACGTTTTCACAATGAAGACATTACCGCCAATATGATTACGCTTCTCAATGATCAAGAGGTCTTCCCGGCATTGATTGCCAAAATTGGGCAAACACTGCCGAATATAACCCAGCACCCACCAAGATGTAGTCGTATTTTCTCATATCATATTACTCCATGGCATTTTATAAAAATGTAACGCAACAATTTATATAATTTCATCTATTGACTTGCATCTGTGAATCATTTCGGGATATTTTTGATATACTTTTCTACTAAGTCCCAGTAACCACTTTGTAAAATTGGAGGAATATGATCAATACAATCAAAAAGCGAGTATGCTTTGAACTTTTTGCCAAACACAATGATTGGGTTAAGAATACAGGAAGATGCTACCGTAATCAGCACTTTATCCGACAAATCATCCGAATTCATCACAATAACCTCCCAAGGGATCGCCGTATTTTGATTGGTCTTGTATTCCAGTTGCTCAAACCGATTCATCGGGTTTCTTGGATGAATTTTTACCATCATATTCTCTTTTCCAACTCTCTTTGATAGCTTTGCCAATTAATTCGACATCATTGACTTCCGAACCGTCAGCAAAAAAGGATTCTTCAAAGAAAATATACTTCCTATCATATTCCTGGGCAGAGGGATCAAAATGAAAAACACCGTTTACAATATTCCTGAATGCTAAGTCCTGACAATCAATCTTTTTCCATTTTATGGATCTCACATTCTGGATTCCATTGAATTAATTGTGGATTAAATGCCAGAAATTCACTTAGGTTTCCAGGGATTACTTTTGTCCTGTAGATATATTTGTGTAGGAGGTTTTTATTCTAGACTTTCCATCCCCTGTAATAGTGTTTTAATTCAGAATAAAATCTCTCGAAGGAAGAATAGGAGGCCAGCCCTTCCTCAAAGACATGTAGCCTGATCTCAGACTCTTTGTGGCTGAGAGCATTATATAGAATCTGTGAGAAGTTATCAAAATTCGCGAAATAAATGTCCGAATACACCGGTTGGATATCTGCATATTCTCGTAATTCCCACATAGGTAATATAGCATTTACAACTCTCGTAACTGCGTCATGGGATACCTGGTTTTTGGTTAATGCAAGAGATTTGACATGATATACATTCTCAAATAGACCACATTCGCGCACACACTGAGCCACATCTTCACTGTTATTCATGTGATCCGAGACAATTGTATCCCAACCGTCAGCGTGTTCACTTGTATACACAATCCACAGCGCAACAAGCGTCTGATATACATTATTGCATATAATCAGTTTTTTCATTTCCTACCTTTTTTAAAACACAGCGCCGAAACCCTATGTATCCTTTCCACACAGTCCCATCAGGGAATTTTGATAGAGCCTTTAATATAGCTGGATTATTATCAAGTCCAGTGCCATATGAAAACAGGCGATTCACCTTCGAATCGGCGAATAATATACGGAGATATTCCTTTTCTTCCGCCTGAGATAGCTTCTTGTCCACGAGTGTATCGATGGTTCGGAGAATTTCCTGTGAGATCTTAATAGCCACCTCATTGTATAAAGAGTCGGCATTTTCCGCCCATTGCTCCAAAAAACAAGATTAGCTGTTTATAGTATGCACCAAGATAATAGGGCTTCTGTTTATCAAAGCGATTTGCTAGTCCGCTTGTGGAGAATGTGTACAAATAGTCATGGAAGGGGCAAAAAATGACCTTATCCGTCCTACATAGACAGGACATCAAATATGCGGTATCTTCTCCCCAAAAAAATCTCTTCTGAAAACCGAAGGCCCCAGATTACTTCTCTTCTATATAATTTCCCCAGCAGGAATTCAGCAAACCTTCTTTCATCGCTCTTGCCATGTTCTCTGTTGACGGATCGCCAGCAATAGAGCCAATCTTTTTCACGATTCTCCAGTCTGCACATCGTAAAGCCAGTAATCAGTATATCCTTCTGATCGATGGCGTGTAGCATATTCTCCAGATATTTAGGCATCACCTGATCGTCGCTGTCAATAAATGTGATAAATGTTCCTGAGCATTCAGCAACCCTTTATTCCTTGCAGCGCCTACACCAGAATTCTCCTGATGAATAATTTGGAATCTATGATCTATTTTAACATATTCATCCAATAATTCAGAACTGCCATCAGTGGATCCATCGTCAATCAGGATACACTCAAAAATTTTCCAGAGATTGTCCACGAATACTGTCTAAGCAATCAACCAACTGATTATATACGTTGTATATCGGGACAATCACACTGATTGCTGGCATTTTTCGTCCTCCAATTTCTCTCAATGAATCCAAAATAGCAGGGAAAGTATCCCACACCGGAGCTTAGTTTTCAGTGAAATTTGGGTGGAAGTCAAAATAAAACTCGATATTTTTTTCATCTGTCCGAGTAACCATTTGCTTATCTTAGAATAATGATTCTTCATAGCATGAAGCACGCCGTTAACTATCTCCGGATAATATCGCTCCTGAAACCATAGCTGGAGATTCATAGATACACCCAGATCCTCCACAATTCGTAAGGCTGACATATGATAGCCATATTCTTTTTTGTTCCGAATTATCTGTTCGGAAAGTGGTACTGTCCCCCGGATATAATACAGATATCCATTCTGTTCAAGGCAGGCAAAGGATCCAATCCTCAAGAACATCCGCGTCATCCATTCTATATCCTCAAAATAGAACAGAGATACATCATATTCCGGAACGGTTCCACCAAATGCTGCTATTTTCCAAAGCTTGTTAGGGTAGCCGCCGCCATATCCATTATAGTGCTCCAGCAATGTTTTAACCGCAGATTCCATATCGGAGACGCATTCATTAGAAGGCAGATATGACTCCGTCTCCCCCGTTCTCAAAAATCTTTTTCCAGCCAAAACCACCATATCGGCGCAAGGATGCCGTGAAAAACAGCGCACAGCATCTTCAATTATGTATGTTTCGATTGCGTCATCACTATCAACGAACATAAAATAGTCGCCGCGCATTTCGCGTAGACCTCTGTTTCTAGCCAAACAAACACCGCCATTTTCTTGATGGATTACTTTAATTCTATTATCTATTTGCATATATTTGCGGCAAATTTCCAGTGAGTTATCGGTGCTTCCATCGTCGATCAGAAGCAATTCAATTTTTTTCGTAATTCTGCCGTATGATGCTCTCGATACATCTTGGCAAATACGGACCTGTATTGTACACAGGGACAATAACCGAAACCAATCCATTCCCGTCCATGAAAACACCTCATTGCCTGTAGAAAACCGCTATACCCCAAAAACGATACGCCGCAGCAATGGCCGTTTCCCATTCTCCACGGCTTTTCAGCAGATATGTGATACATTCACGCACTGCCCCATACCCTCCATTGGCACTGGCAACATAATCCGAAATCTGCTTGATTTCATCGCAGGCATCTCCGGGGCAGCAAACGAGACCTGCGACTTTCATCGGCTCAAAATCATTCAAATCATCGCCGATATAACCCGCACAGTACTTTGTCATACCACTATTTTTCATGTAATCGATCAGGAACTTCTTTTTATCGGAAATACCCTGATACATATAATCTACCTTAAGTTCCTTCATTCTATTTTCAACGGCAAAACTTTTTCTTCCGTTTAAGACCATCGTTTTGATGCCTGCGCAGCGGGCTGCAAATATTCCGGCAGCGTCTTTTGTGTTAAACTTTTTCCATTCATTTCCTGACGCGTCATAGTATATGCCGCCATCCGTCATCGTTCCATCAACATCAAGCACAAGTAGCTTTATTTTTTCAAATCACTCATTTTTCAAACCTTTCCTTGATATAGGGAAGTAGTTAGAATTCAATCGGTACTTGTGTAGCAATCTCAGAAATCAGTTTTCTCATTTCACAGTTTTTCTTCCCAATGATCGGTTGAAATTTTTTCAAGGTGCTGTGCAGCAAAATTATTTCCACCGGAAAACCCATCATATCCAGCCAGAATGACTCGGCTTGCGCCCAAGGAAACTACTAATTTCAACAACATGATGCCACAATTATCAAACAGGTGATTATTGAAAATGCATAATCCGCAAAATTTACAACATACTCTGCGTCCATTCCCGATGAGAGCAGATTAGATGTAATGATCTTTTCAGACGCGGTTTCACGTCCGCCATAGAAATCCCATCTCTTAAAGTTGGTGAAGAATGCGAAATCGCACTGATACTTATCCCAGATAAAATTAGCGGAAAGAGATACGACAGAGTCCTGACCGCACTTTTTCGAATGGAAGCTTCAGCACTGTTAATACTGCTGCCAGAGGCAAGCAAAGAACAGTTTTTCCGCTGATGCTGTCTCGCAGTTTTTCTATGGCTACATGGTCATCAACAGTCCGGCTTTGATATTCGATATACAGTTGTTCAATGTAATCTTTATTCCATCGTGTTTTCTTGTCTGGCGCAATCATTGAGAGAATTTGATTAATCTGCTTAGTTTTCAGGGTTCCTTTATTTAGCAGATATTCTGCAAAGGTATGATGGACACGGTGCTGCGCCGACAGAGCATAGGCGGTAGAATAGCCCCAAGGTATTCTTTTTTTCCTTGATATCCACGATATACTCATCAATCGCATCATATACGGGCTCCATACTATAGCCTTCGCATGTGTATGATTCATGTACCCATAATCAGCTCAATACACAGGTTGCCGGGAACACGTCCCATTCCATAGAGAGAACCATCCACGGTAATTCCTCGTGTTGGTGGTTTCATTTCAATAAACGCTTGGGCAAGAGAATAAGAAAGCGATTGATTTTCATGTAAGTGCAGGCCCAAATTGATGGAAGGATCTAGATTGTTGTCAATCATATAAAGCAGCCTGACCAAGTCCGATTTTAGCATTGAGCCAAAAGTATCAACGATGGAAAATGCATATGGATGAATCTCATTCACACGCTGGATGATATCTAATACCTGCCGATCGGAATACCCCACCAAGTTGATCGGATTGATATAAACCTGATAACCTTTATCAACAATTCTCTTTGAAAAATCTAAGCCTTCTTTCAGATCATAATCATGAAATGAAATTCGAATAATTTCAATGTCTAAATTACAGGGCTCAAGCTTGCTGTCATCATATTGATCTTCTTGAACCAGTAATGCATATTTTACTCCATTTGCCTTTGGAGGCAGCAGGCTGAGTGCTTCTGCAACATTATTATATAAGGCGTAATCGGGATTGAAGGTGCAATCTTTAAGGAAACCTGCCTCGAGGATATCGATTTTGGACTGAATCATTTTCTGGGCAATATCGTATATTACTTCTTTCCCAAAATAACTCCCTGTGATATGTCCGCCATCCCGCAGCGTACAATCCAATAATTCGATTTCGTTCGTTTTATTTATCTTCATGAGGCTTCAGCCCCTCTCTCTTACGATTCTCTTGATTTCTTCGAGATCCTTAGGAGTGTCAACCGAAAGAATATTCAGATTTTCCATTTCGATCAGCTTTAACTGCTTCCCGTAATCCAGAAATCTTAATGTGACAATTCCTTCGATGCGCTCAAATGTGCCAGGTTTACTGTCTCTGTAGAAATCAAGCATCATCTTGTTATAGCCGATAACGCCCACATGCTTATAATACTGGAAATCAATCGCATCAAACGGAAAGGGATTGGGGTACAGGACATGTACAATGCATTCATTTGGTCATCAAAACCATTTTGATGTTTGAGGGGGTCCATGACCTGGGACGGCTCATGCATCTTTGTGATTATATTTGTACCAAACGGCCTGTCCTGCGGCACTTCATTGGGAACAGACGCATCAATAGATGCAGGATCGATCAATGGCTCATCACCATTAATTCCTACATAGAAATCAGCACGAATCTTATCTGAAACCTCCTGTAGCCGTTCCGGTGCAGTAGCGTGTTCATCGGTCATAACATAAGGAATGCTGTAAGCGTCGCACACATCTGCAATCCGCCTGTCATCAGTAGCAACAAACATTTCATCTACCTTTTTTGCACCTTTAGACTGGTTGTACACCCACCAGATCATCGGGCGGCCACAAATATCCGCCAGGGGCTTGCCAGGAAAACGAGTCGAGGCATAACGGGCTAAAATAACACCGATTACTTTCATAATATTTTCCTCCGATCACAAACATTTAGTTTTTTATTGAATGTGTTATGTCCAATGAACATTTTCTTTATAATTCGCGCGGGGTTTCCTGCAGCAACACATCCATTTGGCACATCCCGAGTAACCACGGAATTCGCCGCAATGATTACGTTATTTCCAATCTTGACACCTTTTAGAATTGTTACTTTGCTGCACACAAGCACATGATTCCCAATGACAACCGATGTGTCTTTGATTTGCTCGCTATCTTCATCCCAGATTTCATGGAAATCCGAGTCCATAATTTGGCAGCCCTTAAGAAATAGCACAATCATTTCCAATAATGATTTGACTCCTCGATAAAATATAGGTATTAGCAGCGATGGATGTGTTTCTGCCTATTTCCACGCTACCCTGTCCCGCCACAACAATTCTGGAGCCAGCATACACATATACGTCCTCTCGCAGATGCAGTTTTCCATCACCATCAACCCCTAATTAGCGTTGAATCTACGCCAGGGATCCCGATATGCCCAAAGGCACCTTTAGGACAGCCGATATGCACATTGCCATCTATCATCAAATTCTTTTTTCCTGCTTCAATGCGTGTCTTCCTGGCTACCACGAATTTTCCATGGCCTGCAGACCATTTCCGCGTATAGAAAAATGACCTGACCACATCGATTCGCCGTTTCAAGACACCATGGATTTTTGACGCTATTTCCTTCATCGTCCATTCTCTCACATTATGTCAAATATTTGTTTTGATCCCTCTGATTTTTGCCAGAAGCTTGAAGAGATAATATTCCGTTCCAGCTTGCTTAGAATGACATAATAGCCGATTAACACTGAGATAGTTACGGTGATCACAGCCTTTCCACAGAGAAAAAATCCAACCACCGCTGGATAAGCCTGCAGTACGAGCAGACAAACCACCGAGGCCAGAATTGCAAAATGACTGGCTTGATGACGTCTCCGTAAAAACATACCATTTTTGTCCAAGGCATATTGCGCCATACGGAATAGTAAATACCAGCAATCTTAGAATTCCTAGCGTTGTACTGACACCTGCTACTGCGTAGATTCCCAGGGAAGTCCATTTAAGCAGAAAAAAACTAGCACTGTACTTAATGCGCCATGAATCAGCACAACAATGGAATTCAGCTTCAGCTTGTTGACCACGGTAAAAAATATTATACAGGCAATTTACGCTCCCGCTAAATATTAGACAAGACACCGTAATAATAGATAACAATTGTAGCTCCTGCGGATTTTGGGTTGGCTGCCAAAGTCTAAAGAAATCTCTACCGCAAACGATTAGCACGATTACGGCAAATTGGTGACCACACCCATAATCTTCATGGATTGTTTTACTTCCCGTATCAGTTCGCCAAAACGCTTTGAGCATACAGAATCGTAAAGTCAGGAGAAAAAACCCCAACCACACTACCCATCAGACTATAGATCAGATTGGGAACTGTTTTTGCCAGAGACAGAACGCCCATGGCTGTGGCATCAATAAAATGTTTGTAATCAACAAATCCAGACCATCTGTCAGAATTTGGCCCAGTTTGTTGATTGTATTCCAGATGCCAGCCTTGATTAGTGTCAGTACATAGGCATACAGAAATTGCTTTTTTAATCCTTATCTCGGGAAGCAGTTTTTTCGTATACTGAATATCGCAAACGACCACAATGATACCGGAAACAAGGCCACCAATGCCCACATACCATACATGAGGAGAAAAGAGAAGAAATCCACACAGGATTACCAGTGCCCGAGCGATGTTGCCAATTGCCGTACGCAGATACTCCAGGAAAAGCTTGTTGCGTGCAAATGCTGCGACCCCAAAAATAGAGCCTACAACGCCAACCAGGCAATTAATGAACAGCAGTGCAAACAGAATCTGAATATCAAGGAGCAAATTATCTGGCACGTTGATGATAGAGTCGAGAAACGCAACGATGAATGCACCAATTACACCCAGCACCGTGGCAATGGACACATTAGCAAATAACGCTGAGGTAAAATACTTGTTTGCATCCTCAATTTTGTTCTCAGTTAGAGAAATTGTGACAAATCGGCCCGTCATAGAATTCAATGCTATGGTAATCAGGCTAGTATAGCTCACGAAGTTATTCGCCAACGTGATAAAACCGTTTGCTTCAACACCAATCGTTCGGACAATGTATGGCGATAAAAAAGCTAATACATAATGAGATGCCAAAATTAACAAAATTGGCAATCATATTGATGGTTAATTGCTTGCTTGTATTCATTTTATTTTTCTTTTTAGGGCTTTATAGTTGCGCCCAATTTACCTTTCCAACCATGGTATATACCCTTGCAAAGCAGCTCCATAGTGGCCCATTTCTTACACTTCATGCTCATAATCGCCAACAGCTTCAATGAAGATCAACTCAAAAGCAATGGCTTTATATTGGCGCTTCTGCTTGTACATGTAGGTAAAATTTCGGGCGGCATAGTATTCCTTTCAGGGAGCTTCAACAAAGAATGGAACTTTCTTTCCCAAAACCGTCTTTTCGTGTGTGTCCGGCCTTGGATGAATATATCTGGAATCTACCACCGTGGCAACATCGGCCCCCCGCATCAAAAGGCACGCTGTTTATAGTTTACCTCGTCGCCTTTGATAAAAAAAGTCTGGAGTTTGGATATCCGATGGCGTCACCAATTCCTTGAAATCAAAGTCCCATTGAACGGGTTGGCCGCCCCTTCGATGATCCCAGCCCGGGCTGCTGTAATGGCCTCTTCCACAGAATACATCTGGTCAATTTTAAACGAAAGTAGCTCACCCTGCTGCACCAGCGTATTGATAAACAGTTTTCTATTTTTTTGAATATCGCTCCTGCGCTGCTCGGAAGAGAATCTCAAAGGTATGTTCATCCGCAGCGGTGCCGTCATCGTCCATCAGCACGATCCAGTCCGCACCCGCCTCAAATGCTGCTTTGGTCCCAGTGTAAAACCGCCGGCTCCGCCAATGTTGGATGCGGTTTTTACATAGACAAACTGTTTATTGTCCATCCATCCCTGCTGAACCAAGTAGTCATATGTACCGTCGGTGGAACAGTTGTCCACAATAAAAAAAATTCGGTCAAATACAAGCGTCTGCTTCAGGAGCATCGAATATTGTTTCCCAACAGCTCTTTTTCGATTGTATGTAACAAAACAGCAGCCAGCATCGCGTCATTACCTCTCAGTTATTCTGTACGGAGTTTTTCAGGTGCGCGTACAAGCCGGGACAAACCCCTGCTAGCACGGCTTGGAGTTTCCGCCCAAAGGCCATACCGGTTTCCCGCACAGATATGCAGGCAGGTTTTCACGTATATGGTGCAGTAAGATTTTCTTTTGTCTCCCTCATCCTTCGTTTCCGAGTTCTCGTACATCCAGATCAGATTCACCGCCATAGTGCAAATTTCATCCTTTGCAGCTTGGGCCAAATCTGGCATTGTGCTCTCACAGTCGGCGATGATCTTCTCATAGGTATGCAAGCTGTCCAGCTTGCGTTGGGAAAAACTCGCTCCGGGTGGCAGCACCATCCCGTTGGAAATAATGGTACGTCCGTGTAGATGGAGCAA
>VOFG01004263.1_pt1 | contig 37388 bp, 60 predicted proteins | sample 5384171 | NCBI WGS metagenome assembly VOFG01 (sample SAMN12384726, study PRJNA508395) | human gut metagenome | isolation source: healthy gut F | host: Homo sapiens
CAGTTCACGGGCCAGGTCCAGCGGCTCCGTGTAGGTGCGGGGCAGGTTCTGGACCTGCACCAGGCTCCCGGCCCACCGCCCGGTCCTGTTCGCCCCGTAGAATTGGAGCAGGCCCCGGACCCGTCCGTCATCGCAGACGGCGGCCTCAATGGCGTCATATTTTTTTGGTGGATGTCTTGCCCAGCTCTTGCCGGATTTCCAGCATCCGGCTCACTTGGGGGCTGTTATCGTCACGGCCCAGCAGGCGGGCCACGGTGTCCTTGCGTAGATCGGCCAGCTCCTCACCAATCTCCTCCTGGAGCCATTGCGTGGTGAGCTGTGCCACGCTGTTGGGGTTGGATAGGCCGGAGATTTTCATGGCCTCCTGCCATGAGGTTTTGGCAGGTCACGGTGTCCCCCCAGATAGAGGGCACCGGTCACCAGGTCCATGTCCACGGCCACGCCACGGGCGTTGATGATGAGGTCCGTTTCCCATTGCTTTTGCACCGCAGTCCGGCACGGGGAAAGCTGAGAGCCGCCGCTCAATCTCCATCTCAGTCACCACATCCTTGGCTGCAGTATTCTTTGAAAAGTTCCCACTTGGCGGGGTCATGCTGGGGCAGGTTGCGGGTGCGGCCTCCGTTGGCCTTTGGGGGCGCAAGGGACGCAAAAATAACGGATGAGCGCCTTGCCGGTGTTGAGCTTTTTGCTTGTCCTGGGGGCAAGCCCCAGGGCCTTGCCAGTGGCATCCAGGCCTTGCTGTGTAGCCACAATAGAGGCCGTGGAACATGGTGCAGCGCCATTGGTCCGGCGGCAGGGTGCCCAAAAACTTGGACAGGCAGCCCCACTCAAAGGGGGCGTTGTATGCGTGCTTGATGTACTCCGGGGAGGTGATGGCCTGGACCAGCCACGGGGAGCCTCTCCCCCGTGCCAGGTCGATGATCTCAACAGGCGCACCATCCACACTGTACGCAAAGAGCAGGATTTCAAAGTCCGGGCTGGAGATGTACTTTTGCGCCCCGGCCTTAGCAATCGGCACGCTTGAATAGGTTTCAGGTCAATGCTGAGATGGTGCATGAGTGGGCCTCCAATTACATGGGCTGGCCGGTGATGGGATTGATGCCGTTGCCGCTGTTCCAGGGCGGGGTGTTGACGGGGGCACCGTAGGCTCCCGGAGTGGCAGGCATTGCCGCCCCATAGTTCGGGGTGGCCGCCGGGGCCGCACCAATCCCGGCAAAGTCGGATGCAGCGGAGGCCTGGCCGCTCAGGGCTCCCCGTCACGGGTCTTGAGAACATTGCCCAGACCACAGCCAATGCCCTTGTTGCCGCTGTTGGAGTAGCCGAAGAAACGGATGGTGACACGGCCATACATCCCGCTATAAATATCCGCCGGGGACAGTTCGCAGTTGATGTTGTCGATGCCAACAACCTGCGGCTTGATTTTGGTGGATGCGGTCATCACCCAATGGCCCTTGCACTCATCACCAAAGGGCACACCGGAGGGGCGGACCCCGTCACCGTCATGGATGGGCACCTTGAAGCATGGGGGGCGGGCACCGTTCCACACCTTGGTCAGGGCCTCATTGGCGGCGGCCTGGATGGCAGCGTCAATGTCAGCCTTGGTGGCGGCATCGCTCTTGGGGATGAGCAGGGTGACGGAATACTTGGGCTCACCGCCCTGCTGGGCAGCCTCTGGGGGTGGTCAGACTGCAATAGGAGGCGCACCTCGCCGGTCAGCACTTTCATGGGGTCATTCTGATACATAATCTTTGTTCTCCTTTTTGTAAATTTCATTGGTGTTTTTGTATCATGAGCAATATTTCAGCCCAGACAGATTTTGCCCACCCAGCGCTCATGCCGGGCTTTGTTCCGCTTTACTGGCAGCGGTCAGGCCGGTTGTTTTTTGAGCTTTTCCACCACCGCCGGGAGGCGGCTTTTTATTGAACACATTGCGCCAGCCGTTCTGATACTCAATGCTGGCCTGTTTCCAGGCCTCTTTGCTTTCAATGCACGGCGGCATCCAGGTAGAGGGACCAGGCTGACGGATGGCCCCTCATTCTCTCCACGGGTCTGCCAGGCAGCAGCTTGAAAGTTTGCGGATGTTGGAGAGGGGCAGGTCAATGAGCCGGTCCAAAATAGATGTCTGCATGGAATGTGTCCGGTGCATGGAGATGAGCTTGGTCGGGGTCCGTGAACTGGGGCAGTTTTCGCAGACGTCCCGGATGGCGGAAAGATAGCTCCATCCGCCGCAAGCGTGCTTGCGGGAGGCCACAGGGTAAACCGGGTCATGGTCCCATCATCCAGCGGATGGGATAAAGGGTGCCAAGGGGCAGAATGGGCGCAGGTCTGGTATTTAAGCATCATTGGCCACCCGGCAAAGTCAGCAGCGGCGGGGTTGTAGGCCTCACGCTTGTCCGTGCTGAGGGCACAGCGTGGGCTTGCCCAGGGGCTTGATGACATAGCCACCGATCTTTTCAGCAAACTCAGCCTTGCCCATCAGTTTCTCCAGCTCGGAGAGCGTCTTGGGCTTGCGGTCATAGAGCAGGGCCTCATCATATCCGGCGGCAATGGCAGCTTGGATGGCGGCATCCTGGTCCGTAAAGGTGCGGATGCTCCGGCCAGCCACCAGTTTCCAGCCCTCAATGGGCTTGCCGTCCAGCAGGCCTTGGTGGCGTATTCCTCCAGGTCTTTGTACCAGGCCACCAGCTCCTTGCCACGGATGAGGAGGTCACCGATCTCCGCATCAGAGAGGAGCGGGTGCACCTCATTCCCATGCGCCGTATGTGGGAAAACTCCTGCCATAGCGTCAGGCGGGACGGAGGCGGCAGGCACACAGTCCTTGAAGTCCTCCAGCGCCGTGTTGGTGTTGGCACGGGCACGGCACTGGGCCTTGCCACGGCAAAAACGGCAGTGGTCACCGGGAACAAACTCACCCAGGCCGGAAAAGGCTTTCTGGGCAATGGGTTTGATGCTCTCACCCCAGGCCCGCAGCTCCTCAACGGTGATTTCATCCGTGGTGTAGCTGTCCAGCCGGGGCTGGTCAATGGTCATGCGGACTTGCTTGATGGTGTCCCCGAAGACGGGGGCATAGCGCTTGAGAGCGCCCAGAGCGTAAAGCCGCATCTGCGGGTTGCCCACGGCGGACACCGGGACACCCTTGCCGTGCTTGTAGTCCCGTGATGCTGAGGGTGTCCCCGGCAATCATCACATTGTCACAGGTGCCAAAGCCCTCCGGGACATACTCCCCAAAGTCCACTTGCACCTCCGCTACCACAGTGGGCGTGCTGTCATAGAGCATGGCCTGCTCAATCAGGTGCTCAATGTAGAGGTCACTGGTCTTGTCCATCTCCTCAGAGTAAAGCGGGTTTTCTTGAGCTTGTTGAGGCGGGTGGTGTAGGTGCGGGAGGTCATCACAGTGAATTTCTTGAGGGTCTTTGAGCTCACAGATGGAATGAGCCAGGCGGCCCTCCTCCGCATATTCGCTGGTGCGCTCCGGCAGGTGCTCCTCAAAGCGGGGGGCCGCCGTGCATTTCAGCCAGCGGGATGCCGATGAGGCAGAAAGCAGGGCGTGCTTTTCGGGAGGCATAGGGCACCTCCTTAGAGCTGTGCGCCCAGCGTCCGCAGTTCGGTGGCAAAGACACCGTACTGGCTCCGGCTGGAGCTGGGTGACGGCCTGCACGCCATACTTGGCCAGCAGAGCCAGCAGTTGCTCCATCTTGCCCGCATCCACCAGGCTGGCCCCGGCCTTGGAGATTTGGTCCAGGGTGTAGGCGGGGGCCGTGGTCACAGGGACGGCAGTGGGCCGGGGTTACCAGGGTAACAGATGCAGGGCAGCAGTCGGCGCAGGAGCCGCCACAGGGGCCGGGGGCCGGGGTAGGGGTTGCGGTAGGGGTGACCGGCGCAGGGCTCACAGGGGCCACAGGAGCCACGCCACAGCTGGGGGCCGGGGTGGTGGGATAGCTGGCCACGGGCCGGGGGCTCATCGGGGGTCAGGGAGGTTGGGGTCCGGGCCGGAGGCAATGGCCTCCGCCAGCTTGATGATGGAGGAGGACGGCAGCATCCGCCTCAACGGTGATTTTCATTTCCATCATGGTTGTCATCCTCCTTGTCGGATTTGTCGCAGTCGCATTTTTCGCCGGGGTCAGGTTGGCCCCGCAGTCAGGACAGGTCAGTAATACATGGTTTCAGCCCTCCAAAACGCTTGTCCAATGGTCAAAGCGGGCCATGACCTTTTGGGAGTGCTCGGTGTGGTATGTACCAGCCGCCCACAATTTCTGAGCGCCGCCGGGGCCGCAGTTGTAGGCCATGATAGCCATTTCCGGGTCCCCGTAGGCGGTGAGGTAGTCGGACAGGAACAGGACACCGGCCTCAATGTTGCCCTCCGGGGGTCATGGGGTCAATGCCTTTTCCAGGAGCCACCCATGATTGACCTGGTTGATTTGCATGAGGCCGTAGTCATTGGTGCCGCTGGTTGCGGTAGGGTCAAAGCGGCTTTCCACATCCGCCACGGCCAGGGCCAGGGCGTAGGGGACGCCGTACTTTTCGCAGCAGGCCTGCATGGTCATCTGGAGGTCATAGTCCAGGAGGTTGCCGTCCGTCACAATGTCATCGGTGCCAGAGCACGGCCTCCGGGGAGGGCGTGGGCGTTGGAGAGGGGCCACGCTGGCCTCCCGGGGTGGCGGTGCTTTCCAGGACCGGCTCCGGCAGGGAGGGCTCCGCCATTTTCGGCGGCGCTCATCTCCTGCATAGTAACCGGCGGCAAAGATGGCGGCGCACACCAGCGCCAGGGCAATGGCTGGGCCGTAGTTGCGGCGGCGCTTGCGCCAGGCCCGGTGCCGGGGGGCTCTCTGGCCATTCTCATGGGTGGTCATGGAGCTCACCCCTTAATTGGGGAGGCGGCGGAAAATTTCCTCCGCCAGCTCACGGGTGCTGTACTGCTCCAGGTTGCCCTCAACCTCCAGGGAGGTTGGAGGGAACGAGGAAAGCGGGCAGGACCCGCGGGTGTAGTAGCAGCTGCTGCTGCGGATGTTGCCATCGGAGACCAGCCCCAATACCCAGGTATCATCCTCATCCACCTTGGGGGTGCTCAGGGGTGACGGACCACTCAAACTCCCAGCTCCGGCAGGGGCAGGATGTCATGGTACTTGCGGAGCTCGTCAAAGGTCAGCAGGGGCCACCTTGCACTCACAGCTCCCGTACTCCTTGGAGCCGTTGAGGGCGGTGAGGTCCACGGTGCGGGTGATGATTTCATCCGGGTTGCCGTCCGTGAGGCTGGCCAGGTAGGGGGCCGTTGAGGTGGGCCCGCAGGAGCTGGCGGCAAAGTTGTTGGAGCTGCCAAAGGCGTGGGTCATCTGGTCCAGGTGCAGGAGCATGGTGCCGTCCGTGCGGTGCTCCAGCACAACGCAGGGCTCCCCGTGATAGTTCACGGTCTGGCCGGGGGCGATGTTCAAAACAGGCTTTTTCATGGGTGATGTCCTCCTTACTGTTCGGTTTCGTCCTCATCATCGTCCCCGGAGATGTCAATGAGGTTTTCCGCCTGGACGATGATTTCAGAAACGATTTGACGGATGGGCAGGCCGGTCTTAAAACGGAGCCGCCGGACCACTTTCTCCGCCTCCGGGGTGAGCCGGACGGTGCCGATGCACTCATCGGTGCTTGTCCGGGTCCTCAAAATAATGGGTTTCATGGTGTGCCTCCTTTGATTTTGTGAAAGCGGGTGCATCTCAGCGGCTTTTGCTTTCCCCGCCGCTCAAGTTCCTGCTGCATCCTGAGCTGGGCAAGGGTGGCGTCATATTGCAATCGTTGGTCGGGGAGGCGGTCCCGGAGCGGCCCCGGCGCAGTTCCGTGTAGAGGGTGGACAGGGGGGACCTCCAGGGCGGTGGAGAGGTCCTTGACCGCCATGCCTTGCTCCCAGAGCTCCTGGAGCTTTTGCCGGGCCTGGAGAGTGGCGAAAGTAGTCTTGCCATGATTTCTCACCTCTTTTTCTGGCAAAAAAATTAGTCTGCCGGGTGCCAGATTTTACAATCTGGACCCTGCAACTAATTATCGGGCTTGCCGTGCCCTGCTTGCCGGTAAAAAATGTCCTGACAGGCCTGGGAAAAGTGATTATAATGTGTCGTGTAATTCTTTTGGGCCTGTAGCGCAGTTGGGAGCGCATCACATTCGCATTGTGGGGTCGAGAGTTCGAATCTCTCTTCAGGTCCACCAAGCCGTCGCAAGCTACGATTGCTTGCGACGGCTTTTTTAAATTGTTGCGCGCCCATTCCACGGCGCCGTTTTGCGGCTAGAGGATATGGCATATCTGGACGATGTGTGTGGCCCCGCCTGAGGCGGTGGCAGGAGTGGAAATTCAGGGGAGACCGCTTTGCGCGGCACGGATATGCCTACTTCTATGAGATGGGCCCTGGGACAGGGACCGATGCTTCAATCCGGGATTTCCACGAAGAGGCCGCCTGTCTGGTGACTCTCTTTCCATTGTGCTTTTTTCTGCTGGAAAGTCCCCCTGCAGGGGGTTGCCTCAGGGCTGTTCCAGACGGTGGAGCTGTTGGATTCCAAAACACCAAAAGCCGGTCCTGCTCCAAATGATCTTTGGGACAGGACCGGCTGTATTTGGCTTTACTCTTGTAATTCCGCTTGCAGCTTTGGAGCCAGGGCCTCCAGCAGGGGCAGGGCCTGGGACTGGGTCCAGGTCCAGGAGCGGAGCAGCGGCTCCTCCCAGGGCTCCAGGGCGATGGCTCCGTTCTCCCAGTCTACCCGGTAGTGCTCCCGTAGCATGTCTGCCAGGGCAGCCCGGGCTTCCGCTTGAACTTGGGGATCTGGGGCCTCCAAAAGACGGGCAAGCTGTGGGACTGCTCCCTCAGACAGGCCGCCCAGGTGGTCCACATCCACGGTGGTGAGCTGGCCGGATAGGTAAGCGTCCACATTGTACCGGGCGACCTGGGTGTCCACGTCCATCCAACCGGTGAAGCAACCCACTGCCAGCACGGCCAGCACGACAATTTGCATGTGGGGAACCGGGGCGCCAGAATCCAGATGGCCACGCACACAAGGGCGACGGCAACGCAGACCATGAACACAGAGGTGAGGACCCGGAGCCGTGTCAGTCCGTAGGCGCCAATGTACATGCCCATTTTGGAGGCGGAGCAGACGGCCAGCACCAGGAAAAGACCAAAATGAACAGGCAAAGGGCTTTGGTTAACCAGGGCGTTTTCGGCTCCCGGCGCACTTGACCGATGGCGATGATCACCATGAGCAGGTTGATGCTGCACAGCGCGCACATCTCGAAAAATCCCCGCCGGGCGTATTCCGCCTGGGTGTATCCTTCCGGAGAATGCCCCGAAAGGCGCTGAAGAAGTAGGCCAGCTGGGAGAACAGATACAGCAGGTAAACGAAGGACACGGCGCCCAGGAAGGTGTGGAGGGTGACCGGCGGGAACCGGCCCGGTTTGGCGGGGCTGGGCTCCGGATCATCATGAATCAGGGCCACAGGCCGGGCATAGGCCGGCAGGAATAGCATGAGGCCAAAGAGAACGGTGGGGATGAGTTCTGCGGCATTGGCCAGAACAGAACGCCCGATGAGCCCTTCAAACGCGGCATCTGACCGGACGAGCAAGGGGAGGATGATGGCCAGGGCCGGAATGGCCAGAAGCAGGCCCAGCAATACGCCGCCCACCCGCCGCCGCTGGGTTCCTTCCGGGGTCTGCTTTACAAAGAGACCGCGCACAGCGGGGGAGATCTGTGGATAAGGGGCAAGGAACAGGGCCCGTCCGCCCCATTCAGAGAACGCAGACGGCCGGCGGGATAGAGGGAGCCCAGACGATTTGACTGAGGCCCAGAAAATAGGCGGTGAGAGCCAGAAGCAGCAGGCAGAATTTTACAAAGCCGTCGCTGCTGCGGGCAAGGAGGCCACCAGGATCAGGCTGAAGGCCAGGCAGGACAGGGGATACCACCCGAAATGCTTGGATTTGATCAGAAGATACAGGGCTGTGACGGTGAAAATTCCGAAGATTCCCAGAGCGCTGCCCAAGGCCAGGCCACCGTACAGGAGGCTGTTGGCTGTGAAGGCGGCCAGCAGCGCCAGGAGTAGGGGGCCAGGACGGCCTCCCCGCGGCCTGCAGGCAGGGGAAGGAGCCGGGGGAGCGGCTGGGTGGGAGCTTCTGAGGACGAGGTGTAGGGGTTGTTCTCATAGGGGCTGGATTTCATTGGGATTCCTCCTCGCGGTATTCCAGAATGTCGCCGGGCTGACAGTCAGAGCTTTACAAATGGCGTCCAGGGTGCTGAAGCGAATGGCCTTGGCTTTCCCGGTTTTCAAAATGGAAAGGTTGGCCTGGGTGATACCCACCTGGGCCGCCAGCTCCTGGGAGCTGATGCGCCGCTGGGCCATCACCACGTTTAAGTTTACATAAATTGCCATATGATGCTCCTAAATGGTGAGGTCATTTTTCTTCCCGCAGCCGGGTGGCAGCGTCCATGATGCTTGCCACCACAGCGATTACCAGGCAGAGGAAAGCCATGATTATGGTGACAAACAACAGGGGCGGATACAGCCGGGCGCAGGCCAGACAGATGAGACTCACGGCTGCGCAGTTCCAGATGAGCCGCCGAATGCGCCGGACGTTGTCCTGCAGGAAGACCTCCCCTGACGGATGCGCCGCATCAGCCGGTCCAGCCTCCAGCAGGGCCAGGCCGGTGGGGATGAGGCAGAGGTAGTAGCCGGCCAGAATGACGCGTTGCCCGGCGGAGGAGAGCAGACGGAGCTGCCCGTACCAGCGGACGGCCCTGGGCATTAGGACGGCCAGTACGCCCAGAAGTCCTGCAACGGCTCTGCTGGCCCAGAGGCAGGCGGTGGCGGATCGATATGTTTGCTGCATTCAGAAACCTCCCAGTGGATTGCCTGGCAACCCGGTTTGCACCCATCATATACCGCGGGTTATCGTTTGTCAATAAAAATTTCCAAAATTCAATAAGCGGGGGGCTGCGTACTCCCTGCATGCATCCCAGCCCAAAAACGAAAAAACTCCTTCTGAACGAATTCAGAAGGAGATATTTTCAGGAGAATCAGGCCAGTTTGTTGAGCTTCAGGGTCATGCTGCTCTTTTTCCGGGCAGCGTTGTTCTTGTGAAGAATTCCTTTCTTCACGCCCTGGTCAACGGACTTGACGGCGGCCTTGTAGGCGCTGTCGGCCTGCTCGCGGTTGCCGGAGGCCACAGCGGCTTCGAACTTTTGACAGCGGTCTTCAGGGCGGACTTGTCGGCCTTGTTCTTCTCATAAGCGGCTTTGGACAACGCGCCTCTCTTCCTGGCGGACTTAATGTGGGGCATGGGTTACACCTCCTCCAACGTGTTAGTGTCGAACCGGCCCGGGGCCAGTCTCATGCAGAAATACATTATAGCGGGTTTGGAGACTAAAATCAATAGGATTTTTCAAAAAATTTCCCCCCTTTTGGTTAGAATCGGAGGAGACCGGCCAAACTAGAAAAAACAGGAGGTGCAGAAGATGCAGGTGCGGACAGACTTGGCCGAAGAGGCTCAGGCCCTGTGGCGGCAGTCAGCAGGGAAGACCACCCAATTGGAGGGGGGTCAAGGCCCGGTCCTGGGAGGAGCATGGCGTTGGGCGCCATCAGGTTCAGATTTTGAATGAGCAGGGAGAGAAGGCCCTGGGCAAGCCCAGGGGGACCTATGAGACCCTGTGGGTGCCGGGGAGACGGGCGGCCTACGCCTGAGGCGGCAGAGGCCCCTGGGAGAGGCTGTGAGGGACCTTCTGGACCTGCGGGGCGGGGAAAGCGTTCTGGTGGTGGGCTTGGGAAACCGGGCTATGACTCCGGACGCGGTGGGGCCCCTCAGCGCTGGCGGCATCCTGGTGACCCGGCACCTGCGGCAGCAGCTGCCCCAGATTTTTGCGGGAGTACGCCCGGTGAGCGCCCTGGTGCCAGGCGTTTTGGGGACTACCGGCGTGGGAGGCGCGGAAATTGTCCAAAGTGTGGTGGAAGCTACGCGGCCGGACCGGGTCGTGGTGGTGGACGCCCTGGCGGCTGGCAGCGCGGACCGGCTTTGCCAGGTGATTCAGGTGACAGACGCAGGCATTGTCCCCGGCTCCGGCGTGGGCAACAGCCGGGCTGCCTTTTTCTGCCGAAACCCTTGGCGTGCCGGTGGTGGCCGTCGGTGCGCCCACGGTGATGGATGCCCGGCAGCCGGGGGAGCAGGAGCCCCTCATGGTGACGCCTCGGGATGTGGATGCCCGGGTGCGCCGTTTGTCAAGCCTAATTTCTGCAGGAATCAACGCCGCCCTCTTTCCGGACTGGAGCTATGACGAAATTGCACAATTTGTCGATTTATGAGGGCTGGGGTTATGTCAAGCAATTTTGCATGTCCAGAGGATGTGCACAGGGCTGTGGAACTGTGGAAAACCTGTGGAGATTGTGCAAAACTTCATGTTATCCACAGGACAGCGGCGTTCGCCTGATTTTTTCGGGGAAATTGGGTGCATAAGATTTTGAATATCCACAGCCTGGGCGAGTATTTCCCAAATTACGTCGCCTCCTGTGGAAAAATCTGCATGGTGAAACTCCTCGGAAAATTGGAATTTTTCCCTTTTGTGGCTGTCGAAGCCGGTCATTTCCCGGTCCGGATTTATGGAGACAGGCGGATTTTTGTAGGATATAACAAAAATGAAAAAGCCTCTTGACAAAGGTGGGGCTGTGGAAGAGGGGCGTTTCTGCCCCATGTTCGCCGCGGATGCTGCCTGTGTTGCATGCTCCGGGATGTTTACAAAAATCCTTGGGAAGTTTATATCTTGTTTCCCGTCTGGTCATACTTTTTTTTCACAAATCGGCCGTATGATGATGACATCAAAAACCGGCGGAAAAAACCCGGTAAGGAGATGTAACAACATGGAGCAATACGAAAACAACAGATTGAATAACTGCACCGATAACAACGAATTTCATTCTCAGCAACCTGCAGATGCAGATTTCAAGACTCCCTCGGGAGGAGCAGCCTGCTGGCGGGGGCGGAAGCCACCTTCTCCCAGAGCCAGCCAGAGGAGTCCGACGTCCGGGCCGAAGAGATAGCCTCCCAGGATGCGGCCCAGCAGTCTGAGACGGGGAACGAGCCCACCGGCGCCTATCACAACGCCGGAGCGGGGCGGAAGGAATCCCCCTTTGCCGACTCCCCTATGTGATGGGGAGCAGCCCCGGCAGGAATCCAGACCCACCGGAGATTGGGAGACGGCGTATCACCATGTTAAGACGCCGAAACAGCCGAAGGCCAGGAAGCCCAGGAGAAGAAATCCCGGAGCGCCGGCCGGATGGTGGCGGCTGCCCTGGCCTGTGCGGTGATCGGCGGCGTGGGAGGCGGCGCTCTCACGGCCCACGCTGGTGGACGACCGCTGGGAGAAGACCACGGCGGAGCTGCAATCCAGCTTCCAGAGCCAGCTGGAGGCGCTGGGAAGCGCTAAGACGGGAAACACCGGCAGCAACAATGTGGCGGTCAATCCGGTCTCCAATTCCGGCGCTCTGACCCCTGCTCAGGTGTATGCTCAGAACGTCAACTCTGTAGTTGCCATCACCAACAAGGGCGTCACCACGGGCATGTTTGGTCAGGAGTCCTTCACCGGCACCGGCTCCGGCTTCATCCTGACAGCCGACGGCTATGTGCTTACCAACCACCACGTGATTGACGGGGCCCAGTCCATCACAGTCACCCTGTCCGATGGAACGGAATATACCGCCCAGCTGGTGGGCTCCGACTCTGTGAGCGATGTGGCCCTCCTGAAAATTGACGGCCAGGACCTGCCGGCTGTGAGCATTGGCAATTCCGACGATTTGGAGGTTGGCGACCAGGTGGCGGCCATTGGCAACCCCTTGGGTGAGCTCACTTCCACCCAGACCGTGGGCTATGTCAGCGCCAAGGACCGCTCGGTCAATACCGACGGGACCATCATCAATATGCTCCAGACCGATGCAGCCATCAATTCCGGCAACTCCGGTGGCCCGCTTTTCAATATGAACGGCGAGGTTGTGGGCATTACCACGGCAAAGTACTCCGGCTCCACCTCCTCCGGCGCGTCCATTGAGGGCATTGGCTTTGCCATTCCCATCAACGATGTGATGAAGCTGGTGGACGACCTGATGGAGTATGGATATATCACCGGTCAGGCCTATTTGGGTGTGACCATCAACAGCAAGGATCTGGACGCCTCCACGGTTGCGGCCTATGGCTTGCCAGTGGGCGCCAGAGTGGAAAGCGTGACGGAAGGCTCCTGCGCTCAGAAAGCCGGGCTGCAGGCGGGAGATATCATTACTGCGCTGGGCGACCAGAAGGTTTCCGGCTATTCTGACCTGGTATATGCTCTGCGGAACTTCAGCGCTGGGGACGCCACCACGGTTTCGGTCTACCGCGCCGGCCAGGAGCTGACGCTCCAGATCACCTTTTGACGAGAAGACCGCCGATACGGTCACAGGCCCCGTGGTGACGACTGAGCCTACAGAGGCCACCGGCGACGGGGAGCAGCCGTCCCAAGATGAGATTCCGGAATCCGGCTCATATGAGGACTGGTACGATTACTTCTACCGCTTCTTTGGTGGGAAACGGCAACCGATCTGTTCCTATCCAACTCAGCCGTTTGACGGCTTTTTGATAGATCGCATACTCTTCTCCTTTCATATTTCTTCCTTTTCGTTTTGTGCCGGGAGTCCCCAGGGGCTTGACGCTGGGGACTCCGCCAAAGGGCCTACTGCAAAAGCAAATTTCTGCGGTAGGCCCTTTTTCATGATGCCTTCGGGCTTGATAGGGAAAAGGGCGCATAAAAATAGGAAAATTGTTCTCTATGGTGCGCCGTGATATGGGGCAGCGGGTGTTGACAAGGAATGCGGCTCTATACTATAATACAATAAATAACAAAAAGGAGAGACGTGGTTGTGAGAGTGTTTCGGGAGCCGTGTTGTTTTTGCTGAGGCGGTATATCTACTGTATTACTTTGTCAATGAAGTTTCCTACGAGGAGGAGTTTGCCCGGATTTGTAAGTGCTATTGTCGGAAAGCTGACGAGGAGGAGGAGGGAATGATGCGGCGCATCCAGGAGCTGACACGGGTCTCGCGAGTGGTAACGGCTGACCTGGACCGGGAGTCTCCCAAGCTGCGTCATTACTTTGAGAAGCTGCCGGGGCTGGAGAAAGGCCTGACTGTTGCCTGGCCCAGGTGATGCTGGTGAGCATTCCCCTGGACTGCAGCGACGTGGATTTGCAGCCCAGCTTTTGGAGGCGTACACTTGCATGTTCCAGGAGGGCATCAAAATCAATGACCTGAACGGCATGGGCCTGGTGGTGGAGCGGCAGGATGCTCAGAGGAGACAGAGTCCCTCATGGTACAGCTGGAGCGTCTGCCATGCAGCATCGAGGGAAGATGGACCATTCTCCGGGCTCTAACGGAGTTTGAAACCCACTTGAAGGAGCTGACAGAGCTGATCCGCCCTGTGGCTGCCCAGTTGCAGACAGAAATGGCGACTCTGTGCGCGATGAATGCAGAGCCTCTGGCCCAGTGGGAGGCCTACTTCCGGGACCACACGGTGGACGACTTTCAAAATGAGATGTTCAACACCACCTTCCTCTTTACAGAGACCAATGTGCCGCATGAGATCTGGCTGGGGGTCTGGAGCTTCAAACTTTGGCACTTGGTCTGGAGTGGCTGACCCACCAGGGGCAGATGGTCCGCCTGGCCTATTTGGGCGCCAACATCAGCTTCCGCTTTGCCACAAACCGGAAGGTCCATCCCGATGCCGAGGCCATGAGCGGGATGCTCCGGGCCTTAGGAGGCAAGGATAAGCTGGAGATCCTCCGGCGTTGCGCGGAGCAGCCCTGCTCTGCGGCGAAGCTGGCAGCGGAGATGAACGTCAATTCCGGCACTGTCTCCAGGAATCTCTATGGGCTGTTTAAGATGGGCTATCTGGAGACGAGAGGAGACGGAGAGCGGGTGAATTATATCACCCGTTTGGACAACTTGGAGCAGGTGTTTCATTGGGTGGCCGAGTACATCGGAGGGATCGCGAGTTGGCTTGGAAATTCCCTGCCATTGTCATCCCAATGCTGTAGAACTGCTGCCCTGAAAATCAGGCCAATCACTTGACAAATGAAAAACGTGTAGTATAATAGAAAATAGAAAGGGCACTACCGGTAGACGGTTTGTCCCCAAGTTGCTTAAGAAGTAACCGCGAGCTTGGAGGCGTGGCGGTTACTTCTTCTTTTTGATTGGCCTGTAAGACCAGGCTAACCACGCCAATGATGACCAAACAAAGCTGAAACACTTCGGATGTACTCATGAGGCAGCCCCCCCTTTCTTATGCTGGGGGACAGAGAAGCTCCCCCGGGGATGTGGGGGACAAACCGCCTACCGTTACAGGTAGCGCCCGGCCCCAGAAGGAGCCGCCATGATTTTTACAATATTTTGCATAATTTGTCAAATGAAAACATAGTAGAAACCTGCGCCGAAGGGCAGATATATGGACCGGATGCTCCGGAAAGGTTAGGCCAACCACTTGACAAATGGGGCGTGTAGTATAATAGAAAATAGAAAGGGCGCTACCGGTAGACGGTTTGCCCCTGTGTTACTAGGAAGTAACCGCGAGCTTGGAGGCGGGGCGGTTACTTCTTCTTTGATTGGGCAAGACCAGGCTAACCACGCCAATGATGACCAAACAAAGCTGAAACACTTCGGATGTACTCATGAGGCAGCCCCTTTCTTACGCGGGGGGGACAGAGAAGCTCCCCGGGGATGTGGGGACAAACCGCCTACCGTTACAGGTAGCGCCCGGCTCCAGAAGGAGCCGCCATGATTTTACAATATTTTGCATAATTTGTCAAATGGAAACATAGCAGAAACCTGTACCGAAGGGCAGGCATATGGACCGGATGCTCCGGAAAGGTTAGGCCAACCGCTTGACAAATGGGAAACGTGTGGTATAATAGAAAATAGAAAGGGGCGCTACCGGTAGACGGTTTGCCCCCGTGTTTTAAGAAGTAACCGCGTGCTTGGAGGCTTGGCGGTTACTTCTTCTTTTGATTGGCCTGTAAAACCAGGCTAACCACGCCAATGATGACCAAACAAAGCTGAAACACTTCGGATGTACTCATGAGGCAGCCCCCTTTCTTACGCGGGGGGACAGAGAAGCTCCCCTGGGGATGTGGGGACAAACCGCCTACCGTTACAGGTAGCGCCCGGTTCCAAATGGAACCTTCATGATTGTACCATGCTTTGCATAGTTGTCAAATGAAAGCATAATCAAGCGGGCAGCCATACGCCGGGAAACAGGAACCCTCCTGCTTCCCGGCGTATGGGCAATTGCTTACGCTTCCCGCACCCGCGTGCCGGTTTCTCCGGCGATGCCGGCCGGGCTTTTTGCAGCTCGGTGATGAGGGCGGTCCGGCCCGGGCGGAGCGGGCGAAGCGACGGCGGCCTCCACCTGGGCAGCATGGAGCCTGGTGCGAATTCTCCGGCGGCTGCTATGTACGCTTCCCGCTTCCTCCGGGGTCAGCTCCGACAGCCAGGCTTCGTCCGGCTGACGGAAGTGGATGGCCACCTGCTCCACGGCGGTGAGGATGATGAGCAGGTCTGCGTCAGGGACTCAGCCAGAAGCTCGGCGGCAAAAATCCTTGTCAATGACGGCTTCTGCCCCATGGAGGCTGCCGTCCTCTGCACGGGATACGGGGATGCCGCCGCCGCCACAGGCCACCACCACCTGCCCGGCCTCCATGAGGGCGCGGATGGTCTCCAGCTCCACGATGGCCTTGGGCCGGGGGGCCACCACCCGGCGATAGCCCCGCCCTGCGTCTTCCATCGGCGAAGCCCTGGGCGGCCAGAGCTTCGGCCTCTTCCGGGTCATAAAAGGAGCCGATGGGCTTGGTGGATGCTGAAAGGCCGGGTCTGCCGGGTCCACCTCCACCTGCGTGAGGACTGTAGAGACAGGCTTTGTCAGCTCCCGGGCTTGCAGGGCTTCTCCCAGGGCCTGCTGCAGGTCATAGCCAATGTAGCCCTGGCTCATGGCCACACATACGGGCAGGGGACATAGGGGTATTTCACCGGGTCCATTTTGGTGAGCTCGTCATGGCCGATTGAATCATCCCCACCTGGGGGGCCGTTGCCGTGGGCGATGACGACCTGGTTCCCGTCAGCGATCAGGTCCACAATGACCTTCGCCGTCTCCCGGACCGCATGATATTGCTCTGTCAGATTCTTGCCCAGGGCGTTTGCCACCCAAGGCCACTACAATGCGTTGGGACATGGTAATGCCTGCCTTTCTCAAATGAAAATACCCGGCTAGCCGGAAACAAAACTCCCCGGACATGGAACACGCTCTATGCCCGGGGGTTATCTACTAAGGCCATTGTATCAGGAATATTCAAAAATGCAAGAAAATTTTCATTCCAAATGTCCATACAGAGCGGACACGGCGAGAAAACAGAAGTACGCACCTGGGATGGGGTCCTATGTGGGTGCGGCCTCCTGGACGCGCCAGCAGAAGGGCGCTCCCCGCCGGCGCGTCTTAGGGCAGCAGCCTTAAGCTGACGGCATTGTCCCATTCCCCGGGCCGCCAGGAAACAAACCTGACGGAGCCATCCGGCCCACAGGGAAAAACCGACACATGGTTGCTCTGCGAAGTCTTGTGGAGGACCTTGTATTTTTGGTGGGAGGGGGCTATACTGTTTTGAAAAACAGCAGGAGGACAAAACAGTGACAAAGCAGGAATTTGAGGCCCTGGTGGCCCGGGGGCCGGTGCTTTTGGATGGGGCCATGGGGTCCAATTTGCTGGAGCAGGGGGATGCCCAAAGCGCCCTGTCGGAGCTGTGGGCGGACCGCACCGGGACGGTGCTGGAGCTGCAGGCGGCCTATGCCGCCGCCGGGAGCCAGCAGATTTTATATGCGCCCACCTTTCAGGCCCAACCGGAGGCCCTGGCCCAGGCCGGGTGGACTGGGAGCGTGGGGGCCCTCAACGCCCGGCTGGTGGCTCTGACCCCGCCAGGCTGCCGGGGCGGATACCCTGGTGGCGGGGATCTGGCCACCATGGCGGATGCCTGGGTCCTGGAACCCGGAGAATTTCCACCGGATGACAGACCGATACCGGCGACAGATTGGGGGCTTCTGGAGGAGGCGCGGACCTTCTGGTGGCGGAGACCCTTCTGTACCCCCAGGAGGCGGAGGCGGTGCTCCTGGCGGCGGAGCTGGAGGGGGAGACCTCCCTGTCCTCTATAGCTTCACCATGCAGCCAGACGGCGCCCTTTTTTTTCCGGCCAGGAGGCGGGCCCGGTGCCCGGGAGCTGGAGGAGGCAGGCGCTGCAGCCGTGGGCTTCAACTGCGTGGCGGCGGGCCCCGCCCTGCCGGCTCTGGTGTCCAAGCTCCGCCGGTATGTCCGGGCCCTCTGGTGTCCAAGCCCAATGCGGGCAACCCCACCGTCTCCCCGGAGGGCCGGGTGGTGTATCCCATGGGACCGGAGGAGTTTGCCCGGCTCCAGGCGGAGGCCTGCCGCATGGGCGCGGGCCTTCTGGGAGGCTGCTGCGGCACCACCCCCGCCTACCTGTCCGCCCTCCGGGACCGCCTGGCGGCGGAGGGCCTCGCGCCGGCCCACCGGACGTAAGGTTCCCCGTTTGACGTCAAATTGGGCGCCGTGGCAATCTTAAGATTCTCTGCTTTTGTTGAATTCCCACAGGAATTGGTATAATGTATGGACAAACGAATCAGATTCTAGCCGTCAGCCGGAAAAACCCGCTGACCTGGCTGATGGCGCTGTGCATGGTCGCTTCTGCGGTGGTCCGAATTGTGCTGGCCTGTGTGAGAGGAACGGGCAGCAACGGATAATGTCTGGGGCCAGGTGGCCCTCTGCGGCGGCATGCCTGCTCTTTGCGCTGATCTGCCTGCCTCCTGAACGGCCAGGGAGCGCTATTTTAAAACGGCCATTCCCGTGTACATGATGGCGCTGTACCTCTGCTTTTACACCCGGATGGCCATGCCGTATCTTGGCAGCTGGTACTTTTCCTGTACTTTTATGTTTTTCACCCTGGCCACGGTGTACGCCCTGGCGGTGGACGGCAGGATTCGCCATTTTTGGGTGCTGCTGCTGATCTATTTGGTCCCCCTGGCGGCCTTCCGGACGGCCAACAACTGGGGGAGCTGGCCCCTGCTTTTTGTGCTGGACTGGGTGCTGTATCTGGCGCCGGACAGCCTGTTCCTGCTGGGCCTCATTCTGGGTGTTTTGCCACCTGGATTCAGAGCGACGGCAAATACCACGCCACCTGGGGCGACCGCCCCGATGGCCGCCGTCTGCGGACCCTGCGCCCCATGGCCCAGATATCTCCGTACATTATGGTGACCCGGAACTCCCTCCACCAACTTCTTCTACGACGCCCTGGAGATCTCTGCGGCGGAGCGGTACATCCGCCAGAAGCGGCGGGAGGATGACCAACTTTGGCCTCACCCATGTGCTGCTGGCGGCCTACGTCCGCACGGTGGCCAAGTATCCCGGCCTGAACCGGTTTTTGGCAGGTCAGAAGGTGTACTCCCGGGGGAGGACATCCAGTTCTGCATGACCGCCAAGAAGGAGATGAGCTCCGACGCCCCCGGACTCCATCTTCAAGCTCCACCTGTCCCCCAGGGACACGGCCCAGGACGTGTACCGGAAGTTCAACGCCGCCGTGGAGGATCAAGGACTCCCCCTGGACCAGTGACTTTGACAACACCGCCCGGGCCTCACCCTGATTCCAGGGTGCTCCTGAAGTTCACAATTGTGGCTCCTGCGGACCATGGACTACTTTGGCCTGCTGCCAGGGTTCCTCCTGGAGGTCAGCCCCTTCCATGGCTCCGTGTTTTTCACCTCCATGGGGGCATCCCTGCCATTTACCACCACCTGTATGATTTCGGCAACCTGCCGGTTTTGGAAGTCCTTTGGCTGCAAGCGCCGGACCAACGAGGTCCTGGCCGACGGGACCGTGGTCCAGCGGAAGTACGTGGACCCTGAAGTTCTGCCTGGACGAGCGGATTGTGGACGGGTTCACTATTATGCCACCGTCTTCAAGTATAAGCGCCTGATGCAGCATCCAGACCTCCTGGACCAGCCGCCGGGAGGAGGTTGTGCAGGATATCGACTGAAATGTTCCTGGCGCCCCCGCCTCCCCCAGGGAAGGGGGAGCTGCCGCCCGGCCCGCAGCTTTCGGCTCTCTTGGCCTGAGGGGTACGCCCATGCCCTGAGGGATGGCAATTTCCGGGCAAATGGATTTTTACCTGTAAAATGTTGCATTTCCTCAGGCTTCATGGTATACTAAGGTCTCAATTATTGCAAATGCACTTCGCAAAGGTGGCTGTGACCGCCTGAAAAACGAAAGGGGAAATAGAATGTCTCATAAGTATGTCTACCTGTTCACCGAGGGCAACGGCTCCATGCAGGAGTTGCTTGGCGGCAAGGGCGCGAACCTGGCGGAAATGACCAGCCTGGAGCTGAAGGAAAAGAAGGGCGTAAAGAACGATGTGGACCTGGACACCGAGGACATGAAGGAGCTGGTGGTCCGCTTCAAGGAGTTCTACAAGAAGGAAAAGGGCGAGGATTTCCCCCAGGATCCCAAGGTTCAGCTCATCGAGGCCGTCAAGGCCGTATTCCGCAGCTGGGATAACCCCCGCGCCAATGTCTATCGCCGCATGAACGAGATCCCCTACGACTGGGGCACCGCCGTCAATGTTCAGTCCATGGCATTCGGCAACAGCGGCAACACCAGCGGCACCGGCGTAGCCTTTACCCGTAACCCCGCCACCGGTGAGAAGGCGCTGTTCGGCGAGTACCTCATCAATGCCCAGGGCGAGGATGTAGTAGCCGGTATTCGTACTCCTTCCCCCATCAGCAAGCTGGCTGAGGAGATGCCCGAGGTCTATAAGCAGTTTGTGGACATTGCCTCCCGTTTGGAGAAGCATTACCGCGATATGCAGGATATGGAGTTCACCATCGAGAACGGCAAGCTGTATATGCTGCAGACCCGTAACGGCAAGCGCACCGCTGCCGCCGCCCTGAAGATCGCCGTTGACCTGGTGGACGAGGGCATGATCTCCGAGAAAGAGGCAGTGCTGCGCGTAGAGCCCAAGCAGCTGGACAGCCTGCTGCATCCCCAGTTTGACGCTGAGGCGCTGAAGAAGGCCGAGGTCATCGGCAAGGGCCTGGCGGCTTCCCCCGGCGCTGCCTGCGGCCAGGTGGTATTCACCGCTGAGGATGCCAAGAACGCCGTAGAGAGCGGCAAGATGAAGAAGGTCATCCTGGTCCGTCTGGAGACCTCCCCCGAGGATATCGAGGGCATGGTGGTTTCTCAGGGCATCCTGACCGTGCGCGGCGGTATGACCAGCCACGCCGCCGTAGTAGCCCGCGGCATGGGCACCTGCTGTGTTTCCGGCTGCGGCGATATCAATGTAGACTATGACAAGAAGCAGTTCACCCTGGGTGGCAAGACCTACCGCGAGGGCGACTGGATCTCTCTGGACGGCTCCACCGGCTGCATTTACGGCGAGGCCATCCCCACCACCGATGCGACCATTTCCGGCGATTTCGGCCGCTTTATGGGCTGGGCCGACAGCGTTCGCCGTCTGAAGGTCTTTACCAACGCCGATAACCCCCGCGATGCCAAGCATGCCGTTGACTTCGGAGCTGAGGGCATTGGCCTGTGCCGTACCGAGCACATGTTCTTTGAGGGCGACCGCATCAAGGCGGTCCGTGAGATGATCGTAGCCCGCACCGTAGAGGCGCGCCGCGCCGCTCTGGCCAAGATCGAGCCCTATCAGGAGGGCGACTTTGAGGCCATGTACATGGTAATGGGCGAGCGCCCCATGACCATCCGTTACCTGGATCCCCCTCTGCATGAGTTCCTGCCCACCAAGGAAGAGGACATTGTGGAGATCGCCGGCGAGCTGAACATGAGTGTGGACGAGCTGAAGGCCGTTATCGCTTCCCTGCATGAGTTCAACCCGATGATGGGCCACCGCGGCTGCCGTCTGGCGGTTTCCTTCCCTGAGATCGCCGAGATGCAGACCACCGCTGTGATCAAGGCTGCCATCTCCGCCTCCAAGAAGCTGGGCACCATGATCACTCCTCACATCATGATCCCGCTGGTAGGCGAGGTGAAAGAGCTGAAGTTCGTTAAGGATATCGTAGTAGAGACTGCCGATAAGCTGATTGCCGAGGCAGGCGTGGACATGAAGTACGAAGTAGGTACCATGATCGAGATTCCCCGCGCGGCCCTGACCGCCGACGAGATCGCGACCGAGGCAGACTTCTTCTCCTTCGGCACCAACGACCTGACCCAGATGACCTTCGGCTTCAGCCGCGACGACGCGGGTAAGTTCCTCAATTATTACTATGAGAACAAGATCTACGAGAGCGATCCCTTTGCCCATCTGGACCAGAAGGGTGTTGGCAAGCTCATCGAGATGAGCGTGAAGCTGGGCCGCCGTATGCTCCAGGCTCATGGTGCAAATTTTTCCGAGTCGTGCAAAGCCGCTGCAGAGGCGCACAGTGTGCGCCCGCCAGGAAAAAGCCCCCGAATCCCCCAATTTCCCGGCGGTTCCCCTTCCCTTGGGGTACAAAACCGCCGTACAGGATGTTTTGCTTCCCATACGGCGGTATCTGATGATTTGCCAAACAAATCGCTGTGTGTCCCGGTGCGGGCCAAGGTCAGCACCAGCACATCCTCCTCCATGCGGTAGGCCAAAAAGCCAATCCGGCTGAATATGACATTCTCTGTGCCCCACCCAATCGCCGGTGAGGCTATGGTCTTTGTTTCTTTCCGGCAAAGGTTTCGCCCCTGGACAGCGCCCGGATGATGTGGTCCAGCAGGTCCATATCCATGTGGCGCTTCATGGCCAGCTTATCGTCTTTTTTAATTGTGCCGTCAGACGATTTCCCGGTTCATCGCTTCAGCTCCCCGCAAGGCTTCCTCCACATCGGAATAGCGCTTCACGCTGGGATCTCGTGAGATGCGTTCTGCCTCCAGCAGGGCGGCGATGGTTTCCTTATTGGGTTGTTCCAGCTTGACCTCGAAGGGAAAACCGCCGGCGCGAAGTGACTGGCGGAGGAAAACGTGGATCGCAGTGGTCAGATTCATACCCAATTCGCCGTACCGTGCTTCACATTGTTTTTTGATGTCGCTGTCCATGCGGACGCTGAAATTTGTTGTGGTTGCCATTGGCTTCACTCCCTTGCATGTTGCTGCACTTATAGTTAGTATATATGGTTTGCAACGCAAGATCAACCAAATGGCCGCAAAATTCACAAATTGGGGGGAGGCCAGCTTCCCGTGATGCCCACCCTTCCCCGGAACATGGCCTCCACGTCCCAGCCTGCGGCTGCCCCTAGGATTCTGCTGGGCCGCATAATGGGCCTCCAGCCGCCGGATCTGCTCCGGGGTGAGGCCGTACAGGCCCCCGTAGAGGCTGAAATCTCCCGCCTGGGCCAGGAGGGCGGCCATGGCCTTCTGGTTTTGCGCCGCCTGGCTGTCCTGGTCCTTGCGGAGCTGGTGGCCTCCATGATCTGCTCATAGTCGCTCTCCAGCTGGGCCTGCTCCAGCTGCTGGGCCAGGTCCCGGGCCAGAGCCTGACGCTTCCGGGCCAGCTCCGCCGTGGCGGAATCCCGGGTATTGGCAATGGCGGTCAGGTCCCCCGGAGCTGGTTGTCCATGGCCAGCAGCGCCTGGCTCTGGGCGCCGGAGGTGAGCCCTGGGCGGTCTGAATCTCGTTCAGGCTGCCCGGTCCTGCTTGGCCTCCACTGTGCGCCGGGTGGCTGCCTCCCGGGCCTGCTGTGCCGCTCCCTGCTCCAGCTCCGCCAAATCCGCCAAGCTCTGGTCGTAGGACGACTGGAGCTGCTTTCTTTCCCGCCAGCTTTTTTCCAGCGGCTTCCTCTAAAAGCTTCTCAAAATCCATATCATGTTCCCTCCTTCTTAAATGCGCCATATGGCATGGAAATGGCCTCCACCGTCCCGGCGTCTGGGCCTGCAGCTCCGCCAGATGCGGGGCGTACTGGCGCTGGAACCAAAGGCTCAGGTCCGAATCCTCCCCGGCCAGGAGATGGGCCGCCAGGGCGTGGCAGCACCCCCCGGGCCAGGGCATCGTCCACCGGGACCGCCTGAGAAGGCTGTGAGGGGCGGACAGGGAGGCCGCCCCGGCCCTCCGGCCCCGTGTCCGAAGGGCCGCAGGGCCGGCAGTATCCCGTTCAACACCGAAAGCGCCCGGGTCGGTACACCGCCACCTCCCGTCCCGCCGCCGCCCCGGTGGCGTCATTCTGATCCATCAGGTGGATTGCCATGGTAAAGATTTCCTCTGCTGTCGTCATAAAAAGGACTCCTTTTTCAGTTCCCCTTTCATCCGGGAAACCGCATTGAAAACCGCCCGCTCCTGTGATAAAATAACCCTCAAGTTCGCGACATTGACCCATGTGTCCGCCTGCCGGCAGGCAGTGGGAATTTGCCAAAAATGTACATCAACATCCCACCACGCAGGGGCCGATGCCCCATTATTTGATTTTTCGTTCCTCCGCAGGGAGCGCGTGGATTGCAATCCATGGAAAGGACATACCCCATGACAGACCTCCTTCTGGTAGAAGACGACCCCGCCATTGTCACCGCCCTGTCTGATTTTTTGAAGCGGGAGGGCTTCGCCGTCACCGCCGCCTCCGGCCAGACGGAGGCCCTCCGGCTTCTGGAGGGCCGCCGGTTCCACCTGGCCCTGCTGGATGTGACGTTGCCCGATGGCAGCGGCTTTGCCCTCTGCGCCGCCATTAAGGCCCAATATCACATGCCCGTGATGTTCCTCACCGCCCCTGGCCGAAAGCAGCACCGTAGCCGGCCTGGAGCTGGGGGCGACGACTACATCGCCAAGCCCTTCCGCCCCCGGAGCTGGTGAGCCGGATTCGGAACGTGCTCCGCCGGTACGGCGGCGGGACCGGCCCCTTGCGCCTGGGTCCCATTCCGGGTGGATGCCGCCCGGGGTGGGTCACCAAGGATGGCCGGGAGCTGCCGCTGTCCCCCTGGAGTACCGGCTGCTCCTCCTGTTTTGCAGCAATCCTGGGTGGTCCTCAGCCGCAGCCGGATTTTAGACGAGATCTGGGACCTGGCGGGGGGACTTTGTCACGGACAACACCCTCACGGTCTACATGAAGCGCCTCCGGGACAAGATTGAGCCGGACCCCAGAACCCCACCCTCATCCGCACCATCCGGGGCCAGGGCTACAAGGCGGAGGACTGCCTATGAAATTTTCTCCGGGACCGGGGCTCCACGTCCAGCTCCTTCTGCTCCTGCCCCTGACCATGGCCGCTGCCGGTGTGGGCTTTCCCGGTCCCACCAGGCCGGGCGCCTGGCCCTGGGGCTTTGCGCCCTGTTTGCCCTGGTGCTTCTGGGCAGCGCCTGGAGGCGCTACCGGACCATGGAGGCCTTGTGCCAGGACCTGGACCGGATTCTCCACGGGAGTCCGGCGTGGACCTGGACGCCTATGACGAGGGGGCCTGGTCCATTCTCCACAGCCAGCTCACCAAGCTTCTGACCCGCCTTCGGGAGCAGGCGGACCGGCTGCAGGGGGACAAGGACCAAATGGCCGCGTTTTTGGCCGACGTCTCCCCCACCAGATCCGGACGCCCTCACGGCCCTGAACCTTCTGGGCAGCCAGCTGGCGGACCCGTCTCTTTCTCCGGACAAGCGCCGGACTACCAGCCGGGAGCTCCGGCAGCAGCTGGACCGGCTGGACTGGCTGGTGAACGCCCTGCTGCGCATGTCCCGCCTGGATGCCGGCACCGTGGAGCTTTGCCGGGAGAAGCTCAGCCTGAAGGACCTTACGTACCGGGCGGCGTCCCCCCCTGGCCATTCCCATGGAGCTTCAGGGCCAGACCTTCCAGGTTGTGGGGGGAGGCCCAGGCCGTCTGTGACCCCTGCCTGGACGGCGGAGGCCCTGGGCAATGTCCTCAAAAACTGTATGGAACACACCCCCGCCTCCGGCTCCATCACCGTCACCCTGTGGGAGAACCCCATTTACAGTCAAATTCTGGTGGAGGACACCGGCCCCGGCATCCGCCAGGAGGACCTGCTCCACCTGTTCGAGCGGTTCTACCGGGGCCAAAAATGCCGCCCCCAAAGCGCCGGCATCGGCCTGGCCCTGGCCCGGATGATCATCACCGCCCAAAACGGCACCATCCAGGCCGCCAACCGCCGCGAAGGCGGCGCCCGCTTCACCATCCGCTTTTACAGGCAAAGCGCACCCCCCCCCATAACCCCCTCCGCCCGCCGGAGACACCGAGAACCATGCCCCGGCGCGGCAGCGAAGGATCCGCCCACTCCGGTGAGATTCCACCGGCTCCCTCTTTCATCCCCAACCGGCAGCGCAAGCCTTGCCTGGGGCTCTGCATGAGGCGGGTGGAATGTATCCAATGGAAGGAGTATTCTATGTTTCGTATTCTCCTGGTCGAAGACGACCCCGAAATCTCCGGCGTCCTGGAGCGCCAGCTCACTGCCTGGAACTATCAGGTGGGCCTGATCCGGGATTTCAGGATGTTTTGGGAGATTTCCGCACCTTTCAACCCCATTTGGTTCTGCTGGATATCGGCCTTCCTTACCGCAACGGCTACCACTGGTGCGAGGAAATCCGGAAAATCTCCAAGGTTCCCATTCTCTTCTCTCCTCCGCCTCAGACAATCTCAACATCATCATGGCCGTGAACCTGGGAGGCGACGACTTCCTGGCCAAGCCCTTCGACCTGAATGTGCTCCTGGCCAAGGTTCAGGCTCTGCTGCGCCGGGCCTACGACTTCGGCGCGCCGGAGCCTGCCCTGAGTACCGGGGAGCCATTCTGGATCCGGCGGCAGCCGCCCTTCTGTACGGGGGCCGGCGGCTGTCCCTGACCAAAAATGAATGCCGCATTCTCCAGACCCTTCTGGAGCAAAAAGGGGAAAATCGTGAGCCGGGAAACCCTCATGCAGCGTCTGTGGGAGACCGACTCTACGTGGATGAGAACGCCCTCACTGTCAACGTGGCCTGGCCCGCCGGAAGCTGGAGGGGGCGGGCCTGGAGGATTTCATCACCACCAAGAAGGGCATGGGCTACCGGATCGGGGAGTAGGAGGCGCATATGGGATTTCGAACTATCTCTGGGACCGGCGGCGGAGCTGGCTGCTGGCCCTGGGACTTCTGGCGGTGCTTCTCGTGGTGCTGCTGCTGTTCCGCCTGCCCGTTCTGGCGGTGGGGCATGGGGCGCTTTTGTGCGGCGTCATCTATCTGGGGGCGGGCATTTGGGACTTTGTCCAGTGGAGCCGCCGCCACCACCGGCTGCAAAACCTGGAGCAGGAGGTGCTGAGCACCCTGGACAACCTGCCCCCGCCTGGGTCCAGCCTGGAGGAGGACTACCAGCGCCTCCTGGTCAGCCTCTTCCGGGCCAAGGCCGCCCAGGAGGTGGAGTCCTCCAGCCGGTTTCAGAACATGACCGACTATTACACCCTCTGGGCCCACCAGATCAAGACCCCCATCGCCGCCATGGACCTGATCCTCCAGACCCAGGAGCTCCCGGAAAGCGGCAGCCTGAAGCAGAGCCTCTTCCAGATCCAGCAGTATGTGGAGATGGTCCTGTGCTACCTGCGCCTGGACAGCGAGACCACAGACTTCGTCATCCGCGCCTGCCCCCTGGACCCCATCATCCGCACCGCCCTGCGGAGTTTGCCCCTCCTTCATCCACAAGGGCCTGCAGCTGCACTACACGCCTGTGTCCTGCTCGTCCTCACCGATGAGAAGTGGCTCCTCTTTGTTCTGGAGCAGCTCCTGTCCAACGCCGTGAAGTACACCCCCCATGGCAGCGTCACCGTCTGCCTGCGAGAGCCCCAGACCCTGGTCATCAGGACACCGGCCTGGGCATCGCTCGGAGGACCTGCCCCGGGTGTTTGAGCGGGGCTACACCGGCAAGCTGGGCCGGGTGGACCAACGCTCCACCGGCATCGGCCTGTATCTCTGCCGCCGCACCCTCAGCCAGCTGGGCCACACCATCTCCATCCAGTCCACCCCCGGCAAAGGCACCGCCGTCTCCATCCACCTCCAGCGCCGGGATCTCCCCTGGAGTAGCCAGGGAAAATGCGCGCCGGATTTCACCCAGCTTTTCCCTTCTGTCCCATTGCATTTTTCTCTCCAAAGGGGATACAATACCGGTATATCATGGGACAGCCCGCCGGAATGGGAAAGGGGTTTTTATATGGCAAAGAAACGGGAGAAATTCGGCTGGGAGGCCGCTCTGCGGGAGTTCCGCTGGAGCTTTGTGGTGGCCGCCCTGGCCTTTGTGGCGTTGGGGCTGGTGCTCATCCTTTGGCCTGACGCCAGTATGCATGTGCTGTGCTACCTGGTGGGCAGGGCCCTCACCCTCTACAGGGGCTTTAACGTCCTCAGCTTTTGTCTTCAGCCAGGAGCGGGCCTTTACCTTTGAGCTGGTCATTGGCGTTCTCACCGCCGCCATCGGCATTTTCGCCCTCCTCTCCCCGGATTCCATCCGGGATATCCTCTCGGTAGTTCTGGGCCTGGTGGTGATCATCGATAGCCTCATCGGCATCAAGCGGGCCTTCACCCTGCAGGAGCTGGAGCTGAGCGGCTGGTGGGTCCGGCTGACCCTCTCAGTGGCGGCGGCCATTTTGGGGTCCTGTTCATGCTCCAGAAAGGAGCTGTTCGGCCGGGCTCTGCTCATAGTGGTGGGCTGCGTGCTCCTGTATCAGGGGCTGTCGGACCTGTTCACCGTCGTCCAGATCAGCGTCCTGGGCAAACGCCTCAAAAAGCGCCTGGACGATATGGTTCAGGACAACATCATAGACGCCGATTAACCCCCGGACCGCCTCCCCAGGCGGTCCTTTTTTCGCCCGTCTGCCCCGGGGCGGCAGGGTGCGCGTCCAGGAGGCCGCCCTCTGCGGCGCTCCCACGGCATACCTTGGCAGGGGCGCACACTGCGCGCCCGGCAGTGCAATGTTCCGGTTTCTCCAGATTTCCGGCGAATTCGTCTTTGGCCTGCCTTACAACAATGTAGGGAATCCCCCTAAAATGTAATCCAAAGCGATGGAAACCCCAGGCCATTCCGGCTAAAATATTCCCAGAACAACCAAGGAGGTCCCAAGCATATGGCACGATTGGAAGTACACAATTTGAAGAAAAAATTTACACCACCCGCTTCGGCGGCAATCAGGTGCAGGCCCCCTCTCCGACGTCTCCTTTGACCTGGAATCCGGGGAGTTTGTCAGGCCGTTATGGGGGAATCCGGCTCCGGAAAGACGACGCTTCTCAACATTCTGGCGGCCCTGGACCGGCCCACCTCCGGCCAGGTCCTTCTGAACGGCCAGGATCTCACCGCCATCCCCGAGGGGCCGTCTGGCCGCCTTCCGGCGGGAGAATCTGGGCTTTGTATTCCAGGATTTCAACCTGCTGGATACCTTTTCCCTCCAGGATAACATCCTCCTGCCCCTGGTCCTGGCCGGGGTGCCCTATGGGCAGATGCAAAAGCGCCGACCCTTGAAGAAGTTCCCCCACGAGGTCTCCGGCGGCCAGAAAGCAGCGGGCGCTGCGGCTGGCCCTCATCACCCATCCCCAGCTGATCCTGGCCGACGAGCCCACCGGCGCCCTGGTTCCCGCTCCTCCTCACGAGCTGCTGGCTCTTCACCCGAATCAACGGGGGGCCAGACCATCATCATGGTGACCCCATTCCGTCCGGGCCGCCAGCTGGGGCCGGCCGGGTCCCTCTTCATCCGGGACGGGCGGATCTTCCACCAGCCTCTGCCGTGGGGGCCTGCCCGACGAGCAGCAGTTCCAGCGGATTTCCGACACCCTGACCATGCTCCAGACAGGTGGTGAGCGCCATGCATAAGGGCTTCTATTACAAGCTGGCGTTTACCAACCTGGGGAAGAACCGGAGTTTTTACCTGCCCTACATGCTCTCCTGCATCCTCATGGTCATGCTCCATTTCATCCTCTGCAGCCTCTCCTATACAGATACCTGGCAGACCATTCCTGAGAGCGCCATTGTCTACACCATTTTGAACCTGGGCTGCTACGTGGTGGAGATTTTTTCGCCCTCATCCTCCTGTTTTACACCAACGGCTTTCTGATGAAGCGGCGGAAGCGGGAGTTTGGCCTGTACAACGTTCTGGGCATGGAGAAGCGGCACATTGGCCGGGTCCTGTTCTGGGAGACCTTTTTGCCTTCAGCGCCAGCATCCTGGTGGGCCTTGGCCTGGGCATTCTCCTGAGCAGCTGGCGGAGCTGCTGCTGCGCAACATGCTCCAGTTTGAGATCCGCTATGCATGGGAATTCATCCCCCGGGCCTTCCTGCGCACCGGCAGCATCTTTTCTGCTCTATGCCGCCCTCATGCTGCTCCACAGTCTGTGGCAGCTGCGGAAGGCAAGCCTGTGGAGCTGCTGCACAGTGTGAGCGCCGGGGAGCGGGAGCCCGGGGCCATTGGCTCCTGGCTCTGGTGGGCCTTGTGCTCCTGGGCGCAGGCTACTGGCTGGCCATCACCATCCAGAACCCGGTGGACGCCCTGGTCTGGTTCTTTGTGGCTGTGATTCTGGTGATTTTGGGCACCTACGCCTGCTTCATCGCCGGGAGCGTGGTGGTTCTGAAGCTGCTGCGTCGGATGAAGGGCTATTACTATAAAAACCAATCACTTCATCTCCGTGGGCGGTATGCTCCACCGGATGAAGCAGAACGGCGCTGGCCTGGCCACCATTTGCATCCTGTCCACCATGGTTCTGGTCATGGTCTCCGGCACCGCCAGCCTGTATGTGGGCAACAGCGACATTCTCCATAACCGCTACCCCCGGGAGTTCAACTTCACCTGCCGGGGAGACGTGGAGGCCAGCATGGCCGCCGCCGAGCAGGCCAGCCAGAGGCCTTGACCGCCCGGGGCCTGGCCGCCCAGAATCTCCTGCGCTACCGCTACGCCGCCTTCACCGCCCTTCAGGAGGAGGATGCCTTCCTGCTGGACATTGCCGGCCAGCTCCAGAGCCCCACGGGAATCGATGGCCGGATCATGGAGCTGTACCTGATCCCCTGGAGGATTACAACCGTTCCACCGGTCAAACCCTCGCCCTGGGGCCGGATCAAATCCTGGTGCACCAAAACCGGCGCCAATACGGCCGGGATACCCCTGACCCTGGCCGGTGGCCGCACCTTCCAGGTGGCCGGGGAGCTGCCGGAATTCCTGGACAATGGCTTCTCCACCGCAGACATCGTCACCCAGCCTCTTCATCGTAACCCCGGATTATGACACCCTGGAGGCCTCCGGCGTCGGTCAACGCCAGCTACGGCGACGGAGGCAGCATCGCGGTCCAGGGCTTCACTGCTTGACAATCGGCGCGGAGAAAACACACGCAGATCGAGCTGTACAGCGCCATCCGGGAGTCAGTCCGTTCCCTGGGGCCAGGAGGACATGACCCTGGAGTCCCGGGCCAATGAGGAGTGGGGTTTCTTCTCCCTCTTTGGCGGTCTTCTTCCTGGGCATTTTCCTGGGCTTTCTGTTCCTCCTGGCCACGGTCCTCATCATCTACTACAAGCAGATCACCGAGGGCTACGAGGACCAGACCCGGTTCCGCACGTTGCAGCAGGTGGGCATGTCAAGGCGGAGGTCCGCAGGACCATCCACTCCCAGATCCTCACCGTCTTCTTCCTGCCCCTTCTGGGGCCGGGCTCCACACGGTCTTCGCCTTCCCCATGATCTCCAAAATGCTTCTCCTCTTCAGCCTCACCGACCAGACCCCTGCAAATCCCTACCACCGCCGTCACCTTCCTCCTTCGGCGTCATTCACACCGGCCGTTCACCTCCTCACCTCCCGCTTCTACTACCGCATCGTCACCCCTGCCCACCTAGGGCCCTGCCCCTCTCATGTCACGCGGTGGGGGAACGCATGGAAGGGAACCAAGCCTTACGTCATCTCCATCCAAATCTCCTCCACACTTCCCCGGCACCCCGGAGCCCCTGGGGCGGAGGGTGAGGCGGCAGGCAGCAGTGCATTTCCGGGCCCGAAGCCCGGAGGAAGCGCCGCTGGGGCAGGGGAGAGGGGCCAGGACCACTGCCCGCCAACTACCTGGCTGTACCGGGAGCCGTCCTGCCCCTGCTGGACACGCCCCCAGGCCCCTGGTCTGTGGCCAGGGAGAGGACCAGGCCGGAGCCGCTCAGGCCGGAGTCTGCCCGGGTTACGGTGCGCACCCGGTCCAGCTCCACAGAGGTCCTGACTGCCAGACCCCCTCAATGGGGGGTCATCTTTCCGGCAGGTAACCAGGCCGCCGTCCCATCCAGGGTGTACACTCCTTCCTCCCTCGGCGAACACCGGCCTCGCCGCACATCACCTGAACCGGTCCCTCCTGAGCGCCCCCGGTGCCTGGCACCACACCCCCAGCCGGTACCGGTGGACCAGGGCTTCCTGTCGTGGAAGAGATAGTAGTCCCCCTGTCCACTGTCATCCAGGGCCACTGCCTGCCTGGGGGTCCATCCCCGGAGGAAGGAGGCCACCGCCTGAGGCGAGACGCGCCTGCCGCTCATCCCGGTGATACCCTCCGCAGCTGCAAGCCAGTCGTACAGGGCGCCTGGGGTCACGGTCCGGGGTGCCCACCAGGGGCCACTCTGACCCAGGGCGTAGTTCCCCAGGCTTTTTGAGCGGCCGCAGGTAAAACCCGGCGGTGACGCACCTGTCCGGCAGGGTGAGGGGCTGTAGGCAGATCAGGTCCCGCCGGGCTTGAAGGCCAGGAGGTTTCCCCGTGGCGCAGAAGCCCGGTGATGGGGGGGATACGGCCTGTCCACCCGGATATCCTGTCTGGCGGCGGGGAAGTAGGCTGCCGAGGGGGCTCCTCCTGGTCACCCCGGAGTAAATGCAGGTGTTGCTGCCGTCGCCGTAGAGTGAAAGAGCCGGGTGTCCGTGTTCCGTTGTAGGTTTCGAACACCGGGCATCCCCAGGACCCTGGCCCGGTCGGAGGAGGCGGCCAGGTGATCTCTCACGTTGTCCGTCCCCGCCGCCGGGGGAGTCCGGTATAGACCCGGCTCGGCGTCGAAGCTGCCGGGGAGTCCAGGTTTCCCGCTCACCTGGACGGCGGCCACCCCCACCGCCTCCTCCGGCAGCCGGTAAGCGGCGGAGCCGTCGGCGCTGTAAGAGATCCGCCGCCGGTTCGTCCAGCCGGTTCACCTGCTCCAGGGCCGTGCCGCCTCCTGCGGGCTGGCCCCCGTCACCAGGGGGGACATAGGCCTCCACCGCCTGAGCCCGGAAGCCGGGGGGGTTGTCCACGGTGGAAATGCCCCCGTCAGAAATCCGCAGATACCCCTGGTCCGACAGGGCGTAGAGCTCTCCGCAGAAGGTGAAAAACTGGACCCAGGCGGTTTTGGCCCCAAAGGGCCGGGGCAGCAGGCCGCCGCAGCGAATCCCCTCTTCCTTCCGGCGAAAAACCTGAATGTAATCTCCGTTTGCTCCGTATTCCCCGGCAGGGGAGGTGGCCACCGCCAAATTCCCCCCGCCCCAAAAGCCCCAAAGCCCCCGGATCACTTGGCGGGTGTCGAAAGCCAAGGGAGCTCAGGGCCGCACCCCGGCCGCAGGGTGAAGGGAGTCCCCCGGTTACGGTGAAGTTCACCATCTCCCTGCCTCCCCCCCGCTCCCAGGGCCCCTCGCAGCTCCTCCCAGGGGCCGGATTTTCAACAGTTCTCTGGACATATCCATCCTCCTTTCTCAGTCAAGGGCGGCTCTGCCACGCAGCGAAGCATCCCGGGGAAGCCACAGGAGCTGCCGCTGCCAGCATCCGTGCAATGCTCTCCTGCTCCAGTGTGCCCAAATGGGCGGTGTCTGGGATCCGGGGACCGGAACGGCGGGGGTCGTCGTAGGCTCCCTCCAGAAGCCGGTGAGGGTTTCTCCTCCAAGAACCAGTCAAAGTTCACCCGCTGCCGCTTTTTCTCCCGGAGGAAGACGCTCTCCTGGGCCTTCCGGAAGGCCTCCCGGAACACCTGGGGGGAAGCCCCTGGCTGCCAGCTCCTGGAGCTTCCTGCCTGCTCCCCCAGGAAGGGAGCTGACACAGGCTGCGCAGGAAAAAATCTCGCATCCCCGCCGCTTCCTGGTGGATTCAACAGATTCGGCCGCAGATGATGTCTGGGGCCCCGTAATACCTCCCGTGTCGTCACAGCCCCAGAATCGCCGGACAAAGGGCAGCAATAGGTTTCTTCCCTCCGCCTGGTAGCTGAAACCAGTCCAGCCGCGCCACCGGCGGCTGGTCAAAATAGAATCCCGAATTACCCGATTGGGCATATGGTTTGCCTCCTCAAAATAAATCCGGAGCCGTGGCCGGCTCCACGCAGTCCCACCAGGGACATGTTCCCCACCCATACCGCTCCCGGCCACACCGGGGCAAACCCCACCACCGGGGTCCCGCTGCCCGGTCCCGTGGAACCAGAACCGGGGTCCTTTTTTTGCTGCTGGATGATCATATGAGTCATCTCCCAAGGAATTAAACGTTTGTTCGTATATACTATATCCCAAATCTGTCATTTCGGCAATCCCTATCCTGAAATATTTTTTTTCACCTTGTCATTCTGAGCCAGAGAATTTGTGCTGGCGGTGGCGGAGGGGCGGGGGGCATTCTGGGCGGGCTTAATTTCCCCGTCCTTCTCTTGCTTTTTTTCGCCTGGATGGAGTATAAAGAGCCATGCGGCTCCGGCCGCAGGAAAGGAGTGTATTATGACCGAAAAACCTGATACCACAAAGCCGTTTTACTCCGGCGGGAGAACCGCTACCTCTGGTTCGCCCTGATTTTGCCGGCCTACCTTCTGGCCTTCGCGCCTGGGTGAGGCTGTGATTCCCCGTGGAGGCGTGCCGCCCCACCTACATCCTCTGGACGACCGGATTCCCTTTTTGGAGGGGTTCATCGTCCCCTACATGCTGTGGTTTCCCATGCTGCTGGCCCTGGGGCTGTACCTGGGCGGTATGACCACGAGGCTTCAAGCGGTACATGACCTACGTGGGTGTGGCCTTTTCACGGTCATTGCCCTGTATCTGCTGTTTCCCAACCGGCAGGACCTGCGGGTGACCCATTTCCCCGGGACAATCTGTTCACCCGGCTGGTGGCCCTGGTGTACAGCCAGGATACCAATACCAACGTCTGCCCCAGCCTCCATGTGGTGGGCTCTATGGCGGTGTGCTTTGCCGCCTGGAACTGCCGCCGCCTGCGTAAGCCCTGGATTCAGGGAGCCATCTGGGCCTTCGCCTTCCTGGTGGCGGTGTCCACGGTGTTTGTGAAGCAGCACTCCGCCCTGGACCTCATCCTGGCCGTCCCCTTTCGGCCTGGTGGTCTACCCCCGTGGTTTACCGGTTGATTTTTCCGCCGGTCCGGCGTGAAATCCCCTTGTGAGACGTTCTGCCAGCGAGCCTGCGACTTGACAGCTGGCAGCTTTGTGGCGCGGTAGCATGTTCCGTATCCTGTCACATTTCGGCAAAGCCGGACCAATTTTCAGGCGGTACGAATTGCCTGGGCAGTTCGCAACCAGCCAGCCTCTTCCGCCGTGCGTCCGGGAGGCCGCACCCTACGGCGCCTCTGAGGAGCGCCGGGAAATTTCTGTTTACATTCTGGGGCTGGTGCTACAATATCCCCAATGCTGGGAAAGGAGTCTCCGTTTATGCAGAGGGATTGTCCGCATTTTGAGGGAATTTCGGGAAAAAGGGAGATTGCTGCTGCTGTTCCTGTGCCTTCTGGCCACAGGGTTCGGCTGTGTGGTGATCTCCAGCGCCACCCATTATCTGGGCAGCAGCCGGTTCCTCACGGTGCAGCTGGCGGCTACGGCTCTGGGTGTCCTTGTTCTATGTCCTGCTGACCTCCATGGACTTGAGGGGCTGGCGGAGCACCGGGAGCTGCTGTTTCTCTTCAACGCCCCTGCTCCTCCCTGCTGATCCCCCCTTTGGCACCGACGGCGGCACCGGCAACCGGAGCTGGCTGGACATCCCCGGCTTCCCCCGTCAACATCCAACCGGCGGAGATTTGCAAGATTACCTTCACCATTCTCCTGGCCAAAAGGTGATGCAGGTCCATCAGAGCCGGATTTCCTCCTTCCGCTCGGTGCTGGCCATGGCCTTTCAGCTGGTGTTTCTGGTGGGCTGAACATGGTGCTGTCCCGGGACGCCGGTGTGTCCCTGATTTTTTGTGTTTATTTTCCTGGTGATGGCCTTTGTAGGCGGGTGAAGCTGTGGTGGTTTTTGGGTGGCATCGGCGCTTTGTGCCTGGCCGCCCCCACGCCTGGACCCATCTTTTTCAGGACTACCAGAAGAATCGGATTCTGGTGATTTTTGACCCCACCATCGACCCCCAGGGTCTGGATGAGCGGTGGCACTTTGCCTCCAGAGCCTCCGGTCCCCTCACCGGCGGCGGCCTGTCCGGCCAGGGGCTGTTCCAGGCAGCCGCACCCAGGTGGGGGCCTTGAATGCCCAGCATACGGACTTCATTTTCTGCCATTGGGGGAGGAGCTGGGTCTGCTGGGCTGCGCCTTCACCCTGCTCCTGCTGGGGGCGGTGGTGTTCCGGGTGATTTACGGGGCTGAAGACCCCGGATTACCTGAGCCGCCTGGTGTGTCTTGGCACCGGGCGGCCCTCATCTTCCAGGTGTGCGTCAACGTGGGGTAATGCCTGGGAGTCGCGCCGGTCATTGGTCTGACCCCTCCCCTTCATCAGCTACGGCGGCAGTTCCATCGTCTCCATGTATTTGGCCATGGGTGTGGTCTCCAGCGTCCACGCCCACCCCAGGCCGGAAGCCAGAAGCCGCTACGTCCAGCCTCCCTTACCATCAGATGTTTGAGTTCAAGGCGCGGGAAAGCAGTCTTGACAGATCAGGTTGGAACATATAATAAAGGTGAAAAGTTTCATTTTAAAATGAGGTGAGACCCATGGAGACGCAATGGCAGGGAGCATCTCCCGGCTGGACGGGAATATGAGTCAGATGCGGCTCTTTAAGGATATTCTGGCCTACAAAGAGGTTTTGGCGCATATGCGGTGCACGCCGGGTCAGGTCATTCAAATATTGGAAGAAGAATATGATTTCTCAAGCGCGCGCAACATGGAAGGACGGTGACAGCTGTGTGTAACCCTGAGCCAAGGTTTTATCGAAGAGGGCCGCGAGGGGCATGAAAGAGGGCCGCGAGAGAGGCATGAGAGAGGGGCCGCGCGCAAGGCGCGGATCAGGAGCGGCTGCGGAGCATTAGCAGTCTTATGGAAACCACTGGCTGGCCGGTGGACCAAGTCATGGCCGCCATGAAAATCCCGGTGGAGGAGTATGCCAAGTACCGCAAGCCCTGCTTATGCCACAGTAAGCATCCTACCGGCAAATTTTCATAAATGGGTCTGTTGCAAAAATGCGTTTTTGCAACAGATTTTCTGTGAAGATAGGGGAGAAAACACGGAAATTCGTGTCTTCTCCCCTAAAATATGAGGAACAATTTATAAAAGCGCGTTTGCAACAGGCCCCATTTGTTGGGTGCTGCACCATCTGATTTGGCGCCCATTGCCCCTACGGCGTCAGCTGCCCGGCCAGGCTGGGGTCCGGGGTGACGTAGACGGTGCGATATTGGGTGTAGACCACCATGCCCGGCTTGGCGCCGCCTGGCTTTTTGACGAAGCGCACGGGGGTCACGTCCACGGCCACGTTTTTGCCCTGGCGGCCCTGGGAGAACCAGGCGGGCCAGCTGGGCGGCCTGGGTGATGGTGTCGTCAGGGGGCTGGACGCCCGTCCAGGGGGATGATTACGTGGCTGCCGTGGGAGCTTCTGCACGTGGAGCCACAGGTCGTTTTTCTGGGCCAGCTTTCCGGTGAGCTCATCGTTTTGCCGGTTATTCCGGCCCACATAAATGGGGTAGCCGTCTGTGGAGACGAAGCGCATGGGCTTGAGGCGGCCTGCTTCATCTTCCGCCGGCCTCCCTCCAGCCGGAGGTAACCGCCGGAGGCCAGCCCTTCCCTGCCGGATTTCCTCCAGCTCGCCCTCCGTCTCCGCCCGGTCCAGCTCCTCCAGGACGCTGAGGAGGTCCAGCCTTGCCCCCCAGCTCCAGCTGGCGGGGTCAACTCCTTCTCCCCGTTCTTGGCCTTGGCGTAGTCCTTGTAGTACTTGGCTGCGTTCTGCTGAGGGGACAGGAGGGGGGACAGGGGGGATTTTGGATGGGCTTCATCTCAGGGTCGTAGAAGTTTTCCGCCGTGAGGGTGGTCTGGCCCCTGCGGGATGGCGTGGAGGTTGGCGGTGACCAGGTCGCCCATCTGGCGCAGGTGCTCCCCGGTCCCGGGCCGTGGCCAGCTCCTTTTCCTGGATGGCCATTTTCCGGGCGGTCCGGTCCCGAGTGTCTCTGCACCGTCCGGCGCAACTGACTGGGCCAGCAATACGTAACTGAACGAAGCGCTACCGAT
>VOFG01004601.1_pt1 | contig 37368 bp, 68 predicted proteins | sample 5384171 | NCBI WGS metagenome assembly VOFG01 (sample SAMN12384726, study PRJNA508395) | human gut metagenome | isolation source: healthy gut F | host: Homo sapiens
GCCGTCCTCGATGCCCATCTGCTCCAGACGTTCAAAGAGTCCGCTCTTGCGGAGCTGGCGGTCAAAATACATCCGCGACTCATAATCGTCAAATTGATGTCGTTCAGCAGCTTCATGATCCACGGGCCGGAGACTTCCCACAGATCCTCATGCTGCTCGATCCTCAATTCCTTCGCGTCGCCTGCCTCCGCGAGCGGCTTGACATACTCCGGCTCATAGTAGACCACCGGCGGCAGCTGGGCCAGCTTCCCGGCGATGGTGCGCATGAGATTCTTTCGTACCGGCCGTCGTTGCGGCCGAAATTTCATAAAACTCATAGCCGCGCTCCTCGACATAGGCGCGCAGGCGCTCCAGATTGTCGCTGTCCGGCGGCAGAAGATCGATCTTGTTTGCCGCCACGAGCATGGGACGCTTCGCAAGCTCCTCGGAATACTGCGCAAGCTCCTGATTGATCTTCTCAAAATCCTCGATCGGGTCACGATCCTCGCTGCCGGAGACATCCACGATATGCACCAGCAGGCGGCAGCGGTCGATGTGCCGCAAAGTCGTGGCCAAGGCCCGCACCTCGGCTGCACCCTCGATAATGCCCGGAATATCCGGCCATTACGAAGGAAACGCCGTCGTCCACATAGATCACGCCGAGATTCGGATAGAGCGTCGTGAAGTGATAGTTCGCAATTTTCGGGTGCGCGTTCGAGGTGACGGACAGGAGCGTCGATTTGCCGACATTCGGGAAACCGACCAGACCGACATCCGCCAGAAGCTTCAGCTCGAGAATGACCTCATGCTCCTCGCCCGGGAGACCTGCCTTTGCAAAGCGCGGGACCTGGCGGGTCGGTGTGGCAAAATGCTGATTGCCCCAGCCGCCGCGGTACCCTTGCAGAGGACGAAATCCTCAGAGGTGGACATATCCCGAATGACCTCGTTCGTTTCCGCGTCGCGCACAACTGTGCCGCGCGGCACCTTTTGATGACGAGATTTTCGCCGCGCTTGCCCTTGCAGCGCGCGCCGCGTCCGTCCTCGCCGTTCGGGGCCGTGTATTTTCTCTTATAGCGGAAATCCATCAGGGTGGACAGATTATCGTCCACGCGAAGGACGATACTGCCGCCGTTTCCGCCGTCGCCGCCGTCGGGGCCGCCGGCCGCGACGTATTTCTCGCGGTGAAACGCGATCGCGCCGTTGCCGCCGTTTCCGGCCTTGACGAAAATTTTTGTTTTATCAATAAACATATGCTTCGTCTCCTTTCAGATGAAGCTCGTAAAACGCTGCGTCAAACGTCTCGCTGCCGTCAAGCTTGCTGTACTGGCCATAGCGCACCAGCTGAAAGCCGCACTTGCGTGCAACGTTTCCGGATGCCGTATTCAAAACTGCGTGAGACAGTGTGAAATCCCGTACGCCGAGGCTGTGATACGCCCACGCAAGCATCGCCTGTGCCGCCTCTGTTGCATAGCCGTGTCCCCACGCATCTTGCCGGAGATTGTAGCCCAGCACATGCACGCCGTCTTCGTTTTGCCCACGCCGCCTGTGCCGATCAGCTGTCCGTTGTCCTTGCGGTAAAACCCGAATTCCAGCATATCTGGCGTGAGCGACGCGATCCACGCGCGCGTATCCTCGATACTTTGATGCAGCGGATAGGGCATATACCGGTTTACCTCTGGGTCGCTGGCCCAGACAAAGACCGCCGACGCGTCTTCCAGCGTGATCGGCGAGGATCAGCCGCTGCGTTTCAATTCTCCGGTTTTCCATGAGAAATCGCTTCCTCCTGCGTCATACGCTCCAGCGTGCGCTTCCATATCTCCGGGTAGTTTTCCCGGTAGTACCTTGCCTTTGCGGCGTCCGGCTCCTGCCAGAGGCGCTCGGCACAGATGGTCCCGCCGATCTCCTTATCCAGCCACGCGAGCGCGGCGGGATCCTCCGACGTGCGCGAATAATCGTACAGCAGGATATTCCCTGCCCTTTCCTCCTCCAGAAACGCCGCGTAGGCGTCCGGAACAAAGGCCCTTCGGTCACACGCACAGGCGTGCGCGAAATATACTCGTTCGGGATCGCCGTTTTTCGTAGTCGCCGCTTTCACAGGTATAGACCCATCCTCGCTTTCCGGAATAAAGCTTTTTCAGCGCATCCGGGAAGGGATCAGCGAAATAAAGTCTCCCCTGCCGGTCGTAGCCGTAGGCATATTCAAAATTCCGGATCAGATAGAACAGCGCCATCGCACGCAGCGAGGTCATGCACACCTGAACAGGCTTCTCGAAAAAAGGAGATCTACGCGGCTCCAGAACTTGAAGCCCGCCATGTGTGGAAGCATGGTAAAGCTGCATTTCCGCACCTCCCGCGACTGAGAAAAAACCCCCGAACGGGTCTCGTTCGGGGTTTCCTGCAAATTACTGTTCAGCGTAGACGGAGCACATCTTGCGATCCTTGCCCATCCGCTCGAACTTGACTCTGCCGTCGATCTTGGCGAACAGGGTATCGTCCTTGCCGATGCCGACATTGTTGCCCGGATGAATGTGCGTACCTCTCTGACGAACGAGAATGTTGCCAGCCAGAACGAACTGACCGTCTGCACGCTTCGCGCCGAGACGCTTGGACTCGGAATCACGGCCGTTCTTGGTGGACCCGCCGCCCTTCTTATGCGCGAAGAACTGGAAACTCATTTTCAGCATATTGTTACACCTCCAAAACTTCGATATAATCAGGATATTCGTCCGCAGGCTGCACATTGTCAGCATCATACCCGTCAGAACAGCCTGTACGGCTTCTTCGTTCTCACAAGCTGCGGGAAGGTTCAAGGTGACCCGGGCCTCTTCTTCATTCACCCTGGTTTTTGCATGCTCACCGAGCACATCGTTGATCGTGCACTCCGTAAGCTTTACAGCAGCAGAGACTGCGGCGCAGACAATGTCCGCTCCCTCTTCTCCATAGCCGCTGTGGCCCGTGCAGCAGAATCCGGAAATCCTGCCGTCCTGGTCGAAAAGTTCAACTCTGGTCATCTTACAGAGCGATCTTTTCGATCTGCACCTTGGTATACGGCTGTCTGTGGCCCTGGAGAGACTTGGAGTCCTTCTTGGAGCGGTACTTGAAGACACGGATCTTCTTGCCCTTGCCGTTCTTGACGACTTTCGCCTCAACCTTAGCGCCGGCAACGGTGGGAGCGCCGAACTTGGAGTTCGCACCATCCACAACAGCCAGAACCTGATCGAAGGTCACGGTTTCGTCAGCCTCCGCATTGAGCTTCTCGATGTAGATCACATCGCCCTCTTTGACGTTGTACTGCTTACCGCCGGTAACGATAATAGCCTGCATTTCCATTTGCACCTACCTTTTTGTAGACTCGCTCTGGAGGCGTGAGGGCATACCTCAACTTCAGCCTCTTCGACGCGGCCTATTGATTATAGCAGTGCCCTGTCCATTTGTCAAACCCTTTTTGCGTCTTTTTTTTCTTCCTTTTTCGCTGAGATCGCCGCAAAAATCAAAGCTCCTGCCCATCCATATGCCGGACGTCCGCGCAGATATCCTCAAGCGCCTCCGCAGCCTCCATCATGTAGTCCGGCCTGCGGGAAAGATCGGCAAGACTTACCATCCCGACGAGTCTCCCTCCTCCGTCACCGGCAGCCGCCGCACCTGCCGCGCGGCCATGATCCCGGCCGCCGCCGCCGCGTCCGTGTCCGGCGCAGCCGCCGCGACGCTCCGCGTCATGACCTCCCGCACGCGCACAGCCTTGGGGCTTCGCTCCGCAGCAATACACCGGAGCACGATATCCCGGTCTGTGAGCATTCCCCTCGAGCTGTCCGTCCGTCCCGCGCACCGGTAGTGCGCCGAGGTTGTAGCGCGCCATGAGTCTGGCCGCCACGGAGACCGGCTCTCCGGCTCCGACGGAAATGACCTGCTTCGTCATGCAATCCTTCACCCGCATATTAGCCTCCTGAAATGTTTTAACCTCATTCTGGACATTTTTGCAGGATATTATTCCCATTTTGCAATTTCAGTCCGATCATACTTTTCCCATTGCGTGTTCCGACGGCGCGGATTATAATGAGAATAGAATACTCCCATACAGAAAGGAGCCGCCATGACCATCAATTTTGACGAACGCATCGACCGCCGCCACACACAGGCGATCAGCGTAGATGAATGCCGCAGCGCCGTCTTTCACGAGGACGCGCAGACCGCGAAATTCCCCTTCCCGGACGATCAGGTGATCCGCATGTGGATCGCCGATATGGACTTTGCCGCACCGCCCTGCGTTCTGAGGCGCTCCACCGTCGCGTGGAGCACGGCATTTTCGGCTACACCGATATCACCGACGACAGCTTCTCGACCGCCTTCTTCCGCTGGTGTGATCGGATGTACGGCTGGACGCCGCCGAAGGAGCAGCTCTGCTTCTCCCACGGCATCGTACCCGCGCTCTGCGACCTTGTACCGATGCTCACGCAGCCCGATGAAAAGGTGCTCTTCCTGACGCCCTCCTATCCGCCCTTTCCGCGGGGCCGCCGTCAAGGCGGGCCGGGAATACGTCTGCTCGGACATGCTGCGCGGACAGGACGGCAAATACCGGATCGATTTCGAGGATTTTGCCAAAAGGCGGCAGACCCGAAGGTCAAGCTCTGCATTTTCTGCAATCCGCACAACCCGACGGGCCGCGCATGGACGGTGGAGGAACTGAAAAAGGTCGGCACGATCTGCCTGGAAAACGGCCTGTATATCCTCTCCGACGAGATCCACTGCGACCTTCTGCGCAGCGGCCTGCGCCATACGCCGCTGGCCAGCCTGTTCCCGGAAAGCCGCCGGATCGTGACCTGCATGGCGCCCAGCAAGACCTTCAACATCGCGGGGCTTCACTTCTCCGAGCTTCTGATCCCGACGAAGCGCTGCGCGCAGAGTGGAACAAAACGCATTCCGAGGGCGAAAATCCCTCTCGCTGACCGCCGCCACTGCCGCCTATGCGGAGGGCTATGACTGGCTGATGGAGCTTCGCAGATATCTCGACGGAAATTTTGCCTTTGCCGCCGATTATTTCTCGAAGCACGCCCCGAAGGTCGGCTTTTCCGTTCCGGAGGCCACCTACCTCTCCTGGGCCGATCTCAGCGCCTATACCGGGAAGCAGACGGGTCTTACACGGCTTTTTCGGCGAGCAGGCGGGCGTTGTCCTACAGGGCGGCGAACAGTTCGTCCATAACGGCGAGGGCTTCGTGCGCATGAACTTTGCCTGCCCGCGTGCGGTGCTGGAGGAAGGGCTTTCGCGCATCTGCGCCGTTTTGCAGAAGCTGTAACAAACGATAGAGAGCGACGTAAAGTCAGCCCCGGCGGTAATCAAACCGCCGGGGCTGAGTTCTCTTTCACTTATGGCAGCGCCGCCTTAGGGAAGCTCTGATTAAATCAGCGGCTGTGGACGGCGAGAGATTTTTCGTCAAGGCAAAGGTTTGAAAACGATGGAATAGTGTATGTATTTCTCGTTTTTCAAACCGCAGGACTGGTGGAAAAGATCCGTCGTCCGCGGTCGGGGGTTATTCAGAGGTTCCTTAGATCTCGATCTGGCGAATGACTTCCTTCAGGCAGTCCGCGCTGTGGTGCAGCTTGGCGACCTCGTCGTCGGTCATGGGATTGAGGATCTTGCCGCGCACGCCCTTGTAGAAGTCAACGAGGGCCAGCGTAGACAGGCAGACATCGTCAACGCCGTACTCGCCATGCATCATGGTCGAGATGGTCAGCGCCGTACCGGCAGTGTTCAAGCAGCACTTGCAAAGATGGCAGACGGACATGGCGACGGCGTAGAAGGTCGCGCCCTTGGCCTTGATGACCTGACCGCCGGAGGTACGGACGTACTCCTCGATGCCCGCATACTCGTTCTCGTTGTCCCACTTGATGCGGTCGCGGTCGGGAGAGCTGTCGCGGTAGACGTTCACATGGTTGTTGGCGATGTGTACCAGCGACCATGGCACGAAGGAGGAATCGCCATGCTCGCCGTAGACATGCGCATGGACGTTCTTCGGGCTGATGCGGAAGCGCTTTGCCAGCACGGACTGCAAACGGCTCGTGTCCAGAATCGTACCGGAGCCAATGATCTGCCGCTCCGGCAGGCCGGAGATCTTATGGAAAACATAGGTCAGCACATCGACCGGGTTGGAGACAATGATATAAATGGCGTTGGGCGCCACCTTGACGATCTGCGGCGTGATATCCTTGAGGATGTTGACATTTGCCTGCGCCAGCTCAAGACGGGACTGGCCGGCTTTTCTGGGCATACCGGAGGTAATGATTACGATATCCGAATCCGCAGCGTCTTCATACTCACCGGAACGGACGATGGCAGGCGAGCAGAACGGCGCGCCCTGATAGATATCCATTGCCTCGCCGAAGGCCTTCTGCTTGTTGATGTCCACAAGAAGGATCTCAGAGGCGATGCCCTGAATCATCAAATCGTTTGCGATCGTTGCGCCGACGCTTCCCGCGCCAATGACGGTAATCTTGCTCATAAAAATCATCCTTTCAAAATCGTTCCCCTGCGGTGCATAAGACCGAATGCTGTTCGCTCTTTTGTTACCGATAAAATTATATCGAATTTATGTGCAAAGAGGAAATGCTTTTTCCTTCCACGCCCATATCATTTATGATATGCATTATTTGCACTTCTGCATAATGTGCTGGACGTAGCCGGATTCGATCTCGGTCATGGCATAGCGCGGATGGAGCACCAGCGCATTGTGATAGGTAATGGGATTGTCCACGCAGGTCTTTTGCACAAGGCCGAACTGCCATAGATACCGGTCAGGCATCTCCGGCCCCCACATGTAGGCGTTCGGGAGCGTTTGCAGCAGCGCCAGCTGCGCCATCCGATCCACCGTATAGACCTTCCGGCAGGCAATGTCCGTCTGACGGCTGTGTGTACGCAGATTGTCGCCGTGTGTGATCTCCGGATATAGCTCAAGATCCGCCGTATGGATCACGGAGCGTTCCGCCAGCGGGTGGCTGTGCGGCAGGATCAGATGATAGCGGTAGCGGCTCAGGATCTGGAGGCTCAGCTCCTGCTGGGCCGTCTGCTCCTCAAAATAGTCGCGGTACTCCACGCGGAAGCGGATAACACCGATCTCCGCCTCCCCGGCGGAGAGGATCTCAAGCGCCCTGCGGGCGTGGCATTCAAAAATTCGCGCGTCCAGATCGGACGCCTCCGGCAGCGACGCAAGATACCCCGCCGTCGCGTCCAGAAGCTTTGCGGAACGCGGGATGCAGACGCGCAGCCGGTTTGGAACGGCATGGCGCGGCCCGAGCGCCTCAATATAGTCCATCTCGCGGAGCATATTGCGCGCGTGCTTGAGGAACCTTGCGCCGCGCTCCGTCGGACGGACGCCCCGGCTGGTGCGCTCGAAAATGCGGAAGCCAAGCGACTCCTCCAGATCGTGCAGGATGCGGCTCAGATTCGGCTGGCCGAGAAAGAGGTTTTCCGCCGCCTGCGAAATGGAGCGTGTGCGTTCGATCTCAATGATATATTGTAAATGCTGCGTGTTCATTTCATGCCTCTTCCGTTTGGGTTTTCCATATGAAAACTAGTATAGCACAGATCACGATCCTTTAACAGTCCGAACTTTTTGAAAACAGAAAAAGTCCTGCTTACCGGCACTATACAAGCTCCAACTTCGCCACGCGGACGACTAGACTGCGCCCGTAGACGAACGGCTTCGGGCTGACGGTGACGTGTCCGTCTCTCTGCACCATCGGGAGCGGCTCCCCATTGTCGAGCCAGACGGCGGAGCGCACCTCGCCGGGAAGGTCGAACTGCGCATCCGCCTCCCCTGCCGCCTGAAGCGCAACGTGCTCATCCGCCGTCATGTCCAGACCGAAGCAGAACAGATAATAGCTTTTTCCGTCCTGAAGCAGGAAGTCGCGTCTGCGGCCGCTGACTGCGATCCCGGACGGGCGTGGTGCGTGGATGCTCTCGCCGAAGAGCGCCGTCCACTGGCCGAGAATGCCCAGCGCCGCCGCGTCGATCGGGCGAAGGCTGCCGTCCCCCATTGGCCCGGCGTTCAGAAGGAAGTTCGCGCCGTATCGGCGGCAGTCGCACAGCTCCTCGATGAGCAGCGCCGGGGATTTGATGTTCAGATCCTCCCGCGCGTAGCCCCAGTGGTCGCAGGTGACCTCGCACATTTCGCTTGCGATATACTTCGGTGAATCCGCAAAGGTTGATCGGCTGCGGCTTTCCGCGCTCAAAGGTCACGCTGTCCAGCTCGATGTTTCCGAGCTGGCCGCGTCCCTCAAGGCCCGTATTGTTGATGAGGATGGTATCCGGCTGATAGCGCCGGATCATGCCGTAAAAAGCGCGTCCTCCTCCCAGTCTGCGTCCGGCTTGTTCCACTTACCGTCAAACCAGAAGCCGCCGATTTCGCCGTAGTTCCTGCACAGCAGCTCCACACTGCTGCGCAGATAGCGAAGGTACGCCTGAAAATCCGTCTGATACGTCTTTTCGTGCCAGTCAAGCAGCGTATGATAGAAAAACGGCACGATTCCGCCTGCACGACAGGCGTCCACAAATTCGCGCACAAGGTCTCTGCCGCAGTCATGGACGGTATCGTACTCGTTCAGGCCACAGGTGTCATAGAGCGAATAGCCGTCATGGTGCCGCGTCGCGAGGGTGATGTAGCGGCAGCCCGCATCTTTTGCGGTGCGTACCAGCTCCGCCGCCCAATCCGCTTTGGGGCAGAACTGCTTTCGCGCCGCGTCATAGCTCTCGTCATCGATCTTCAGGCAGAATTTTGCCCACTCGCCCTTCCCATGCACACTGTAAAGGCCAAAATGGACAAACATGCCGAAGCCCATTTTCTCAAAATTCAGAACAGCCGGACGGATCAGCATTTTCATTTCCTCCATTTATAAAAAACGGACTGGCAGAGCCAGTCCGTTTTCATGATCTGTTTCAGGTGATTATTCTGCCTCGTCCTCGGACTCGTTCGCCGGAGCGATGAGCGCACGGATGGAGAGGGAAATTCTCTTGTGCTCCTGATCGATGTCGATGATCTTGGCCTCGACTTCCTGACCCTCGGAAAGGACATCCTCGGCTTGGCAATGCGGCGGTCAGCGATCTGGGAAATGTGGATCAGGCCGTCGACGCCCGGAATGATCTCGGCGAAAGCACCGAAGGTCATCAGCTTGACGATCTTGACGTCGACCACGTCGCCCACAGCGTACTTCTCATTGAAGATGGTCCACGGGTTGGTCGCGTCGGTCTTGTAGCCGAGGGAGATCTTCTTCTTCTCCGGATCGAAGGAAATGACGAACACCTCGATGGTATCGCCGACCTTGACGACCTCAGCCGGGTTCTTGATGTGGTTCCAGGAAAGCTCGGAAACATGAACCATGCCGTCCACGCCGCCGATATCGACAAACGCGCCGTAAGAGGTCAGGGACTTGACAACGCCGGTATAGTGCTTGCCGACCTCGATTTCGCTCCAGATCTTCTCCTGAGCGGCCTTGCGCTGCTCGGAAGCGACGGAACGGATGGAGCCGACACACGGCGGCGGGCACGGTTGACCTCGGTAATACGGAGCTGGACCTTGCTCTTGACGAGCGCGCCCAGATCGCCGCCCTTGGGAACGTTGGTCTGGGAAGCGGGAACGAACACGCGGATGCCCTTCACATTGACGACAACGCCGCCCTTGTTCTCTTCGGTGACAACGCCTTCCATGATCTCGCGGCTCTCAACGGCAGCCTCGATCTCTTCCCAAGCCTTGCCTGCTTCCAAGCGCTTCTTGGACAGACGGACAACACCCTCGCCGTCGTTGACGTGAACGACAACAGCCTCGACCTGATCGCCGACCTTGACAAGATCCTCGATCTTGGCGCTGGGATCTGCGGAGGTGAACTCCTCCACGGGAATGTAAGCGGTGTGCTTCGTGCCGAGATCGACTTCGACCTCATTGGTGCCGATCGCCATGACGGTGCCGGTGACCTTATCCCCCGTTATTCAAAGTCTTGAGGGACTGCTCGAGAAGCTCGGCAAAATTCTCCTCCATTGCAGTTTCAACTTTCATTTCTTCGCTCATTTTGTTGTTTACCTCCTTAATTATCCACGCCGGAGTTGATGCTCCTGCCGTGACACCCACAGTTTTCGCGTTAGATAAAAGAAGCATATCCAACTCAGCCGCGCTGTCGATCAGCACGACATTCTTGCAATACTGCCTGCATATCATAGCGAGACGCCCCCGTATTCGAGCTTCTCGCGTCGCCGACAACCACCATGGCATCACATTTCTGAGCCAATTGGGTCGCTTCTTTTTTGACGCATCTCCGTAGCCTTGCATATTGTATCAAATATTTCGCAATTTGTACACTCTTTTTTGCGATTTCGCAGGAAGATTTCCATAAATTCTGCGTACTGGTGGTCTGGCAGACCATCCGCATGGGAATTTTTTGTACGATTTGCACCATTTCGCAGCCATTCTGCCAGCTCGTCCGGCGTTTCGAAGATCACCGGCCTCACACCAGCCCGCGATGGCCTGCACCTCCGGGTGAGAGCGCGTGCCGATGATGACCGGCTGCTGGCCCTTTCCTTCGCCTCAGATATGATCCGATGGATTTTCTTCACAAACGGACAGGTCGCGTCGATAACCTCGACGTCCATTCCGGCCAGTTGCTGCTCCATAATCGTGTGTGTGACGCCGTGCGACCGGATCACCACGCATTCGCCGGGCCGCGCTTCCTCCGGCGCGGCGATCTCGCACGCCGAGCGCCGTGAAGCGCTCGATCACATGCCGGTTATGTATGATCGGGCCAAGGGTCGCCACACGCTTGCCCTCCCGGACGGCTTCCTCGACCAGCGAGACCGCCCGGTCAACCCCGAAGCAGAAGCCCGCTGTTTTCGCCAATATGATCTGCATAGCTGTCACCGCCCAAGCTGTAAATCGTTCTGAGAAGCTCGTCCGCTTCCAATTGCAGGCGCTCTCTCGATGCGTCTGCCGCGCAGTCCACGCGGATCGGCTTTCCGACGATCACGTCGATCGGACAGAACGGCGTCTTATTGCGCGTCACGAAGATCGGCGTGATCGGTACGCCGGCGGCAGCCGCCATCCGCACCGCACCCGTTTTTGCCCGGACGTGCTTGTTCCCATTGCAGCGCGTTCCCTCCGGGAACAGCAGCAGCTTTTCCCCGCTTTTCAGCGCCCGGACGCATTCCTCCACCGCCTGCGTGTCATGCTCGCCCCTGTGTACAAAGATCACACGGAATTTCTCCATGACCCATCCGATGAACGGCGCGCCGCAGCTCGCTTTTCGCCATGATGCGGAAAAGCTCCGGCTGGCGAAGCGCCAGAATGATCCAGAGCGGATCGGCGGCGCTGCTGTGGTTGCCGCAGAGCACGGCCGCGCCCTTTGTCAGATTTTCAAGTCCCTGCACCCGCAGCACCGGGTGCCAGAAAAACAGCCCCACGCGCACCAGAACAAAGCACACGCGATACCAGAATTTCATCCAAGCTTCCTCCTGACAAGCTTCAGAATGGCGTTTTCGCCTCTTCCAGATTCATTTCAGAGGTATCCAGCTTCACCGCGTCCGGCGCGCACCGCAGCGGCGCGACCGTGCGGGTCGAATCCTGCTTATCCCGCGCCTTCATGTCGGAAAGCACCTTTTCCAGGGTCGTCTTCTCACCTTTGCCTGAAGCTCGGCAAATCTCCGCTTCGCTCGGATCTCCGGCGAGGCGGTCAGGAAGATCTTCACGTCCGCGTTCGGAAGGACGACCGTTGCGATATCCCGCCCGTCCATCACGACGTTGTGCCGCCGCGCCAGCCCCCGCTGCATATCCAGCAGGAAATCGCGGACGCAGGCCTGCGCCGACACGCCGGAGGCGTAGCTCGACATGAGCGGCGTTCGGATCTCGTCGGTGACGTCCTTTCCGTTGAGGATCATGTGCTGCATCCGTCATCGTCGTATTCCACCGACAGATTGACGTCGTCCGAAAAACGGCGGATGCCGTCCGCGTCGAAGCCGCCCGTGTAGGCGTCCACATCCAGAAGCTCTCCGGCGGCATAAAGTCCGCGCACCCGCTTGGACTGCATCGTTCCCGGCTCGATCTCCGAGACCTTGACGCCGCCGGAGGTGACGATGGCCTCCTCGACCGGCGCCTTGCAGGCGATCTCCACCGGGAAACGCTTCATCAGCTCCAGCAGCGCACGGCGCTGCTCGCGCGTAATGGAATGCACCTTCTCCTCCGCCGGAATGCCGCTCCGCCGGACGATCACCGGGATCATGGATTTCGGCAGCAGCTCCACGAGCGCGTTTTCAAAATCCCGGTTCTGGAATTTCTCAAAATCCCGCAGCAGGCGCAGATCGAGCTTCTGCTCGTCCAGCGCAGGCTTGAGATCGAGCAGCACGGTATATGCGTCCTTTTCGTTCATGTGTGCGCTTGCGCTGAGCACGACCGGCCGGAGAGGCCGAAGTGCGTGAACAACAGCTCGCCGAACTCCTCAAAGACCGTTTTCCCCTTCTGATTCACGAGCCGCAGCGCCACATTTTTCAGCGCCAGCCCCCTGCATCTGCTTGCAGTCGGTAGCCCTTTTCCACCAGCGGCACCAGCGAGCCGACCGGTGGAACGATCGTATGGCCCAGCTTTTCCAGCATCCGATAGCCGTCGCCTGTCGAGCCGGTCTGCGGATAGCTGCATCCGCCGGTCGCAAGGATCACGCGCTCCGTTTTATGAAAGCCGCCGTCTGTCTCAATTCCACAGACGGCCCCGTCCTGCGTCACGATATCCAGCGCCCGCTCCTGCAAGACCCGCACGCCGAGACGGCGCAGCTCCGCACGCAGCGCATCGATCACGCTGGCCGACTTGTCGGACTGCGGAAACACGCGGTTTCCGCGCTCCGTTTTCAGTGCGCAGCCGCGCGCTTCAAACCACGCCATAACCTCACGCGGGGAAATGCGTAAATTGCGCTGTAGAGAAAGCGCGGATTGCGCGGTACGTTCGGGAAAAAATCCTCCGGCGCGCAGTCGTTCGTCACGTTGCAGCGGCCCTTTCCGGTTATGTAGAGCTTTTGCCCAGCCGGTCATTCCGTTCCAGCAGCGTGACCTGCGCGCCGTTTTCTGCGGCCGTAATGGCCGCCATCATCCCGGCGGCGCCGCCGCCGACGACAAATACGCTGTTATTCCACCCGTTCATAGACGTCATACTCATCCCAAAGGCGTTCCAGATTCTTGAAGGTCGTGGAGACCTGCTCCTCCCGTCGGCGGCTCACCGCGACGATCAGCGCGTTGACCACGCTCATCGGCGCGACCAGCGAGTCGAGTCCACGATCGACACCATATCACTCTTGGCCACCAGCACATGGTCGGCAAGCTTGCCCGCCGGATCGTCCGGCTTGTCGGTGATGGCGATGGTCGCCGCACCGCAGTCCTTCGCGTACTGCATGGTCTTGACCGTCCGGCTCGAATAGCGCGGCAGGCTGATGCCGATCACGACATCCCCTTGCCGACGCGGGCATCTGCTCAAACATTTCGCTTGTAGAGGTCGATGAGACCAGCGACACATTCTCGAAAATATTCCGGAAATAGAAATTCAGGAAATCGGCGATGGCCGTAGACGAACGGACGCCGATGATGTAAATGCGCTTGGCCTGCAAAATCAGCTCCACGCTTGCACTCATCTCCCTGCGGTCGAGCGTTTTTCGCCTCGTCTTGCGGAGGGTATCGATGTCCGCCTGAAGGACGGTGGAGACCACGTCCTGATTGCCGATGCGGTCATTTGCGACCTCAATGCGCTGCACGGAGGTCAGCTTGTTCCGCACCAGCTCCTGAAGCGTGCGCTGCATGCTGGGATAGCCGTCAAAAGCCAAGCTCCACGGCGAAGCGCACGACCGTGGACTCCGAAACGCCGACCGTCTTTCCGAGGCGGCTGGCGGTCATGAAGGCGGCCTTGTCATAGGACTGTAGAATATAGTTGGCGATCAGCTTCTGCCCCTTTGAGAAGGTGCGCAGCTGATCGTGGATCGTCGTAAGAATATCAGAAGCCATCCGTTGCCTCCACGCCTGCCTTTGCGGCAGAAATTATTTATATCTTACAATTCACGCGCGGATTTTGCAAGCAGGAATGCCGCATCCGCGCGAAAAAAAGTCATGGGTTTTTAGCTTCTATTGGCAGGCCGCGAAACCTTCGCATTACCGGCCTTCTAGTGCGCGTTCCAGCGCCTCCAGCTCCTGTCCGTTCAGCGGACGCCACGCACCGGTCGGAAGCTCTCCGAGCGTCAGCGGTCCCTCCGCGATCCGGCGCAGGCGCGTCACACGCAGGCCCGCCGCCTCGCACAGGCGGCGGAGCTGACGGTTTCGTCCCTCATGGATCACAAACTCAAAAAGCGCCGTCTCGTCCTTCCGGCTCAGCAGGCGCAGCTTCGCCGGCTGCGTCATACGGCCGTCGATCTCGATGGGCTGGCGGAGCGTTTCCTCACAGCCCTCCCGATAGCCGCTGACCCAGACGAGATACTTCTTTTCGATCTCCTTTTGGGGATGCATGATCCGGTTGGCAAATTCGCCGTCGTTCGTCATCAGAAGAAGTCCCTCGGAGTACAGGTCGAGCCGTCCGACGGGATAGACCCGCCCGCCGCAGTCCTGAACCAGCTCCGAAACGTTTTTCCGGCCCTTCTCGTCGGAAAGCGTCGTCACATAGCCGCGCGGCTTGTTGAGCATCAGCTACAGCCGCTCCGGCTCCTTTTTGAGCCGGACGCCGTCCACCTCGATCACGTCCTCACCGTCCACCGCCGTATCCCCGAGCGAGGCCGTATTTCCGTTGACGCGCACGCGGCGCTCCGAGATCAGCTCCTCCGCCTTACGGCGGGAGGCGACTCCGTAGCGCGACAGGATCTTCTGTAACCGTTCTTCCATCTTATCCCCCAAATAGTCTTCAAAAAATCTCTTTTCCGGTATGGGCGCGACCGTCTGCCGGTAATACAGCGGCACGCTGCGAACGGCTTCGCCGTCCACCAGCAGCTCCGCCCACCCCCGCCGGGCCGGGCAAAACCGGCGCGAACGTCAGCCGCGGAAGATGCACCCGCAGCTCCGTCTGTTCCTCCGGCCGGAGCGGCCATGAGAGCGTCCCGCCGGAGACGGCGTTCACGCTTTCCCTCGTCCCGCCGACGACCGGCACCGTTCCCACCGCTTCGCCAGCGCTGAGGAACGTATGCTTTTCAAATGCGGAAAAACCATAGTCCAGCAGCTTTGCGTGGTCGTTCCAGTCGTCCGGGTCGCAGATCGTGACCGCGATCAAAAGTCTGCCGCCGCGCTCCGCACTGCTGACGAGGATACGCCCCGCCGCTCGTGTAGCCGGTCTTGACGCCGTTCGCACCCGGATAGCTCCATAGGAGCTTATTGTGATTTGTCAGCGCACGCTGGCCGAAGCTTGCGTTTTTTTGTACCGGCCGCCTCGCGGAAGTCCGGTGTTTTTCATCGCAGCGCGGGCCAGCCTTGCCAGATCCCGCGCTGTGGAGAAATGCCCCTCCTCGTCCAGGCCGTTCGGATTCTGAAAATGCGTATTTTCCATTCCGAGCTTTGCCGCCCGTGCGTTCATCCGCGCGGCAAAGCGCTCCACGGAGCCGTCGCACAAAATTGCCAGCGCGACCGCCGCGTCGTTGCCGGAGCGCAGCATCAATCCATAGAGCAGCTCCCGCCCCGTCACGCGCTCACCGGCACGCAGATACATGGACGAGCCTTCGATCCCGACCGCCTCGGCGGGGACGGCGTATTCCGCGTCCAGCGCCAGCGTCTCGCAGGCCAGCAGACCGGTCATGATCTTTGTCGTGCTGGCAATGCGGCTGCGCGTATCCGCGTCCAGCTCGTACAGGACGCGGCCGCTTTCCGCGTCCATCAAGATCGCGCTCTGCGCACGGATCGACGGCTCCGCCGCCCGCACAGGCGCGATCAAAAAAGCGGCGGCGGACAAGGCCGCCGCCGTCCTCAGGATCTTTCCTTTCATATTTCATCACCCGCGGTTAGCTTGCCCGCAGGGGATGAAATCATGCGTCAGCCCTCCGTCTTGCGGTCCTTGAACTGCCGCGCAATGCCCTCGACGCGGTCGAGGATATCCGGCACCAGCTCCACGATCCGATCTACCGACGTGGACGCAGGCTCCGAGACCGGAAGCATCCGCACGGATTCGCCGCGAATGACCACGAATGCCATCGGCGTGATGGTCACGCCCGCGCCCGCGCCGCCGCCAAAAGGCGTTGTCGCGGTGGCCGGGTAATTCTTCGTTGCAAAATCCGAGCCGCCGCCGCCGTAGCCGACGGAGACCTTCGTAATGGGGATCAGCGTCACGCCGTCCGGTGTTGTGATGGGGCTGCCGATCACGGTATTGACGTCGATCATATCCTTGATCTTACTCATGGAATTCGACATCATTTCACTCAGAGGATGATTCATGTACTGCACCGCCTTTATTTTTATCCTGATATGCCTGATAGATCTTCAAGAAGCCGATCCCGGCCCGAAGCGCAAGCGCCAGCGCGCGTCCGATGGTGATGGTCAGCACCATATGCGCATCGACCGCCATTTTTTCATCTACATTATAGTCCAGCTCCGCGCCGATGTCACGCTTTTTTATCACAAAAATGCGTTCCAGACACGGCAGCAGCGCACCGATCACGGCCCACGCCCGTCCGTAGAGGATAGCCGTTTTGGCTGCATCGTCTCCGCCGCCGAAGCGGACGCGCAGCATCAGTTCTTCCATCCGGAGCTTCCGGCGCAGATTTCCCAGCGTATCCGCCGCAAGCCGCGCCAGATCCAGGATCTCCTGCACGCCGCCCGTCAGGAACGCCTTCTTCGGTGTCGCCTGCGCAGGCTTTTTCCGCGCCGTCCGCCGTCTGCGCTTCCTTCGCAGCCGGAGCTTTGTCTTTGCCTCCGGCAGGCTTTTTTCCCATCCTTTGTGGTAGACTTTTTCGCCTTTTTTTTCGGCTTTTTTCGGCCTCGCGGGCAGGAGCTGGAGCCGCAGCAGCCAGATCTTGACCTTCAGCGTAAAGCTCCCGCCGAGATAGGCCGCATCCACGCCGACCGGGATGCAGCCGATCAGAAAGAGGATCCCGAAAATCAGCAGCAGGATCATCCACCATGTCATACGGCTTCCTCCGGCTTATCTCCGCTTGTTTCCTCGTCCGCAGGCGCTGCGGTAGTCTGCTCCGCCTCGATGCGCAGCTGCTGCCGCGACAGAAGCTGCGTCTTGTCGATCTCCGGCAGCTCGTCCAGCGATTCCAGCCCGAACACGCGCAGGAAATCCGGCGTCGTCCGATACAGGATAGGCCGCCCGGGCACGTTCAGCCGTCCCGCCTCGCAGATCAGCTTCTTGGTCAGCAGAGCGCTGATCGAATACCCGCTGTCTACGCCGCGGATCTGCTCGACATACGCCTTCGTCGCCGGCTGATAATAGGCAATGACGCTCAGCGTTTCCAGCTGCGACTGGGACAGCTTTCGGCGGCTTTCTCGTTTCGAGCGTCCGGCTGACAAATTCCGCCTGCTCGGCGGCAGAGCACATCTGAAACGCATCCTCCAGCTGGACGATGCGGATGCCGCTTCGATGGAACGACAGCGCGTCCATCAGCTGCCGCGTCTCGCGCCGGATCTCGTCCGGGTCGCGCTCCAGCGTCTGCGCAAGGCGCTGCACGCTCACCGGCTCTCCCGCAGCAAACAAAATCGCCATCAGCGCCCGCTGCAATTCGTTCTGCTCCATAGTGGCCTCACTTATTCCTTTTTTGCGACGGTCTCCTCCGGCATCCGGAGGTACGTCACGTTCATATCCCCGTCCGCATCCTCGGCGTCGATGGAGATGGATTTAAGTTTACATAATTCAAGAACTGCCAGAAACGTCGCCACAATCTCCGACCGGCTCCGGCTGAGCCGGAAAAGGCTCAGGAATTTCGAAACGCCGCGTGAGATCAGGCTCCGCAGCACCTCCGCCGCCTTGACCGTGACCGGATACGGCTCCGTACCGACGATGCCCTTGAAATTCTCCGCGGGCGGCGGCAGAAGCCGTGCCTCCCGTTCCTCAATGGCCTGTAGGGCCAGCAGCAGGTCCTCCCTGTCGTGCCGGTAGCGGTAGGTGTTATCGCGCTGAAGCGGCTCCTGTTCCTTGACGAACATGCCAAGGCCGATCTCGTTGCGCGCAGCAAGGAACTGCGCGGCGCCCTGGATTTTTCCGTAGGCTTCCTTCCGCTGGCGCTGCTCGAGTGACTGGATGAGAAGCTCCATTTCGCTCATGGCCTCCTCCTGCTCGGCGGCGGACAGCAGCATTTTGGTTTTGATCAGCATCAGATGCGAGGCCATCGCGGTAAACTCACTGGCGATCTCCACATCCATGCGCTTCATTTCATCAAGATAGGCCAGATACTGTTCGAGAATGGAACTGATGCTGACGTCCTGAATTTCAATTTTATTTTTGCTGAGCAGCAGGAAGATCACGTCCAGCGGGCCGTCAAAATCCTCAAGACTCTCCGCCCGCGCGTGGACGACGCCCTCCAGATGGTAAACAGGTTCGTTCATGCAGCGCTCCTAAGCTCCAAAAGCATTCAAAATCAGATCTGCCGGCCAAGTTCCGATCGCTTCGAGCGCGCCCGTCAGCCCATCGCGCAGGAAGCTCAGCGGCGTGTCCAGCACGCCCGTCAGCAGCAGAACTGCCAGCAGAACCATTCCGAAGCGCTCATAGCGCATCAGCTTTCCGTACCACGCATCCGGCAGAACAGCAAAAAGCACCTTCGAGCCGTCGAGCGGCGGGATGGGAAACAGGTTGAACACGGCAAGGCCCGCGCTCATGATCTCCAGATAGAAAAAACAGCCAGAGATAGTATACCACCTTACTGCCGCTGCACATGTAGACCGCCGCGCTGGCTGACGCGAACAGGACGGCCACATAGGCAAGCAGGACATTCGACACCGGCCCCGCCAGCGCCGTGAGCGCCATTCCGGCCTTCGGCCTGCGGAAATTGCGCATATCGACTGGCACCGGCTTTGCCCAGAAATTGACAAGGCCCATGATATCGATGTGCCGAGCCGGCACCGCCCCTGCTTCTTGCCGTCGGGTCGCCCATCCAGTACGCCACAAGTCCATGACAGGTTTCATGGAACGTGATGCACAGGAGCGACGCCGCGACGACGATCAGCATTTCCCACAGCTGCGTAAAATCCAGCTGCTGCACCCATGCCTGAAATTTCTCCATGCCATCCCGTCCCTGATACAGATTTTCAGTTTAGTATAGCATATTCTTCGCCGCTTGGCAAGGAAAGGCATCGTATCCGGCCATAAATCGCATTTCCTGCGGCAGGAGTCCGCGCATATCCCCGGCATTCTACCTCCGCACATAGCCACCTCCGGCGCAGCGATAGGAAAATCGCCCGGAGGGCCGCAGCCGCTCCGGGCGATCATTTCGATTGCTTTTTGCTCATTCTCCGGCGACGCGCAGGGAGGACGCGCAGGAAGCGCTTCCCGGCCGAGGCCGTTTTCCGCCGAAAACGGGATCAGTTCGACCGTCTCCGGCAGCGTCAGCGTCTCGCGGATGCAGGCCAGATTCGGTTCGATCTCGCTCTTTTTAGCTTGTCCATCTTGTTGGCGACGACCACGAAGGGCTTTCCGCTGGCCTTGAAGTAATCGGCCATAATGACGTCGTTGGCCGTCGGCTTATGCCGCGCGTCCACGATCATCACGCCGTAATCGATGGTATCCTCGGCTGCGAAATACTTTTCCATCCGCTTGCCCCAGCGTTCCTTCTCCGCCATAGGCACCTTGGCGTAGCCGTAGCCCGGCAGATCGACCAGATAGAAGCTTGTTGTCGATGCGGAAAAAAGTTGATGTGCGTCGTTTTGCCGGGAGCCTCACCCACGCGGGCGAAGTTCTTCCGAAGCAGGAGCTTATTGATGACAGAGGATTTTCCGACGTTCGACTTGCCCGCAAAGGCGATCTGCGGCAGGCCGTCCTTCGGGCAGTCGGCGACCGCCGTGACGGAGCGGATAAATTCCGCGTTGTGCAGATTCATAGCCGCCTCCTCACTGCCGGATACCGGGCTTCCGCCGCTGCCGCTTGACCGGCGGGACCGGAAGCACGGGCGGGCTCCGCCGCTGCGGACACGGTCTGCTCCGCATGGCAATGCGAGAAGTCCAGTGCCGCCTCGATCACGCTGTCCACATGGTGGACGGTGATGAAATTGAGCGCACGGCGCACCGTCTGGTCGATCTCCTCAAGATCCTTTTCGTTTGCGGCCGGAATAATGACCGTCCGGATCCCGTGCCGAAGCGCCGCCATCGTCTTTTCCTTCAGTCCGCCGATGGCAAGCACCCGTCCGCGAATGGAGATCTCGCCCGTCATGGCGATGTCCCGCCGCACCGTCGCGCCGGTCAGCGCAGAAACGATGGCCGTGCAGATCGTAATGCCCGCGGAAGGGCCGTCCTTTGGGACCGCGCCCTCCGGGAAGTGGACATGGATGTCCTTCGTTTTATAAAAGTCCGGCGCAATGCCGAAATGCGCCGTCCGGGAACGGATATAGCTCATCGCGGCGTGGACAGATTCCTTCATCACGTCGCCGAGGTTGCCTGTCAGTTCCAGCTTGCCGGAGCCGTCCACAACGTTGACCTCAACCTCGAGCGTCTCACCGCCGACAGCGGTCCACGCGAGGCCGGTCACAAGGCCGACCTGATCGTTTGCCGGAAGCTCGTCCGGCAGGAACTTGCGGACGCCGAGATAGCGCTCCAGATTGGCTCCGGTCACGCTGATACGCTTCGGAGCCTCCGGCTCCACAAGGCGCATCGCGCACTTCCGGCAGAGCGCCGCCAGTTCCCGTTCGAGGTTTCGGACGCCGGATTCGCGCGTGTAGCAGGCAATGATCTCACGAAGCGCGTCCTCTGAAACGCGGACGCTCCTTCGGGAGGCCGTGCTTTTCCAGCTGCTTGGGCAGCAGGTGGCGCTTTGCGATCTGCAATTTCTCCTCATCCGTATACGAGCCAAGCTCGATGACCTCCATACGGTCGAGCAGGGCACGCGGGATGGTATCGGTCGTGTTGGCCGTCGTGATGAACATGCAGCGGTGCAGATCGAACGGAACCTCCAAATAGTGGTCGCGGAAGGAGGAATTCTGCTCGCGGAATCGAGCACCTCCAGCAGCGCCGAGGCAGGGTCGCCCTTGTAGTCACTGCCGAGCTTGTCCACCTCGTCGAGCAGCAGCAGCGCGTTTTTGGAGCCTGCGTGTGAGACCGCCGCCATGATGCGGCCCGGCATTGCGCCGATGTAGGTCTTTCGGTGGCCGCGGATCTCCGCCTCGTCGTGTACGCCGCCGAGGGATATCCGCGCAAGCTTACGGTTGAGCGCGCGTGCAATGGAAATCGCGATGGAGGTCTTGCCGACACCGGAGGGCCGACCAGGCAGAGAATCTGCCCCGGCAGCTCCGGTGCGAGCTGCCGCACGGCCAGTGTCTCCAGGATACGCTCCTTGACCTTCTCGAGGCCGTAATGGTCGGCGTCCAGAATTTTGCGCGCCTGCGCAACATCCAGCCGCTCCTTCGTCGTCTTGTTCCACGGAAGCTCCAGCACAGCGTCCAGATAATTGCGCAGAAGCGCCGCCTCCTGCGAGCCGGGTGCCTGCTTCGCCATGCGCCGGACCTCCTTCAGGAGCTTTTCCTCCGTCTCCTGCTCAAGATGCAGCTTGCGGATCTTCTCGCGGTAGCTGTCTGCGTCGTCATCGTCCGCGTCCTCGCCAAGCTCCTCACGGATCACGCTCATCTGCTCGCGCAGATAATAGTCCCGCTGATTCTTGTCCACGTTCTCCTGAACACGGTCGGAGATCTCGTTTTCGAGCCGCAGGATATCCAGCTCCTTCGCCATCAGCGAGACAGTCTGCTCCAATCGCTTGACCGGATGCAGCTGCCCGAGCAGCTGCTGCTTGTTCTGATAGGAAAACGTCGCGTCCTGACCGATGAAATCCGCCGTATAGCCTGCGTCCTCCGAGGTCAGCAGCCGAAGCAGCGCCTCCTGCATATTCCGGCCGGACAGCTCCGCGAACTGTTCAAACTGGCTGTGCGCCTGACGGAGCAGCGCCTCCACGCGCGGGAGGCTGTGATTGTAGGGCAGCTCCTCGAGCTTCTGCATCCGCCCGAAGAGATAGGGTTCGCTCTGCACGATGTCCAGAAGCTCCGCGCGGTACTGGCCCTCGACCAGAATGCGCATGTTTTCACCCGGCAGGCGCAGCACCTGCTTGACGATGCTGACCGTGCCGACGGTATACAGATCGTTCCGCTTCGGATGATCCGTCTCAACGGCCTTCTGCGTCACAAGGAAGATCTGCTGATCCTCCCGGAGCGCCTCTTCGACGGCCGCCATGGACGATTTGCGTCCCACATCGAAATGCGTCAGCATCTTCGGGAACACGCAAAGCCCGCGCAGCGCCAGCACCGGCAGACAGACCGGACGTTCAAATTCGCTCATAAAATCGCTCCTTTCTGGAGTAAATGCACAAAGGGAGGCTATAAAGCCCTGTCCCTTTCGCCGGAAGCGTCCGCTTCCGGAAATATGTTTCTCAGAGTGTCACACCCGCATTCCGGATGGGGGTACGCGGGGAGGCGTCGCGCGTCACGACCGGCTTGCTGCCGTTTCGGACGCAGTCCTCTGTGATGAGCACGCTCTGAATGGCCGGGTCGGAGGGGATCTCATACATGATGTTGGTCATGATGTCCTCCATGATGGCCCGCAGGCCACGTGCGCCGATCTGACGGTCGATGGCCTTTTCAGCAATCGCGTCCAGCGCGCCGGATTCGAAGCTCAGGCTGACCTGATCGTATTGGAGCAGCTTATGATACTGCTTGCACAGCGCGTTCTTCGGCTCGGTCAGGATGCGCACCAGATCCTCCTTTTTCAGGCTGTCGAGGGTAATGACCGGCAGGCGGCCCACCAGCTCGGGAATAATGCCGAATTTCAGAAGATCGTGCGGCTGGACGAGCTGAAAGAGCTTGCCGACATCGCGCTTGGCGCGGCTCTCGATCGGCGCGTCAAAGCCGATCGACGATTTGTCGGTGCGCTGCTCGATGATCTTGTCCAGCCCGTCGAACGCGCCGCCGCAGATGAAAAGAATGTTCCGCGTGTCGATCTGAATGAACTCCTGGTGCGGATGCTTGCGTCCACCCTGCGGCGGGACGTTCGCGACCGTGCCCTCGAGGATCTTCAGCAGCGCCTGCTGCACGCCCTCGCCGGAGACGTCGCGCGTGATGGACGTGTTCTCGCTCTTGCGGGCGATCTTGTCCATCTCGTCGATATAGATGATGCCGCGCTGCGCGCGCTCAACATCGAAGTCCGCCGCCTGAAGCAGCCGGAGCAGGATGTTCTCCACATCCTCGCCCACATAGCCCGCCTCCGTCAGCGTCGTCGCGTCGGCGATGGCAAACGGAACGTTCAGGATCTTCGCCAACGTCTGCGCAAAGAGCGTCTTGCCGGAGCCGGTCGGGCCGATCAGCAGGATGTTGCTCTTTTGCAGCTCCACGTCGGTCTGCTTCGCAAAATAGATGCGCTTATAGTGGTTATAGACCGCCACCGACAGCGCGACCTTTGCCTCGTCCTGGCCGATGATGTAGCGATCCATATAGGTTTTGATCTCCTGAGGAGTCGGGAGGGTATCGGGCAGCTCAAGCTCCGAGGTTTTTCCGCCCGGATGCATCTCGTCGGCAAGAATGCTCGAACACAGATCGACACACTCATTGCAGATATAGACGTTGGGGCCGGCAATGATCCTGCTGACCTGCTCCGCGCGCTTTCCGCAGAAGGAACAGCGCACACTGTCTCTTGCCAATATGCCTCCTCCTTTCAAGGTCGCCCCGTAGGCAGCTTCCCAGGGTTTATCAGCGGTTATAGATGACCTTGTCCACAAGGCCGTATTCCTTTGCCTCTTCCGCGCTCATGAAGTTGTCGCGCTCAGTATCGGCGCAGATGGTCTCAAGCGGCTTGCCGGTGTTGGCGGCAAGGATCTCGTTGAGGTGCTTCTTGATGCGCAGCATCCGTTTCGACGTGGATCTGCATGTCCGTCGTCTGACCCTGCGTGCCGCCGAGCGGCTGGTGGATCATGATCTCGGCGTTCGGCAGCGCGATGCGCTTGCCCTTCGCGCCGCAGGAGAGCAGGAACGCGCCCATGCTCGCCGCCATGCCGACGCAGATGGTAGAGACGTCGCACTTGATATACTGCATGGTGTCATAGATCGCCATGCCGGCGGTGACGCTGCCGCCGGGGCTGTTGATGTAAAACTGAATATCCTTGTCGGGGTCCTGCGCCTCGAGATAAAGCATCTGTGCGACGATCAGGCTGGCGGAATTGTTGTCCACCTCGCCGGACAAAAATACGATTCGGTCGTTCAGAAGGCGGGAGAAAATGTCATAGGAACGTTCGCCGCGACTGGTCTGTTCAACAACATACGGAACCAGATTCATAAATGATCTCCTTTCATTAGATGCAACATTCTAACCATCCAGAAGGAAAATTATTCCTTGGTTTCCTCTTCGCTCTCTTCTGCGGGAGCCTCTTCGGCTTCGTCGTCAGCCTTCTTGGCCTTCTTCGCAGTCTTCTTGGCGGGCTTCTTCTCCTCGACCGGGACGGCGCTGTCCACGATCAGCTTGACGGCCTTCTTACCGGCGAGATCCGCCTTGACGGCCTCGACGTCGACGGCTTCCTTGAGCTTGTCCAGCTCCATCTTATACTGCTCGGCCATCTCTTCAGCTCTTCTTCAAGCTCCTCGTCGGAGACCTCGATGTTCTCCTGATGGACGATCTCGCTGAGAAGGATGTTGGAGCGGACAGTCTGCTCCGCCATCGGGCGCATGGCCGAACGCATGGCATTCACGTCGCCGCCCATCATCTTGGCGTAGTCCTCAAGCTTCATGCCCTGCGTCTGGAGCTGATAACCGAACTGCTCGAGATGCTTGTCGAGCTGCTCTTCGATCATGCAGGCGGGGATGTCGCAGGTCATGTTCTTGCTGGCCAGCTCGACGGCTGCATTCTCAAACGCGCGGTCGGCGTTCTCCTGAAGGGTCTTGAGCTTCTTGGCCTTGATGTCCTTCTTGAGCGCTGCGAGGGTATCGAACTCAGAAACGTCCTTTGCAAACTCGTCGTCCAGCTCGGGAAGCATGGTCTCCTTGACCTCGTGGACCTTGCACTTGAAGGTCAGGCTTACCGGCAAGCTCCGGGGTGTAGTCGGTCGGGAACGTGACGTTCACGTCACGCTCTTCGCCGGCGGCCGCGCCGATCAGCGCATCTTCAAAGCCGGGAATGAAGGACTTGGAGCCGAGCTTGAGGGAGTAATGCTCCGCCTTGCCGCCGTCAAACGGCTTGCCGTCCACAAAGCCCTCGAAATCGATCACAACGGTGTCGCCTTCCTTGGCCGGACGCTCGACGGTCTCGATGCGGGCATTGCGCTCCGCCATCTGTGCGACCTCCGCATCGACCTCCGCCTTGGAGACGGAAACAGCCTGTTTTGCGGCACCTCGATGCCCTTATATTCGCCGAGCGTGACCTCCGGATACAGCTCCGTGGAGACGGTCAGGATCACGTTGCCGTTCTCGTCGGTGTCCATGTCCGCGACGGACGGAGCGCCGACCGCCTTGATCTTCTGCTCAACGACTGCCTTTGCGTAGATCTCCGGGAAGATCTCATTGACGGCATCCTCATAGAAGACCGTCGCGCCGTACATGGCCTCGACCATCTTTCTGGGGGCCTTGCCCTTGCGGAAGCCGGGGATCATGATGTTCTTGCGGCACTTTGTGTACGCCTTGTTCAGCGCATTCTCAAATTCCGGCTTTTCGATCTCGACAACGATCTTTGCGCTCCCCTTTTCAGTTTCTACGCTCTTTACGTTCATGTATTTCCTCCTATGTGGTGCGGCCGCAGCAGCGTAGTTCACCAATTTTGAATCCGTAATATTCTAGCAGACTTTTTCCGAGATTTCCCACATATTTTTTATTTTTCCATAAACTTTTCAAAATCCGCATTCCGGAGGGCCTGCCGCCCGTTCAATCCATGAGCTTCTGCGGGATGAAGTTTACATAATCAGCAGACAATGCAGCGGAGATCCACATCATGATCCCGGCCCTGAAACGCCAGCCGCAGGCTCTCCGCGTGCAGATGTCCATAGCAGCACAGCCGCACGCCGTAGCGCTCGAGCAGCTCCAGGATCTCCGGGCACTCGTAGCCCTGATAGCGCGGCGGATAGTGCAGAAAGCAGAGCTTCTCCCGCTCGCCCGCCGCCTTCAGCGACGTCTCCAGCCGTCCAAGCTCCCGCCGGAACACCTTTTCGTCGTGCGTCCCCTGCTTGTCCTCCTCGTAGAACCAGCCGCGCGTTCCGCACAGGGCGGTATCTCCGTAAAATAGCAGTTGTTATTGAGGACATACAGATCTTCAAAGCCATGCTCCGCGCAGAAGCGGTAAAACTTCGCTGCCGTGCTCCACCAGTAGTCGTGATTTCCCTTGAGAAGGATCTTCCGGCCCGGGATCGCGGAGATGAAGGCAAAATCCTTGACCGCGCCGTCCAGCTCCAGCGCCCAGCTGAGGTCACCCAGCAGGACGGTCGTATCCTCCGGCCCGATCACGGAAAGGCCCGCGCGGAGCTTGTCCACATAGCCCTCCACCGGCCGCCGAATACGTCCATCGGCTTGTCCGTCTCCAGCGACAGGTGCAGGTCTCCGATCGCATACAGTGCCATTACAGAAGCTCCATGACCGCGTCTGCCATTTCCGTTTTCTGAACGGCCTTTGTAAAGCGGATCTTCTTCCCATCCAGCGCCGCCAGCGGCTTCGGAACCGGACAGCCGGTCGTCTCGGAAAGCTGACGCAGAATCTGCGTCCCCTCCGCCTGCTTCTCCACGCCCAGCGCCGTCAGGACGCTGGCGCAAAATTTGAACGCGCTGGCCGTCGAGACCACGACCGACATGCTCCGGCTGCCGCTCTCGCGGCGGAACTGCTCCAGAACGTTCCACGCGACCGCCGTATGCGTATCGATCAGATAGCTCCGTTCTTGAATACGCGCCCGATGGTCTCCGCTGTCGAAGCCTCATCGCAGCAGCCGCAGGCGAAGCTTTCCTGGATCTTCGCGTGCAGCTCCGGCGTGACGGCGTAGCGCCCTGTCTCGGAAAGCTGCCGCATATAGCCGCGCACGGCCTCGTCCGAGCCGGAGAGCAGATACAAAAGCCGTTCCAGATTCGACGAGATCAGAATGTCCATCGACGGCGACATGGTCGCGTGGAACGGACGGTTCCGGTCGTAAACGCCGGTGCGGATGAACTCCGTCAGTACGTCGTTGGAATTGGAGGCGCAGATCAGCTTCCCGACCGGGAGGCCCATCCGCTTGGCATAATAGGCTGCAAGGATGTTTCCGAAGTTGCCCGTTGGAACGCAGAAATCGATCTTCTCCCCATCCGGATCGCGCCGGGGCCAGCAGATCGCAGTATGCGGAAATATAATAGACGATCTGCGGCAGAACTCTGCCCCAGTTGATGGAGTTTGCCGAGGAGAGGAGCTTTCCGTCCGCTGCGAGTCTTTCCCGCAGCACGGGATCGGAGAATATTCTTTTTCACGCCCGTCTGCGCGTCGTCAAAATTGCCGATCACGGCGCAGACGCCGGTGTTTTCGCCCTCCTGCGTAACCATTTGCAGCTTTTGGATATCGGAAACGCCGTCCTTCGGATAGAACACGAGAATTTTCGTGCGGTCAACGTCGCGGAAGCCCTCGAGCGCGGCCTTTCCGGTGTCGCCGGAGGTGGCAACCAGAATGCAGGCCGTCTTTTCCTCGCCCGTCTTTTTCAGCGACGCCGTCAGCAGGTACGGCAGCATCTGAAGCGCCATATCCTTGAACGCGCACGTCGGCCCGTGCCACAGCTCCAAAACGGCGGTGCCGCCGTCCAGCCTTTTCAGCGGCGCAACGGCAGGCGTATCAAATTTATCCGGCCCGTAGGCGCGGTCTGCATAGATGCGCAGCTCGTCCTCCGTGAATTCCTCCAGATAGAGCTTCATCACCTGAACGGCCCGCTCGGCATAGGGCATCGTCTTCATTTTTTCCAGCGCGCCCTGTTCAAGCGCGGGAATGCGCTCCGGCAGGAACAATCCGCCGTCGCGGCTCAGTCCCTGCACGATGGCCTGCGAGGCCGTGCAGCGCAGGGCTGCGTCTCTTGTGCTTATATAGTACATGCTTTCACAACCTTCATCCAGGAATCGCAGAACAGCTTCTGCGTCATGCCGTCGGAATACCCGCACCCTGTCAGATACTCCGCCAGCTTTTCATAATCGCCAAGGCGCGAAGCCCTCCGGGCGCGCCTCGCAGCCGTCAAGATCGGCGCCGAGCGCGATATGTCCATCGCCGCCCAGCTCAAGGAAATGGTCGATGTGGCGGCGCACGTCCTCAAACGTCGCCCGTCCCCTCCGTCAAAAGGCGCTGTAGAGGTTGATTCCGCTCAGACCGCCCAGCTGACAGAGCGCGCGGAACTGCTCGTCGGTCAGATTGCGGACGTGCGGGCAGACGGCAGCAGAATTGGAGTGGCTCGCCACAATGGGCCGCTCTGCCAGCTCCGCCATGTCCCAGAAGCCGCGCTCCGACAGATGGCTCACATCCACGAGCATTCCCAGCCTCTGCGCACGGCGGAAAAATTCCTTTCCCTTCTGCGTCAGGCCGGAGCCGGTCACGCAGGAGCCAGTCAGCGGATTTTCAACATTCCAGACCAGCGAGACCATCCGCACGCCCTGCTCATACGCCTCGTCGAGCCTTCCGGGGTCACAGCCGATGGCCTCCGCACCCTCGATGGCGAGAAACGCGGCGGTCTTTCCCTCCGCCATGGCCTGCTCCGCATCCTCTGCCGTCCGGCAGAGGGCGACGGCATCCGCGTTTCCGCGCAGCTGCACGGAAAATAGTCCAGCGCGCGGCGGTACTGCTCCGTGTGCGGCAGATCGTTTTCGATCCACGCCGTACAGAACGCGAAGAACTGCGCATAGCCGCCGAAGTGCTTCGCCTGCTCCAGTGAAACGGCCAGGGCATTCTTCCGCAGGCTTTCGCCGCGCATCCACAGCTCCACCGGCGTATCGCAATGTCCGTCAAAAACTCTGTATTTCATCAAAATGCGTCCTCGATCAGCCGGATTTCGGGAGCCTTCGTGTGCATCCCGTCCGGCGCATAGACCTCAACAACGTCAAACCGCGGCTGGAGCGCCGTCTCGTGCGTTTCGAGCCAGAGCGCCGCCGTCGCGCGGATGCGCTCCTGCTTGCGCGCGTCCACGAACTCCCGCGCTTCGCCGAAGGCGTCCGATTTGCGCAGCTTGACCTCCACGAACGTCAGATATTCCCGATTCCGGGCAATAATATCGATCTCGCCGAAGCGGCAGCGGTAATTGCAGGCGACAAGTGTAAAGCCGCGCCGGCGCAGATACTCCGCTGCGCACCGTTCGCCCCACGGGCCGAGCAGTTCATTTTTCGCCATAGAACTTTTTCAGGAAGCTCATGCGGTGAATGGGACACGGGCCGAATTCCCGCAGCGCCGCATAGTGCCGCTTTGTGCCGTAGCCCTTATGTATCTCGAAGCCGTACTGCGGATACTGCTCTGCGTACTGCTCCATCAGGCGGTCACGGGTGACCTTCGCAAGGATCGACGCCGCCGCGATGCTGGCGGACAGGCCGTCGCCCTTGACGATGGTGCGTACCGGCAGCCCGAAGTCCGCCGCGCGGTTGCCATCGACCAGCGCCAGCTGCGCGGACGGATCGAGCTGCGCAATGGCCTGCGCCATCGCGCGGAAGGTCGCCTGCAAAATGTTGATCTCGTCGATCGTTTTTCGTCCACCAGCGCAATGCCGTAGCTCACAGCGGAGGCGGTGATGACATCGAACAGCTCCCGCCGCTTTTTGTCGGTCAGCTTTTTTGAGTCGTTCAGCCCCTCGATCTGCACGTCCTTCGGCAGGATGACCGCCGCCGCGCAGACCGGCCCGGCCAGCGGGCCTCTGCCCGCCTCGTCCACGCCGCAGACCAGCTCAAAGCCGTCCGCGAACGCCGCGTGCTCATAGAGCCAGAGATCCGGCTTTTCCGTTTTCATTCCGTTTCCTCCTGCGCAAGCTGCTCCGGGGCCTCGAGCGTAAACCGGCCGAGCTTGCAGCTTCTGTATTCCTCGAGCAGCACCTTCGCCATCCGCTCCAGATCGATCTCGCCGCCGGAGATCAGGAAGCCGCGCTTGCGTCCGGCCGCCTCCAGCAGCTGCACGCCGTCGGCGTCCGCCGGGAGGTCGATCTTGTAGCGTGCGCGCACCGCGTCCGGGTAGCGCTCCCAGAGCATCTGCATCAGATGGAAGGCCAGCGTCTCCGTATCGAGGATGTCGTCCTTCACCGCGCCGGTGTAGGCCAGCCGGATGCCGACCTCCGGGTCCTCAAAGCGCGGCCAGAGAATGCCGGGTGTGTCCAGCAGCAAAAAGGCCCGTATCGATCGTGACCCACTGCTTTCCGCGCGTGACGCCCGGCCGGTTTTCGGCCTTTGCGCCCTTTCTGCCCGCGATCTGGTTGATAAACGTGGACTTTCCGACGTTCGGAATGCCGGCCACCATGATCTTGAGCGGACGGCCCACCTGTCCCTTTTTCGGCGTAGCGCCGGAGCTTCTCAGCCAGAAGCTGGCGGATCGCCGGGACAAAGCCGTTGATCCCCTTCCGGCTCTTGCAGTCGGTCAGAAGGACGGCCATGCCTTGCGATTTGAAATAGTCCGCCCAGCGCTTGACCATGACGGTTCTGCCATGTCGATGCGGTTGAGGATCACAAGACGCGGCTTTGCGCCGCAGATGGCGTCGATATCCGGGTTCCGGCTCGAGATCGGGATACGCGCATCCAGAATCTCGCAGACCGCATCCACGAGCTTCAGGTCCTCCTCCATCATACGCCGGGTCTTGGTCATATGACCGGGATACCACTGGATGTTCATGCTTTGCTTCTGCTGTTCCATCAGGATGCCGCTCCAATTCTGCTGAAATCACGCTTGCCGGTCACAGCGCCGGTCTCGTTTGTCTGCCGTCCGGGAATGAGGATAAACAGCGCCTTTCCCAGCACGCGGTCCGTCCCCACACAGCCGATGGAGACCGAACGGCTGTCAAGCGAGTGGTTCCGGTTGTCGCCCATTACGAAGAGCGAGTTCTCCGGGACGGTCAGCGGGAAGCTGAGTCCCTCATTGAGATAAGTCGGCTCGAAAATATACGACTCGACCTGAATTTTTCCGTCCACATAGAGCGTGCCGGTCTCAAAATCAATATCCACGGTCTGTCCGCCGGTCGCGATCACACGCTTGACGATAGGGCCGTTCAGCTCCGGCGCGTCCACGCTGAGAACAACGATATCTCCGCGCTTCACGTCCTTATACAAGAAGTTGCTCTGGAGCACCAGCCAGTCCGTATCAACGAACGTCGGATACATCGAGCTGCCGGAGACGGAGACCAGCCGGAAGAAGAACACGAACACCAGCGTCACAACAGCCAGCATGTTCACAACGTCGCGCAGGACAGTAAAAGCTCATACCCCTTCGGCTCCTGCTCTTCCTTCGCGTCGCGCTGGTTTTCCAGAAGCGCTTCCTCTTCGACCGTCCGCCGCTTTGCCGGAGCGGTCTTTGGGGCCTGGAGGACTCCGACGTGACCTTCCGCTTTCCGACACGGCGCGGCGCTCTTTTTCTCCTGCCGCCGGGGTCTTTCCACAGCCGCCGCTTCCGCAGCGCCGTCCTCCCCGTCAGAGCTTCCTTCCGGCTTTTCGTCCTTTTCCTTCAGCAATTTCCGGATCTCGTCGAGATCAAAGTCCATTTCATCGTTGAATCCCATATCTGCTTCTCCGTTCTATCATCCGCCGCGCACCGTCCGGAGCAGCCGTTCCCTCCGGTGCGCCGCATTGTCCGGACGGTCTCTGCGTCCGGGCGCGGACATACATTTCCATTTTACCAAAAACATTATACACAAAACTGCGCCATAAAAAAGAGCAAATTCACAAATTGCCGCGCTTTTCGTGCGCGGCAGGCATTTCTTTTTGCAGCGGACGTTCTCCCCTGCTTTTTCGCAGTCTCCCGGATATAGAAAAAGAGAAGCCCGAAGGCTTCTCTTTTTACTGCACGGATCAGACCTTTTCCTTGACCTTGGCAGCCTTGCCGAGACGGTCACGCAGGTAGTAGAGCTTCGCTCTGCGGACTTTGCCGTGACGAACGGTCTCCACGTCGACCACGTTGGGCGCGTGAACCGGGAAAACCTTCTCGCAGCCGACACCGTAGGAGATACGACGGACGGTGATGGTCTCCTCAATGCCGCCATGCTTCTTGGCGATGATGGTGCCCTCGAATACCTGAATTCTCTCACGGGAACCTTCCTTGATTTTGACATGAACGCGAACGGTATCGCCGATGTTCATTTCGGGAAGCTCGTTCTTCATGTACTGGCTGGTCAGAGCCTTCATAAGATCCTTTGCCATTTTGTTGTCCTCCTTCATATTAAGGCGTTCATGCCGCGGGAAATGCCGCAATACCTCGGTACCGGCGGCGGCAGAGGACCACCTCTTTCACAGACTTGGGTATTTTAGCATACAGGAGGCACAAAAGCAAGCATTATTTTCGCTTTTCCCGGTCATTTTCCGCACGGCACGGCTACGGCGGAAAATCACTCCTCCGTCGTCTCCTCGGGCGGCTCATAGGTCGAATTGTAGTTGACGATGATGCCGATGTCCTGAAGCTCCGGGATCTTCTCCGTGTCAAGCGGGTTATCCCATGCGTCAATCTGGATGAGGCTGTAGCAGTCCTTGAGGCAGGAGATGTCCTTGACCTTGTTATAGTCCACACGGACATAGTTCAGGTAAATCAGATTGGACAGACCAGACACATCCTCGATCTCGTTATAATTGGCGCTGAACTGCACCAGCACCGAGGTCTCGGGATCGAGCTTTCGGAATGCCCGTGATCTTGTTGTTGTTCGCCTTGAAATTGATCAGCTCCGGGAAATTCGCAATGACCGAAATATCCGCGATCTGATTGTCGGACAGATCCATGACCTTCATGGCCGTACAGCCCGAAAGCATCGAGATATCCTGAATGCTGTTGTTCGAGGCGTAAAGCTCCTGAAGACTGGTGTTGTCAGCAATGCCAGAAAGTCTGGAAACGCCGCAGTTCTCGATATAAAGCTTTTTCAAGCAGCAGGCAGTTGTTCAGATAGGAGATCGAGCCGACCGGATTGTTCGTCAGATGCAGCTCCCCGCAGCTCCGTCATGGACGAGAGGGGCATGATATCCGAGATCGCGTTGTTGCTCAGATCGAGCTTTTCCAGCTTGGTCAGGCCGACCAGCGGATTGATCGAATCGATGGCACAGCCGCTCAGCGTCAGCTCCGTCAGGTCGGGAAGCGTCCCGATCTGCTCCAGCAGGCTCTGCGACATAGTGCAGCCCGCGAGGTCGAGCTTCCGAAGCGTCGTCAGCTGGCCGATCAAGCTCAGGTCAAGTCCGGAAGCCGCGTCATGGATGGTCAGCGACTGGAGGCCCGCAAATCTCGTCAGGTCGTTCAGCGTGGCCACCTCCGCCGGAAGCTCCAGCTCCTCGATCGACCACAGCTCGTCGGACATCAGGCTGTCGCCCGCGGCCTTGCCGAGCTGCTCGCGCACATAGCTCTCCAGCGCGGTGTCCTCCAGCGAGACCTCCTCCACAACGTTTCCGACCGTATACCCCGCGTAGGCAGCGCTGCTGACAAGGCCGTTGTCGTCCACGGAAACGGCGATGACCGTCGTTTCACCGCCCTCGAGCTGAATGGGGCCGGTGTAAAGATCCGATTCCAGCGACGGGAATTCGCCGTTTGTCGTTATGTAAACTTTTCCACTGGCCGCAGACGCCGTGATCTCAATATACTCGCTGTAATAGCCGCTCTCCGGCGAAATGACCGGCGTGGCCGGACGCAGCGCCTCGACCTGCGACTTCACGGAGGCATTGGCGATGCTGCCAAGCATCTGCTCCGCGTCGAGCAGCTTGTCCTGCGCAAGATAGACGCGTGAAAGCTCCGCATACAGCTCGACGGACTCCGGCTCACGCGTAATGGCGCTGACGAGCGTATACTCCGCCTTCGTGAAATTTCCGCTGAGCTGGTACGCTTTCGCCAGCAGGCGCGGGATATCCTCATCTTCCGGCGTGAGCTTTTCTGCCTGCCGGTAGAGCGTGATCGTCCGGTTGTAGCGTCCGGACTGCTCAAAGCGGTCAGCCCAGTAGACCAGCACGCTGGCAGTCAGATCCTTTCGGAAAACAAAGAAAAACAGGCAGGCGCCGATCAGCAGAGCCGCGGCCAGTACCAGTATCACAACGATCAAGGCAGTACGATGCTTCATTGGGTAGCTCCATTTCAAAATAAAATCTAGTATATTATACGATTTCTGCGCGAACGTGTCAAGTTATGTAAAATGAAAATACGCCGGGGAAGCATTTCCCCGGCGCAGTCCCCGTTATTCCTTTTTCTTTGGGATCTCCAGCGCCTCCGCCGGATAGTTCTCGAGCGTTCTTCCCTCGAGCAGGAGCAGCTTCTCCGCAAGCAGCCGCGAAAAGCCGCCGATGATCGCCGCCGAAGCAATCAGATCCGTCGTTTCCGAGACGGAAAGCTCCAGCTCCGCGTCGTCGTGCTTGAGGATCGGCCCGGCGACCAGCTTGACCTGCTGCACGAAATACTCCGCCGCGATGCGGTGACGCTCGACATAGGCGTTGTAGATCGTATGCACCTCCTGCTCCGACAGGCCGTTCGGGATCATGCGCTGCAAGGTGGCGATGCTGAGCGTCTGCTTGAGCGTACAGATCATGATGAGGTATGCAATATGGATGCGGTAATACTTTTTCCGGCACGGCTCCGGCATGAACCGGTTGCGCACATAATTATTGATGGTCGCCGCCGTGATAAACTGCTCCTCCTTCAGCTCCGGCGGCAGATGGTCCAGATACTGCCGCAGCAGCGCCAGCACCTGTTCCATGTAAAGGCCGAAGTCCGGGATATCCTCCCATTTCGGCAGACGGTAATCCTGCAAGAACTTCTCCCAGCGGCGAAGCTTCCCCGCAGTCAGGCGGTTGTCATAGCTCATGGCCCACACTCCATTTCGTAAGACGATCCGTAGTTTCCACTGCCTATTATAGCACATATCGTCTCAATGGCAAGATGAATTTACAATTCCGTAATTGACTTTGCCCATGATGCATGATAATCTAATTTCACGCATTAGATATATTGGAGGCTGACATGAGCTTTGTAATCGTAACGGACACATCTTCCAATCTCCCCACGCCCTATCTCAAGGAGCACGGCGTCGAGGTGATTCCCTTCACCTACCATATCAACGGTCAGGAATACGCCTGCATGGACACGGAGTCCTTCGACGGCCCGGCCTATTACGGTATCCTGCGCAGCGGTACGCGCATCACGACCTCGCAGATCCGCCGCAGCGCTATCGTGACACCTTCCTGCCGCTGCTTCGGGCCGGAAAGGACATTCTTTTCGTCGGTATGTCCTCCGGCATCAGCGGCTCCTACGCCTCGTCGGAGATCGCCGCTGCGGAGCTGCGCGAGCAGTTCCCGGAGAGAACGATCCGGACGGTCGATACGCTTGCCGCCGCGCTTGGCGAGGGCATTCTGGTCATGCACGCTGTGGACTGGCGCGACGCCGGTCTCTCCATCGACGAGATCGCAGATCTGCTTCTGGAACGGCGTCACCGCGTGGCACAGATCGTCCTTCTGGATGACCTCATGTACCTCAGCCGCGGCGGACGGCTTTCCGGCGCAAAAGCGCTGATCGGGACGGTGCTGGGCATCCGCCCCATCCTCAAAGGGTAATTCCGCCGGTCAGCTGGTCGTCTGCGGCAAGGTGCGCAGCCGCCGCACCGGTATTGCGACGCTGGCGGAGAAATTTGCAAAAGCTCGCCGAGAATCCCCGGCCAGCAGCGCGTCGGCATCGTATATACCGACTGCAAGGCCGACGCCGAGGCACTGGCCGAAATGCTCCGCCAGCTTCCGGAGCCGCCGAAGGAGATCATGACCGTCTGCTACGAGCCGGTCACTGGCTCCTACGTCGGTCTCGGCACGGTCGCCATCTTCTTCGAGGGCATCGAAAACGTGCGCGAATACTGATCTCCAACAGCAGACACAGCCGCCGGACGCGCCATGCGCTCCGGCGGCTACTTTTGTGCCCTCCCGCGCCAGTCTGAGCAGATTTCCGTTTTCATTCTTTTCCGCATACATCGACGTGTCCATATAAATGTCCTCCGCGCGAAGCAGCGCCTCCCGCAGCGTCCGTACCGGCTGCATCGCCATCGGTATCTTCTCCAACGGCCCGATCACATCGTCCACCGCCGCGCATAACACGGCGTACATTTTTTGATAATCTGCCATAATTGCCTCCTCAAATTTGGTGCTCACAAATATATATTTATTATATTTGGTATTACCAAATATATCAAGACTTTCTTTTCATATAATTTTTGTGGAAATGGAGGTCATGGAAATGCGCACACGAAAGCTCTCGCTTGGAACACGGAATCTGGTCGGCGCACGGGTCACACAAGCCCGGCTCCAGCTCGGCATGAAGCAGGTCGAGCTTCTGGCGCAGCTGCAGCTGGCTGGTATCGAGATGAGCGTCCCCGCTCTTTCCCTGCTGGAGGGCCAGAAGCGCCCTGTGAGCGATCTTGAGCTGAACGCGCTTGCCGATATCCTCCACGTCTCGGCGGATTGGCTGCTGGGACGGGATAACAGCTAGAGAAATCACAACTCATTGCGGCGGTGAATCAAAATGGAGCAAAAGATCAGGCGTGACCGGAATATGGGCGATAATCTCCGCGCACTTCGAAGCGCACACCATCTTTCGCAGGAAAAGCTTTGCGCCGAGCTTCAGCGGCGCGGCTGTGACATCGGACGCACGACCTATGCCAAATATGAAGCTGGTGAATTGAATATCCGCGTCAGTGTCCTCATTGAGCTGAAAAAGATCTACGGCTGTTCCTACGACGACTTTTTTCTCAGGGCTGGATATCCGCGCGGAGGACTTCTGAGTAAACAAGGAATATTGCCATGTGCACATTGGATGCCGTCAGAACCGTATTTTGCAATTGTGCGGTGAGCACGGCCTTACGATCAACCGTCTCGCCACCCTCAGCGCACTCCCGCCGTCCAGCATCAAGAATATCCTCTATGGCAAAAGCCAGAATCCGAAGCTTCTGACCATCAAGCTGATCTGCGACGGACTGGGTATCACGCTCGGCGAGTTCTTCTCCACGCCGGAATTCGGCGCGCTGGATCAGGAGATTCGCTAAACGAAAAGTAAAAAGCATCCGCACGGCGCTGGCCGTGCGGATGCCTTTTTATACCTTATCTCTTATTTGGAAAGCAGCTCAATGCCCTTTGCGAACACGCGCGATGGACG
>VOFG01004739.1_pt1 | contig 37349 bp, 67 predicted proteins | sample 5384171 | NCBI WGS metagenome assembly VOFG01 (sample SAMN12384726, study PRJNA508395) | human gut metagenome | isolation source: healthy gut F | host: Homo sapiens
TCACAAAAATAATATGGAACTGCCGGCGCAATCGTCAGAAAAACCGCAATTACGGGATTGACCCGTTGACAGCAATACTGCGAATAAAAAAACCGCCAATTGCCTGAAATAGATAAAATAAATCATCTATAACGGCGGTTAAAACTCTTTTCCCTCCCCATGTCTGCGTACAGCGGACAGACTCATACGCCAGATCCTGAAACTCCTTTTTCCTCGGTCAGCCGGTATCTTGCCCCAACCTGAACGCGGTTGATATCGGGGCGGTTTTCTGGCTGACAGCCCTGGTACCGCGAGCGCCTTTTTTCCGATTCAGCACTTCGATGACCAGCTCACTGATCCCAATCAAAGCGACGACCGGAAGCACCCGCGTCAATCTGCGTACCGGCATTTTCCCCGTCAGTAAATCGACAATCCAGCCCGGCAGATACGTCGCCGCAAACTGCGTCAATAACGTCAGCAGCGCGACAAAAAATTGACCCACAAGACGCTCTTTTTATTTTAGAAAAATGACGAGCGTGCTTTTTATGTTTTCTCTTAGTGGAATAGATTATTCTCTTATTATCCATTTTTACATTATCCGATTGCAAAATTCTTTCCACTTTAACGATACCACTCTGCCTGGCTTTCGTACAGTTTCTGATACACCGGGCACGTTTGGGACAGTTCTTCATGAATCGTATGGAGCATGTAAAGAAAACTGCTTCATGATACCTTCCCCTCTGTTAAACAACGTAATTCTCCGCCTGTGCTTTCCACATCCGGCTGTAAAGTCCGCCTGCCGCAAGCAGCTCTTCATGCGTTCCAGCTTCGGCAATCCGTCCTTTTCCATCACCAAAATCCGGTCAGCCAGGCGTGCAGAAGCGAGCCGGTGTGTTACGATCACCGCTGTTTTTCCTTTACCATCTGTAAAAATTTCTCATACACAGCGCTTTCTTCCACCGGGTCGATCGCCGCGGTCGGTTCGTCCAGCACAATCAGGTCATGCTCCCGGTACTGTCCCTCGCAATCGCCACCTGCTGCCAGAGCCCTCCGGACAGGTCGATTCCCTCAAACTCCGCGACAGCATCAGTTCGCTGCACTGCGCAACTGCTTCCGGCTTTAAGCCCGTTCGCTCCAGCAGCGGTTTTACCGGCGCATTCTTTTTCGGGTCGCTGATCGTCACATTGTCCTGCAGCGTCATCTGGTATCTCATGTAATTCTGGAACACGGCAGAGCGCCCGATACAGCCGTCCTGCGTGGTTCCCTGTTCCGCGCCGCACGACTGCGTCACTGCTCCATCCTCCACTGTCACAGCCCCTTGTGTCGGTGGGTACAGCCCCAGAATCAGTTTTGCCAACGTCGATTTTCCCGCTCCGTTCTCCCCGACAATCGCCAGGTGCTCTTTTCCGGGATCGTCAGGTTCAAATGCTCAATCGAAGGCTCCCTTTGCGCTGGGATAGGTAAAGGAAACATCCGAAAACTGCATCGCCTTCCCCCATCCGCGGCACGTCCTTCCAACTCCTGCCCGGATCTTTTTCCAGGAATGCCACATAGTTCTCCACAGCAGGCAGACTGCCTACTGCACTTCCAAGAAATCCACAGACCAGTGCAAATACCATGTCAAATAACGAATTTAACGCATAATATACTGCCGCAAATGCACCAACTGAGATGCTTCCCTTTAAAACGCTCACCACTAAAATCAGCACAGCGCCCAGATACCCGATCATCCCGACCGTCTGGTTGATGGCATCCAGCCCGTTCGCCTTTTGTGCGGACTGCCGCCTTTTTTCACACAGCTGTTGCTGCTCGGCTTTCATCTTCCCAAAGAAAAACGGCACAGCGCGCAGCACCCTCGTCTCCTTGATAAACGCAAGGTCTGTCAGACACTTCCGATAACCCTGATATTTCCGTCTGACCGGCGCTGCCGTATCCTCATAGCTGTAGAAAATATTCCGCTGCATGTACAGTGTCACGATGGACGGCACAAATGAAATCACGATACACAACAGCAGCACAGGATTCAGGGATGCCGCATAAATCGCAAAAAAATACCAGATACGGCGGAACCATGTCGATGATGCCGATCATATGGAACATGAAAACATTCGCATCCTCCCGCCCAGCCTGCGCCTTCTGGATTTCATCCAGCGACTCGTTCTGCTCGAATGCCAGCGGGAAAAAGCTTCGAAATTTTCTCGTTAAATTCATAACGATAAGTCTCGTCACAGATTTCCAGAAATTCCGTCAGCGCATAGTTAAACAGCGTATTCAACAGCTGGTAGCCGATAATTCCGCATACATAAAAAGCTGTCGCAGCGATCAGCGCTGCCTCAAACCGTCCCTTTCCAACAGAGGCGATCAGCTCATTCACAAAATTCGAAAGCAGCAAGGTATTTGCGCCCATCACGACTGACTGCGAAATGCCCAGCACATTGATCAGGATAAACCGCAGCGGCGCTGCATGAAACGCCATCGGAAACATGACGCGCACGGTATGGAAAAAAGCTTTTTTTCACAGATACCACCTCCTCTGCGTTTCGTACATTTCGCAATAGATGCCGTTTTTCGCCATCAGGTCTTCATGGGATCCCTGCTCCATCGCCTTTCCGTCCTCAATCGCAATAATCCAGTCGCAAAGAGACGTTGCACCCAGCCGGTGCGTAATCATAATCGTTGTCGTATCCTGATACAGCTTCAAAAACTTCTGGTAAATCTGCTGCTCCCGCACCGGGTCGATCGCCGCGGTCGGCTCGTCTAAAATTTTCAGTTCCGCATCCTGATAATACAGGCGTGCCATTGCAATCCGCTGCCACTCACCGCCGGAGACGTCCACACCGTCCTCTGCGATTTTTCCAAGTACCGTGTCCATGCCCTGCGGCAGCTTTTCCAGCACATTGTCCAGTTCGGAGGTTTCCGCCGCTTTGGCAATTTTGCCCGCTGCCCTGCATCCGCGCCGGGTGCGATATTGTCCGCTACCGAGACCGGATACTTCGCATAATCCTGGAACAGCACGCCGAACAGCTTCCAGATCTGCTCCCTCGAAAACGTCTCGATCTTTTCCCCATTTAACAAAATCTCACCGGAATCCGGCTCATACAAGCGTAAAATCAGCTTTTTACAATCGTCGATTTGCCGCAGCCGTTGCGCCCGACAAACGCGTAGTGGTGCCGCCTTTTTCGATCCGAAAGCACATATCCTTTAACACCATCGCTTCGGTGTTCGGATAATGGAACGAAACATGGGAAAAATTCCAGCGACTCAAACGAAAGCGCTGCGCTACTGTCCGGTTTTTCCTCATATTCCGGCAGCTCCAAAATACGTTTCATGTCGCCCAACAGCTGTCTGCCCTGCTCCATCTCCTTGAGCATTCCCGGTAACTGCCACGGGTCAGGCTCTGCGCCATTGCCATAAAGGACGTCACCAGCGAAACAAAAACACCGACGGAAGTATTGCCCTGCACAACCGGGAAAATCAGCGCAAAGATCACCAGAATCGACAGTGCGATCGCCAGAAATCCGCCCATGTTCATGCCGATGAACCACCAGCGTCTCGCTTTCCGCTCCCGTAGCCTTGCGATCTGTCTTTCTTTTTAAGAAAATCCCGTTGACCCAATCGCCAAACCCGAACAGAACCCGCTCATTTGCCGCGTCGCGATTCCCCAGAATCTCTTCCGCATAAGCCGCTTTCCGCTTTCCGAGTGTGACCTCTTTTTCGCCTCATACTGCTTCTGCCCGCCTTTTACCGCAAAGAACCCGAAGCCGACCAGCAGCACCACGATGACCGGCGAAATCAGACCGGAAGCCTGCGTAATCAGCCACACAACCAGACAGCCGTTGGAAATCAGGAAGCAGACCATCGAAAAAGCCGCTTTCCAGGACGCCGTTTAGCACCTCCTCTGGGTCTTTCGACACCCGCTCCAGCGCGTCCTGAATCTCCGTATTCTCCAGAAATCCATACGGAATCCGCGAAATTTTTCCGATCATCCGCTCGTCCAGATATGGAAAAAGCACCTTCCGCTGATGAATCCGCATCCAGGTATCCAGATTTCCGCCCAGCCGCTGGCACAGGATCAAAGCCCCCAGCAGGCAGGCGTCGCGGATCGCCTCCTCCATCCGCTGATTTAACACCAGGTCGATAAACCGCGCGCTGACCAGCATTGTTAAAAACGGCAGCAACGCAGATACGATTTTTTTCAAGGAATCTCCCTATTACCAGAAATTTCCCGGAACATGTCGAAACGACATGCCGATTTTCCCTTGTTTCATTTGTACAGTCCCCTTACTAAAACAGGCAATTTAGCCCCTCCTGTTTTGTTATCTCATTCTATCAGCTTCATAGACATTTTAGAATTCTTTTATTGTTTTTTCCCGGGGCATTTTCCAAAGGTCAGATACCAACACCAATCTGAAATGCCTCTTAAAAAAAGTTTTAATAAACTGTCAATTTAACTGCGCCAGGAACAGCTTCGCATATTTTCCTTGCTTTTCCATCAGCTCCTGATGCGTGCCTTGTTCTGTGATCGAACCGTTTTCCATATAAAAATTCTATCGCAGGCAGTGATCGACGCCAGTCGGTGCGAAATCATCAGGATTGTCTTGTCTTTCAGATAAGAAAAGACAAGATCATAAAATTCTTTTTTCGAAACGAATATCCATTGCAGCAGTCGGCTCGTCCATAATCAGGATATCATGGTTTTCATAAAAAACGCGTGCAAGCGCAATCCGCTGCCGCTCTCCGCCGGAAAAATCGATTCCGTCCGCACAGAATTCTTTCGAAATAATTTCCATCCAGCTGATCTGCTGCTTTGGGAATCGCGCACAAATCAGAGCTTCCCGGACTTTTTTCCAGATCGGGATTCTGGTTCATCGAAACATTTTTCTGCAACCGACGCGGCATACAGGTTGAAATCCTGGAACAGCGTCGAATAAGCGCTTCTGTAAGTGCGGGTATTCATCTTTTCTACAGGCATTCCATTATATAAAATCTCCCGCTGCTGCAGTCATAGAGCCGGAGCAGCAGCTTTACCAGTGTCGTCTTGCCAGATCCGTTTTCGCCTACAAACGCGACCTTTTCTCCTTTTTTAATTTCAAACCGGACGTTCTTTAATCCAAACTTGTTATTTTCATACTGAAAGCAAATATCCTGCACCTGAAGCGTTTCAAATGGCGCTGCAGATTGTCCCGGTTCTTTCTTTTCAATTTCAGGTTATGTTTTCAACTGTCCGAAACCGTTCGATCAGCGTCCCGTTTTCTGCAAATACCGCAATCTGCGCAGAAAGGCTTTCCAGGCTGAACTGAATCTGATTGCAGGCATTGAGCACCGCGACAAAACCGGAAGCTGTCATGGTATTCCAAACGAGTGTTTTGACTGCCAGATACAACGATGCGAAAAAGTCAATCAAAGGCAGGAACCGCCAATCGTTTCCAGCGCCGTCAGCCGTCCGATTTTTCCGCCCTGTTTTCGGATCAGGACAGCTTTTTCCTCTGTATTTTTACGATATCGTTCCAAAACCGTCTGCTCATCCCGGATGACCGAATGATCCGGCAGATACACGTTTGAGCATCGAGGCTTCTTTTTTCCTTTAATTTTACCGCCGTATCATACGATACCCGTCTGGATACCATTTTTTGATTCATCAGAAGCTGAACCCGAACGACACAGCAGCCACAACCGGTACAATCCAGTCCGCCCCGATCACGGAAACACAGGTCAGGGCAAGCGTCAGGACAGATTCCAACAGGTTCAGAAAATTTCCGACGACCTGAACTGCCCTTTTTGAGCACTCTTCTCCCGCCAGCGTAATCGCGCTGTAATAGCTTTCCGTATCATAGCTTTGCAAATCAACCGTCCGCATTTTTTCGAACAATTCCCGCTGCAGAGACTGTACCAGCTTTTTCCTGACACACCGGCTGATAGCGATTTTCAAAAAAGCTCTGAACCGCATAAGTGACTCCTACGATCAAAAACGAGATTCCGATAAACGTCAGAATAAATGCCAGCGTTTTTTCTGTTCCATACAGGAAATGATATATGCCAGAAAAATAACCCGTAAAAAGGAAGTCCGCACACTGACGACAACTCTCAGCAGCGCCGACAGCACGACAAATCCCGGCTCTGCTGACATGGCTTTCCCGAACAAATAAAAAATTATTCCGGACGATCGTTTTCCGTTTTTGCCGACTCGATTTCCTCCTGTCCATACAGCTTTTGCTGTAGCTGATACATTTCATAATAATGCCCCTTCTTCTTCATCAGCTCACAATGATTCCCTCTTCTACAATCGTTCCTTTATCAAATACCAGAATACGATCCGCGAGCTGCGTCGTAAACAGTCTGTGCGAAATAAACAAAATTGTCCGCTCCGGCGATGCCAGCGTCTGCATGACATACCGGTTGATTTTCCGTTCCGTCAAAGGGTCCAGCGCGCTCGTCGGTTCATCCAGAATTACGAACGGATACCGGTTCGCAATAATCCGCGCCAGCATCAGCTGTTGGCTTTCCCCACCGGACAGCACCAGTCCGTCATCCGCAAATTCCCGGGAAATCGACTGATCCAGGTTTCTGATTTTTTTGCGTACTTCCAGCTGGTTTACCGCATTCTGAATTTCTTTCTCCGACAGTTCTTCCCCAGCCCGGATATTATCCCGGACAGACATCGGAAACAAATGAAAATCCTGATGGATTACCCCCGAAAAACTTTGTCAGATCTGCTTTTGTATACTGACTGATCTCGGTTCCTGTTTAATAAATTCTCCCCTCTTTTCCAACAAATAACCCGGATAAAGGTTGGTAAACGTCGTCTTTCCTGCACCATTTTCTCCGACAACCGCGATGACTTCTCCGTTTCGGATCGTTACGTTTACATCGTGCAGGGCACGCTTTGCATTTGTTCCTTTCTGATAAGAATATCCGACATTCACAAAAGAAAGCTCAAATCCATTTGAACAGTCCAGATGCCTGTCTCCTGTTTCCGTTTTCTGATAGGTTTCGCAGTATTCCTGATTTTCCCGGATATAAAGCGACGCTTCCTTGATCGCAATCAGCTCGTCAAAGAACCATTCCAGATCCCAGCCAAACGTCGTAATCGACTGCGCAATTCCGATAAAATCACCGATCAAAAGCATATGTCCGGTCAGAATCCGCACGACAACATAAGCGATCGGCAGCATAATTACCAGTCCATCGCTGATCAGCAGTTCGACAAAGTTCAAAAATCCGATCTTTTTTCCAAACTTTCTGCAGATCGCTATCGTCTCTGATACGCCCGCTTCATAAATACTCTGGACAATCTGGGAAACCGAGGTCGTCCGCAGTTCTTTTTTGCATACTGAGGCAAATAAAATACCCGCTTCGCATATTCTTTTTTTCGCGTCGGAAAGGTCAGCGCCTGGTTGAATTCGTGCCGGTACTTCGCGCCCTTTGCCCCGACCACATAGGAATAAAACAGCGGCAGAACCGACAACACGATCGCAAACCAGTCCACCTTCCCGATATAGAACAAAATCAGTACGAACGCTTCTACCAATCCGAACAGCGTTCCGATCGAATTCCAAACCTGTAGAATATTTTTTGCCGTATTGTCCAAAAGACGCTGATATAAATTCAGAAATTCCGGCTGGCAATACTGATCATATGGCACATCCGCCGCCCTGTCCGAAATCGTCTCATACAGATACTGTTCGAGCTTTGTCTGAAACACAGGGGTATAAACATTTTTTGAAATACTGGTCGCCAAAATGAAACCCAACATTGATCGCCAACATGCCAAGCAATACCCACAAAACAGCAGTCAGATCCCGGTCAGTCTCAACGTGTACCAGAATCAGACGCAGGAAATAAACGCCGTAAAAAACATTTAGTAATTGTTTGAGCAGGTTATAGATGATGCAGATAAATGTGCTCTTTTTATCTATTTTGAAAATGGTGCGGAAATAGGTTTGAAACATCTGTATTATTATTCACTCCTAAACATTATTCAAAATGTACTAAGACTGCATTGTTTTTTTCTGGAAGTCAGATACTAAAACCTCAAGGAATTTTATTTATACCTTTCTTATTATTAATTAACATATCACATTACTTCAATATTTTTAGTACAGGTTCTTATCAAATCATATATTCTTTCATAATTTTCACTTTCTATATTTTTTATTAATTTAGAATAGTTTTCATTAAAAGTATTCCAATTAATATATATTTTGTTATTTTTTAAAAACTTGATTATTTAAACTTGTAGAAAAACCATTTTCACATCCTAATGGTTCTTCATAAATCTTATCTCCAGGCCTTAATTGCGTAATTACAATCTTACTTCTTTCATTATATTTCATCTGATAATACTTTGCTAATTCATATATTTTTATAGGTTTTTTCATATTTAGAGTGTATAGACATCCTGTTTCACCCATTTCGAGTAACACAACTGCTCCATCTACTACTTCATCTACAGAGCAAACATATCTCTCAACTTCTTTATGCGTTACAGTTATATTTTCTCCTTTTCGAGCTTGTTCCTCGAATAAATATATTACACTTCCTGATGAGTTTAAAACAAAACCAAATCGTAGTGCGCAATATTTTGTATCAGGATATTTTGTAGAATTTTGCTCCAAAAGAATTTCTGCAATTCTTTTGGTATCGCCAAATATATTTTTAGAAATAAAAGCTTCATAACTGGACATAAAAAATACAATTTTGGATTTTATTTTCGCCACACATCCGAAATAATTTATTGCTTTTTTCTGTGTTATTTTCAAAGGCGCTAACTGGATTCAAATCTACCATTGGAACAATTTTATATGCTGCGCAATGAAATACCGTATCTACATTATATTTTCGAATTAACCAATTGAACATTTTGGTGTCTGCATAATCTCCAATATAAAAATGGGCATTTTTATACTTGTTTAAATTCTTATAACATACATTCAATGCCGAATCACTATGATCTAATAAAATTACTGTTTTATCACAATATCGTTCTAATAAAAATCGAGCTAAAGCTTCTCCAACAGTTCCACCTGCTCCAGTAATCAAAATACTTTTTGCCGTCACATTTACATTTTTATTATTTATGTGTTTTTCTTTTAAAAGTGCAGAAATTCTATCATTCATTATTTTCTATTCCTTTCATTTCTTCTCTATACCGTTTAATAGCTCTCTCAATTCCTTCTTCCACTCCAACAGTTGGTCTATAACCGAATGATTTTCTGCCAGCTCATACGATGCTACTTTTCTTCCGATCAAATCTCCATTAGTATCAATATGTTCAGGAATAATATTGGGGTCAATTTTGTTTCCCATCCCCATTTATGTATGGCATTTTTCCCTCCGATACTAATTTTATTGTTTTCATTACACCCCAGTAAAACTCCTATAATCCTGTCTTGCTTCAAACACATCCATGTAACGTAATACAATATATTTTAATCCGTATTTTTTATTGTTACTGACCCCATGAACTGTCACGGATTTGCTCACATGAACTGTCATCAGATTGACTGGTTTTCTGTCATCAGCCCACAGGGCTGCCGCCTGAATCCAGGCGACAATAACTTTTACGTTGTTATGGTTCCAAGCATTTCATGCTCTATGACAAACTTGATCATATAATCATCGATCAGGCGCTTCTGGTTTTGAAATGCATACATAAGAGCTTTTCACAGATCCGGTTGATCATACGTGGGATCCCGGCCGATGCTTTATGGATCTCATCCAGCGCTTTGGCTGTAAAGACCTCCTGGGTACATCCGGAGTAATCCATATGGCTTGCGATATACTGTTCTGTCTCAGACCTGTCCAGGTGTGGCAGGGTACAGTACATATCAATGCGCTGGCGGACCGCGGCATACCGCTGCAGTTTCAGCTTGTTTTTCCCAGAGCTCTGTCTGGCCGACCAGTACAACAGCCATAGGACTCATGGAATCAAACCTGTAGTTGAGCAGAAAACGGAATTCTTCCAGTGTTTCCTTTTCCAGCAGATGTGCTTCATCAAGGATGCAGACGACCTTTTTGTGCTGCACTCCCCGGATGATTTCGATCTCCTGTTGCAGCTGTCGTTTGGAATCACCACGGTAAAACCGGGATTCCAGTCCCAGCTGGTCCAGCAGCCCTTTATAAAACCACCGTGGTGTCAGCTTTAAGTCAGACAGGTACAGGACAATGTAATCCTCTTTGGGAAGTTCCGAGTAAAAACGGCGGATCAGGGTTGATTTCCCACATCCGGGGTCCGCCGTTACAACGGCAAACATCTGACGGTCTGCCACATAGGACAGCCGTCCGAGGGTCTCGCGGAATGCATTAGATTCATACAGCTTTTCCGGTGGAACATCACGGACAAACGGCGTGCGCTCCATGCCAAAGAATGATTCATACTTCAGTCATCCGCCTCCTTCCGGTACGCAGCAAAGGAAATGGCATCTGCCATCTGCCGCTGGTTCTGTTCATGACGTTTTTCCAGTGCATCCAGAAAGCGGGAAGTCGTAGGGGTCTATTCCTGCATGGAAGCAGGCAGGGCCAGACTCTTATCACAATACGAACCGATCCTCACCGGCATTGCGGTAAAAGGATCCATTCCCTGATAGGAGACGGTGATCTGCTCCGGGGCTGCCGGATCATAAGAAATCTCTACCGTGTGTCCGATCAGGGGAAGGCTTCGTTTCATAGCGTTTTCCACGGAAGCTGATGCATGCTCCCCGGTCGACTTTCCTCTGCTCATGATGGAGAAATGCTTCCGATACCACCGCTGCATCCAGAAAGGTCAGCGGACGGCTGTCCTCGGTTCCACTCCTGAAGCGGAGAGATTCCTTCTTCCGAAACAGCGACTCCCAGGCTTTCGTAGTATTCTGCGATACCGGCATGCTTCCGCTTATGATAGTATTCTTCCAGATAGACTGCCCAGAGACGGTTCAGTTCTTCCATCGTCCTGATATTTTTAGCTTCGATTCACGGATAAAGTCATCCACCACCTGATGGAACTTTTCAATCTTGCCCTTGCTTTTCCCGGAACGTGGTTTTGCATGCATGACACGGATCCCAAGTCTTGCAAGTGAGAACCGGATCTGCTTTGCAATGTACTGGCTTCCGTTGTCAAAGTAGCAGGCGTCAAAGACTCCATATCTGGAGATGGCCTGATGGAAGGTATCCTCAATGATGGATTCTTCCTGATTATCGTAAAATCGTGAGGGCAGCAGATATCTGGAATGGTCATCAATGGCAGAGGACAGATAGGTCTGTACCTTGGCACCATTTTTTCCCAATGGGGAGTTTCGGGCCATACTTGATATCACCCTGGACCAGCATCATGCGGTGAGGCTTGCAGAAGCGTCTGGAAGAACTGTTTCTTGCCTCCTTGTACATCTGCATCTGCTTCTGTCCGTATCCAGCCCGGTATATGTGGCGTTCAAGGGTGGAACGCTTCAGAATGCCGGGAGCCACAAGACCTTCTGCTTCCAGAATGTAAATGATCTGGGCAACTGACCGTTCCGGAACTTCCCTGCGGAGCTGGACAGCCTGTTCGAGGAGAAACTCAAAGTTTTCCGGAAGGCTCTGAGAACGATGCTTTTTCACGGTCAGCCGGTCTGAGACCTGCGAACTGTTTTTCTGCAAAGGCTTTTTCATACCGGTAAAGCGTGCGGACAGAAATGTTATTCTCATCAGCGATCGTTCTGCGGAGCTGTAAGCGTCTGGCATCATCCAGACCTGTCTGAAGAAGCGGGTGAGATCAGCTGGAAACGGTGAAGGGCTTCCTGATCCTGCCACTGCTGTTTTATAAATGTGTCATTTGTACTCATGGTATAGTTACCTCCTTTTGAGACCACTATACTATCAGCCTGCATGACAAACGAACCAAAACAGGTGCACAAGTCTACCAGCGGACCTACACCAGAAATCCGCCGCTGTTATAGATCAGCCGGAGAGGCAGTTCCAGCCAGTTTTGATATCTGTTTCTGATCTTGTTGAGCAGCAAGTCGGAAGTAAACAGGAAGTCCTCTCCCAGATTCAGTATCTGGTATCCAACTGTCCGCAGGTATCCTTCCATACGCTGTAGGTTTTCACGAACCATTGAAGCCAGCGGAGCATGGTGTTGAAGGACGGATAATCCTCAGAATCCAGGTCATCCGGAAGGATAACTTCATCCAGAACACCGGCAATCACCTCTGCTTCATAGTGTTTATAGGGAACACGGCAGTCCGGAAGTTCATTGTGATAAGCATGGCAGTTCTGACAGCGGAACCTGCGGATCATCAGCTGCTCCCTTAGTGCCGCCTTCCCTTTTTCGGATGCGAGGTCTGGAATCTCTGTAGCGGAGCGTTCCCCGACATACGGGACAAATATGGGAGTTCTCACTGCTCTCAACAAAACGCCAAAATCCTCCTTGAGAACCAGCGTGTAGTCTGATATAATAATCATGGTTTTAACCATGGTCTCAGAGTACACGACTTGTCACGGAGGGTGCTCTGGGACCTTTTTCTTTCTGTAAACTAATGACAGTATACAGATCATTCCAGAGACAGGCAAGCAGATCAGTATTATGCTAATTTGGGAGTCAACAACAACGAACCATATAATGGATAACTCCAATTAGTGAGGTATATGATATAAAAACTATACATATAGTAATAATCTAAATCATATATTCCAGCACATGCCGCAATTGGTTGATCAATACACGATAGTTCATCTGCATTAAATAAATCATCAAAAAAACCAATATTAAGATCAAATTGCCCTCTTTCTTTTAAAATTTGTTCCATTCTCTTTTCCTCTACACTTTATAATACTGCGCCTGAGCCTGCCATAGCTGCGCATAGAGCCCGTTTTGGGAAAGCAGCGCTTCATGCGTTCCGCTCTCCGCTATTTTCCCGTTATCCAGAACAAAAATCCGGTCACTGAACTTGCAGCTGGAAAGCCTATGGGAAATGTAAACCGCAGTTTTACCCTTGACGATCTCATCAAAGCTCTCATAAACCCTGCTTTCTGAAACAGGATCAAGCGCCGCAGTCGGCTCATCCAGAATGCAAATCTGACCGCCCTTATAAATCGCCCTTGCGATCGCAATCTTCTGCTCTTCTCCTCCGGAAAACGAAACGCCATCCTGCTCGTATTCCGGATATACCATTCGGTTTCCAGACCTTTCTTTAGTTTATTCAGACGTTCCCCAAAGCCTGCCAGCTGCAGCACCTCTTTTGCACGCTCTGCTTCATACTGCTCAGAAGCGGCTACATTTTGCCCAAGTGTCAGGGACAACAGGGAATAATCCTGAAAAACGATCGCAAAATCTTCTGCCACTCCCTCAAATCATATTCCCGGATATTTTTGCCGTTCCAGAGGATTTCTCCCTCCTCCGGCTCATACAGCCTGCAAAGAAGCTTTACGAGCGTCGTTTTCCCGCTTCCATTCTTCCCGACCACTGCGATTTTCTCAGACGGCTCGATTTTCAGACTGACATGATCCAGAACCAGCTCTTTTGTCCCCGGATACCGGAAAGAAACATTCGAAACTCAATCACCCTTTTGTCATCTCTGTGAAAGAATCTCCCTTTGTTTTCTCTGCTTCCAGGTTCAGATATTCCAGGGTACTTGCGATCCTGCCAACATCCGTCCGAAATTCCCCTGCCAACCGGATGGATGCTGAAACCGACATACATGCCTGAAAAATTGCCTGCGCATACCGCAGCACCATGCCGACCGTGATCGTCCCGGCAATTGCCAGCGCCAGCACGCAATAATAAAGGAAACACAGCAAAATTCCCTGAATCATGCCAGTTCAAGCCCGCCTGCACCATTGATTCTGGCAATGGTAAATACATTTTTCCTGACACCTTCCCGTTCTGTATCGACCGTTTTCTGAATCATTTTCTTCGCACGGTACATAAAAATATCTTTCAAAGACTGTGCCCCCGATCGCACCGCTTCCGCCTTCATCCATATACCAGAAGCGGCTGTCCTTTTCTGCCTGAGTCATTTGATTCATCGCAGCAGATTCTTTCTTCTGATACCATTTGGCATAAACCGACGCGCCGACCACAGCCAGACCAATATTGAACAGAAGCGCTGCCGCAACCTTCCCGCCGCGCTCCCGGAAACCTGCATTGCAAGCGGAATCAGCATAATAACCGAACCAAGCAGTTCGAACCCGGAATTGCAGAGGTTGCAAAACTTATCTGCGACTCCAAAATCCGCTTCCCAGCTTCGGTCTGCCAAAATCCTCGCCCGCATTTCCTTTGCATAATCCGATTCCAGATCAGAAAAAAGAAATATTCAGGGTATTTACCGGAACAAGCGTCTCAAAACGCATGGCAATCTGATAGCTTCTGGTTTTCATCTCCTTTTCCAGAAGCGCTTTTACACCTTTCAAAAGCCAGATTCCGACCAGTCCAACAACTGCTATAGAAACCGGATCTGCAGAATTTTCCCTGTAAACCAGCAAATCCAGAATTCTGGCAACCAAAATTACCGGCAGATAGAAAAGCAGGGCATTCAATCCTCCCTGAAGAATCACAATTACAGGGAACTTCCTGATCCATCGCCCAAAGCAATTTTATTGTATCCCGAACAGGAACTTTTCGTTTTTCTTTCATTGCTGTTTCCTCCTCCCTGTAATACCGGCTCTGAATTTCATAGAGACGCGCATACATTCTGTTTTGCGCCATCAGTTCTTTATGGTTCCGCTTTCCTGTATTTTCCGTCTTTAGCAGAATGATACGATCCATAAATTGTGTGCTCTGCAAGCCTGTGGAAATATAGATACAGGTTTTCTTTTTCCAAGTTCCCGGAATTTTTCATAAACTTCACTCTCCGCAATTGCATCCAGCGCTGCTGTCGGCTCGTCCAGAATCCAGATCTGTGCCGATTTATGATACAGCATCCTCGCCATCAGAAGTTTCTGCGCTTCTCCACCGGACAGGGAAATTCCATCCCCGGATACTGCCTTTGTCATCTGGGTCAGAATTCCGTTTGGCTTCCTGCTTTATCCGCTCCGAAAGTCCCGCCTGTTCCAGAGCTGCCCAGACCTGATTCTGATCCGTCTCTTCCAACGGTTTCAACGAAACATTCTCTGCTACGGTATATGGAAGAACCAGCGCATCCTGAAACAATACAGCAACCTGATCCCGGATAAAATCTGCCTGTCCTCTGGAAACCTCCGTCCCCTGTATGGTAATTTTCCCGGACGAAACCGGATACAGACCGCATAGAAGCTTGACCAGCGTTGTTTTGCCAGCCCCATTTTCCCCGATCAGCGCAAGCTTTTTCCCCTTTCCGGATGTTCAGATTCAGTCCGTCAATTACGAGCCTGCCTGCATTATACCCAAACGACACATCCTGAAAGGAGATCTCCTCCGCTGCCGCGCACATTCCACTTTTTGCGTACATTCCGTTTTCTGCTGTCCGGCAGGCGCTTCGCCCTCCTGCATGTATGTCCGGATTTTTTCGATTCCTTGCTTCCGGTCTGCAGCTGACTATAGCTATGTACAAATACCGTAACAAAATTGGAAAACTGCATCGCAATACCATAATACCGGACAACTTCAGCCGCCGAAATTTCCTGCGCAGCGCACTTTTGAATCAGATACAGAAATACCACAATATCCCGTACACAGGCGATCGCGCCCTCCAGCATTCCGGAACGCGCAAGTACAGAAAAAGTATTTTTTCTGCAGCTGTACCAGGCTTTTCAGACACCCGTCTATTTTCCCGGAAACAACCTCTGACAACTGATACAAGCGCATATCTTTACCGTATTTTTTCATTCTGCGCAGCCCCTGATAAAATAGGAAAAGCGTCGGTTTTCCCCAGCCTGCTCCTCCAGAAGTCTCTGGTACGCTTTTTCCATTTTATGACAGACAATATATCCTGCTGTGGATAACAAAAGCAACACGAAAAACAGTCCCGGCTGCAGACCAAAGATTGCCCCTCCGAACAACACGAATGAGCCAATACACACGTACAGATCCAGAATGCCTTCCAGAAATATGCGAAAATCACTTCCCCACAGGGCAGTCTGCCGCGCCATCCCGTATGCTTTCTGTCCCTCTGTGCTCTCTGCGTAAGCGCAGGCTTTATCAAAACGTTTTAAAAAGATTTCATACAGAAAATCCCGGCACAAAAACAGCTGCCGCATTCCTCCCGGAAGACGCCATCTGCTGCAGTCCATAAACACAGACCGCAACAAGCCCTGCCGCCGCCAGCTGCGCTGCATCTGCCTTTCCGGTGGAAATTTTTGAAACCACAAACGCCGGAAACCAGACAGCGACCACAGAAATTCCCAAAGACGACAGAACACATAAAATCAGGTAGCAAAGCAACCCCGATGCTTTTTGCCAGATTTTCTGAAATACAAAAGAAATATTTTTTATCATTCTATCACTCCCTTATATATTTCATTACTTAGCTTATCAGTTCAATAAATTTATTAAACTTTTCATCCAACGTTTCATCAGCAAAAGATATACTTGTATTGATTTTTTCATATAATTTATAACAACAATTTGCTTTAAAAAGACAGCTTGAACATTCAAAACACTTTGGATCAAATATACCATCTTCTCGAATTTTATATAATAAATCTATTTCTGAATTCATTGCATGATTCTTATCTACTTCACTAATGTATTCTAACAATTCTTCCTTAGTAACATTTTCTTTCATTGCTTTAATCACAATTAAATCCAATTTTGCAAGTATTGTATTTTTTACGGCTATTTTTATTTGATATTTCTAGGTAATTTATAGCAGTATCGCATTTTCTCAAATGTAAGGAAAGATATGATTATGCAATATCAATTATTGAGATCAATTTTATATATTATTTTAGAAAAAACATGTTTGTCCTATATCAAATATTTTTATTTGTTTTGTTTATTTTTGATTATATCATCTATTTCGTAATTTTTTTAAACATGTAAAAAATAACCAGTTTCCTGTAAAAACTGACAACTTAACATATCCTGTAATTCTTTCAAACAAACCAAAATATCGCCAAGGTATAGAAAATTCTACATCCTGACGACATTTTATATACCTATACATAAAAAATATAAATCCACACAGAACATTTGTTCATCATGTGTTATTCTCATTATCCCACTATATTTTTCACAACCCTTTCTACGCTCTGCAGTCCAGATCCATGTTTTACATCATCCCGCTTTCTTGTCTTAAACTTACTATTTGAACTTTTATATACAACTCCATCAAAACTATTATATATGCTTAAATATAAAATTCCTCGTTCATATTTTAAACGTATATCCAAATGTTTTTCGTCAGATTTTGCAATGCCTCCCCTGCATTATCCAAAAGGTTTCCAAGAACAATATTTAAATCTGCCTCTGATATCATAGACTCACATGGAATATCAATTTGAAGTTGCGGCTTACATCCTGTTTGCCTTTCTATTACCTCCAATTTATAATTTAAGATACTGTCAACAGCTACATTACCGGTTTTAACGTACTCGCCCTTTACGCTCTGGAGTTCTTCCATGCTCTCGCTATAATCAGCTGCTTTTTCGTACTCACCTTTTTCAAGATAGGAAGAAATCAATTGCAAATGATTTTTAAATCATGCCGTAAAATTCTAATATTCTGTCGTGACTGCTGTAGTATTTCTAACTGCTTCAAATACATCCTGTTTTCCTGTAAAATTTCCGCTTTTTCAATTCGTTCTTCATAATTTTCCACTACTTTGTGATAAATATGATATGTTCCAAGATTAATCATACAAATAAGTTCCAAAGATATCATCGTCCACTCATACGATTCCATTCTTTCTGTTACAATCTCTGCCAAGAAAACACTTCCCAAAAACAACAAAATCAGATTCCCGCATCCACTAGCAGGAATACTTGCTTCTCTTTGTAAAAACTTTTAATCTTTCAAGTAATAAAAGTAAAAGTAACGCAAATATTCCAGAGCACAAACACCCCATAGCTTCTTCTTCAATTGGCTTTCCGATCAGATTGAAAATATCCATACAACATCTTCTGAAAGAAGACCAAGCGCAAATGCTCCAACTGTTGCAAGAATTTTCATTTTCCAACTTCCTTCATATAATATAAAGGCAAAGCAAAGATATCCTATTATAATCGAGATTCTAACAACAATAATTCCTGTAGAAAATACATACAACAATGAATTTATCAACCATACGATGAAATAGAGACAAAACTTTTTTCCCCATTTTATTTTTTTGCTTACAAGAAATAACTCTATCGTACGATATCCAACATACACACTCAATATATTGTATAAAAATCTGAATATTGTTTCGTAAATTTCCATTATTATCTTTTCCCAGGCCTTTCATTTAACAATCTTTTTGTACTTCCTCCTTGTAACTCCTGCTGATCGGCAATTCGACTCCATTCGTTAAATACATTTGAGATGCTTGGAAAAAAGCAATATAATTTTTGTTGACTAAATAGGATTTATGTATATGCCAAAATTTATCTTCACTTATCTGCCTTTTCACCTCATTTATTTGTCCATAAAATTCTCTTCCTCCTCATTTTTGTAAACATCTGAATTTTCCGTCCCCTACATTGAAATAAATAATTTCATCTTCTAAAAGTCTATAATGAGTTTTTCCTACATTATAATCAAAATACTGTTTGTTTCTATTGCCAAAAAGCCGAAGATATTCTTCCATGATATGATCAACCCGTTCCTGCTTCACTGGCTTTACTAAAAATCCATTGGTCTATTCTGAAACAACTGCATTGCATAGCTTTCTATTCCTGAAATATAAATAATTTGTGTCATTTCATTTTTAATATCAGCGCGTAACTCTTTTTCCGATTTGTACCCCATCTAGCCCCTTTTCAAATTGAATATCTAAAAAAATATCAGATCAACTGGAAGTTCTTCGATCAGGAACTCCAGATATTCTTCCCTCGTGCAAACACTAAAACATCTATTGAATCCTACGGTCTTTGCAAAATTCTGTAAATACTGCTCTAGCAGACTTCCAAATACCAGGTCGTCGTCACAAATCGCTATTCTGTACATATTTTTTCTCCCCCAAATGCACTTTTGCAAAATTTGCGAGCATTCTATTGTCATGAATTAAAAATTTATTTCCTGCGGCAATAAATTCATATTGCCGCAGGAAATCCTTTATATATTTTTACAACCGAACCTTCACTGCAAACAATGCATTGCCATCTACTTCCACGGTTACGGTGCTGCCGTCTGTTTCTACGGCATTGTCTTTGTTTCCTCGAACAGGTCAACTGCCTGTGCTTCTTTGACTTCTGTACCGAAGCTTAACTTCACTGCAGAACGCTCACCGGAGGTCTCGCAGCCGCGAACCAGAACGCAGCCGTCTGTGGTAGGCTGTACTGCTGTGATCACCGCGCTATCGGAAGCAACGGATACCAGGCTGTCCTCCAGAGGCAGTTCGCCGTGGTGGCAGTTGGTGGGCTGGTAGAAGATCTTATGGTTGCAGCCGGTTGCGATATCTTCCGCTTCCTTCGCATCTCCGCTCGCTGCGCCAACCCAAAGGGTAATGGTGTGGATGCCGCGTTCCGGATAAGGATCGGGGCTTACAGAGCTGTTGATCAGTGTCAGGTTCAGGCTCTCCTTCTGTCCGCGATAGCCGTATTTGCTGTCGGAAACGAGGATTGCGGAGCTGCCGTCCATGCGAAGCGCCATGCCATAGCGCAGTCCGGGAACATCGTTGTTGATACCTCTGCGGACAGTGCTGCCTGCGGGCACGTCATAACGGAAGGCATCGGTCTGATAGGACAGAGGCGTCTGCCAGGTCAGAACCGGAATGATGTCTTTGCCGATTTCTTTCCAGTCTACCTTCAGCTCTACGCGAACCAGCGGCTGGTCTTTTTCCAGAACATAGGTCACCTCTGCGGTAGAATTTTCTACGGTAAAGTGTGCGGTTACACTGCTTCTGAGTTCTCCGATCACAGCTCTGCTCAGCTCTACGCAACGATCCACCGGCACGTTTTTGATCGCTCTGCCGATGTTCCATGCGCTGGAGGTCTTGCATTCCGTTTCCTGATACACAAGTCCGGCTTCTTTTCCTTCGCCGATCAGCTCCTGTCCGGTCGTCTTATCCACCAGGGATTTGATGCGTCCGGTCTCTGCGCTGATGGTAACGATGGTCTGCTCATTTTCCAGAACAACATCGTCATAGCAGCGGGTTACCTGCTCATTTGTCTGTAAGTAAACCGGATAAGAATCCAATCCCTTTCATACAGCACAACAGTGGTATAGCCGAGGGCAGGAACCTCCTGATCTACTAAAAACGCGGATATATTTGTGATCCCAGTACTGCTGCAGCTCGTGGTCAACCAGCTGGAACGGGATGTCGTTTCCGTCTGCATCGCGCATTGCCAGTCGGCGCAGATCTCCGGTCCAGTCCCAGACGGTCAGCTCTGCAACCTCACGGCGTGCATGGGACAGGCTGTTGAACAGATGGAAAATACGGGTTCTGCCGCTGCCTCTTTCGGTGCTGGGCACTCCCACAAAGTTTTCAATGCCGTAGCCTACGCCTGCGCCTTCAGACTGGCTGTTGTATGCATCGATATCGACCGGAATCGAGGATGTATCGATCTTTTCTGCGATCACGCGCATTGCGTTTGTGATCTGAGTGTTGGCAGTTGCCATAGAGGTCTGGAACAGTCCCATTGCATGCTCTCTGGAATCCTGTACGCAGGAGCCGGTCAGGATGTCGTGGAAATGGGTAAATAATACATCCTCCCATGCCTTGGTCAGCTTTTCCTTCGCATACGGGAATCCAACCTTCTGTCCAGCCAGTGCGCTCATCGCTTCTGCATCGTAGAACGCAGCCTCCAGACGGCGATTGCCTCTCTTGATGCGGCTCTGGGTGGTGTAGCAGCCGTTTGCAAAGTAGTTTAATTCTTCGTTTACAACCGGCAGTTTTCCCGGATTTTTTTTCTGCTTCATGGAAGTAGTCGCGGAAGGTGCCGAAACGGATCTTCGGATAAATTTTCCAGGTCTGCATTTCCAGTGCACGCTCTACGTCGCGTCTGGTAGGTCCGCCGCCGTGGTCACCCACACCATACACGACCAGACCGGTCTTTAAGCCGCTGCTTTTTTCACGATTTCCATAAAGCCTGCGCCAATCTGCGGTGTGATCGCTCCGTTATACCAGTTGGGCTCGCGGTAGGTAAGGACTTCTTTTCCGGATGGAGCCTGATAACGGTACAGCACGTCACGGCGGGCATTGCCTCTGCAGTGGTAGAAATATTTTACGCCGCCGAACTGATCGATTTCCGGCACGTTTGCGCTGTGTCCGAAGGTATCGGGGGAGAAACCAGATCAAAATTCTTTACGCCCCAAACCCTGGACAGATATTCTCTCGTGTACTGGATATGACGCAGCAGAGACTCGCCGGAAGGCATGTTCTTGTCTGTCTCTACCCATGCAGAGGCGGTTACTTCCCAGCGTCCCTCTGCAATACGGGCTTTGATGCGCTCCATCAGCTCCGGATCATATTCTTCCACAATCTTGTATACAGAAGCCTGAGACTGGGAGAAGCAGAACTCCGGATACTGATCCATGATATTTAAAATCGAACGGAAGGTTGCAAGAACGATGGAAACGGTTTCGTTGAAGCTCCACATCCAGTTCATGTCAATATGCGCATGGGCTGCCAGGATCAACTCATAGGATTTTGCTTCCTCTGCGATCGGCTCAAGGATTTCCTCTGCCTCTTCACAGGCCTGATCGGTCAGTACGCCCTCGGTCTGCTGTTTTTCCAGCAGATAATCCCGCGCTTCCTCCAAAGCAGCGTCGTATTTTCCGTTTTCTGTCTCGGATAAATGAAGGGCAAATTCCAGCTCTGCAAGGATTCTTGCGTTCGCGCGGCCGGGGCGGGTGATGTGCGCCTGCTCCTCCTTCGGCATGCCGAAGGTGTCCTCAAAGTGCATTTTTTCCCGGTTGCCGCCGACGGAGGTCTTGAGCCGGGTAAACTTTTCTGCGAGTGTCATAAATGGTATCCTCCTCTTTTTTATGTTTTTATTCGTCCAGGAAACGGTCTACGATCTGCTGCCTGTATTCTTTGGACAGCGATGCGAAGAATGCCGAATATCCTGTGACACGCACTACCAGATCCGGATAAGCCTTCGGATCCTCGTGCGCTTTTAACAGTTTTTCTTTGGATACGCAGTTCATATTGATCAGCGTACCGCCTGCCTGCTCATGCGCATGGATCAGTGCAACGAGGGCGTCCACACCGCCGGAATGCTGAATCAGTCCGGTGTCGATATCCAGATGCAACGGAGCAGAGTTGCCGTAGCCCGCCTGTGTCAGTGCTACCGCATTTGCCTTTAAAACCGGCGAAAAGGTATCCACACCTCTTGCAAAGCCGGGTCCGGTTCGGAAGAATGGGAAATCGCATCTCCGGCAAAGCGGCCGTTGGGCGTTGCCTCCAGCGTCTTTCCATAGGCATACACATCTCCGTGGGAGAACAGTCCGGGAACGATCATCAGATGATGCTTCCTGGTCGGAGCGCCCTTGCACAGTGCTACATAATAGTCCCGGATGCGCACTGCCCAGTCCTGAGCGCGGGAAAGCCGGGAGAACCGAAACGGCGAATGTTTTTGAGCATCAGACGTTCTCTTTCTGTACCCTCATAGTTGGTATCCAGCAATTCAAAGAGTCGATCCCAGGTCAGCTTCTTCTCTTCTACAACACGCTGTTCGATCGCCGCAAAGGAATCGCTACGGTGGCCAGCGCAATGCCGTCGATATTCAGATCCAGAATGTCCACGCCGCCGTTGGAGCAGTTCAAGCCCCGTTCGATCGGTCCGTGCATAAACAGATTCAGAACGATTTCCGGGCGGTTTCTCTGCATCACCTCGTAATGCTTGTCATAGCCGGCCTTAACGCATTCCACCATCGCCTGCAAATGATAAGTGAAGCGCTCCCAGAGCAGATCCAGGTCGCGTGTTTCCTGCGCCTGCAGATCCTTTAACCCATAGTGCAGGGCAACCGCCATGTTCACGCGGGTTACATCCTGCAGCGGATATTCCCGTCCGGGGATCGCCACCCAGTTGCAGCCGCATTTCACACGCATGCGCCCCAGCTCCAGCGGGAAACCATTTTTGGAAAAGCCCTCCGAAATTCCCTTTTTCCAGAGAATAGCACACGCCATATCAATCTTCGATCGTATACTCTACCGCTCTCTTTAACAAAATCTCCGGCTCCGGTCCCCCTGTCCCGCAATGGGAGCATGGACACGGATTCCCAGGTTGGTCGGGATCTTTAACAGGTGCATCGCATCCAGAATCAGGAAAGACAGACGGCTCGTCACTTCCCGGTCTCCTGCCGGCGTCAGTCCGCCGATCTGGGTGTAATGCGTATCGTTGAAGAACAGGCTGGCAATCATCCAGACTGCCTCTTCTTCCGTCAGGATACCGCTTTCGATATCCCGTTCAAAATATTCTTCCAGAAGCGTATCCAGCGCACCCAGCGCACCGCCTGCATAAAACGTGCGATCCACCGCCTGGAAATGTGCTAAAAACTGCACTGCTTCCCGGAAGGTGCGGGGCTCGTGCTCGCACAGCTCACCGTTTACCTTTGCAATCGCCAGATAATTGTCTCTCAAAAACGGATCACTTTCCTTTGCAGCCAGCTCCTGCGCATAAACCTGATGCGCCTTTACCCACTCCAGGGATCCCCAGCACAAGCTGCTCCTCTCCCTCATAAAAAATCAGGATCCGGCGGATTGTTTTTCTTTCTGTAATAACGAATCTTTTCCAGAAGTCCCTTCCAGCCCTCTCTTAAACCGATCTCCATGTCCGGGCACAGATGGTTCATACCGCCGAAACCCGCCTGTGTGATGCGGTACTTTTTGATGGTCTCATCCAGCTCGTGGGGTTTGTCCTCATCCGCAATTCCAAACGGTGCGAACCGGTCGAATGTGCCCACCCAGCAGCATGCCAGCGCGCTGTTGGGATTGATATATTTCGGCATTTCATTTAAGAAACGTCTGAAATTTCGCCCGATACATGCACAACCGTGTACCAGACCGTCCTCACAGGTTTCCGGCTCAAAAGTAAATTCCGGAAAATCAATAAATCCGTGGTCATCGATATCGATGGACCCATGCCGTGCAAGCTTTGCATCGTTGATCTTTAGCTTATCCCGATGCATCCCCTCAATCAGCTGCAGGTATAACGGCGATACCTTCGTCTTCTCCGTATTCATATACTTCCCTTTCTAATCGAATCACTGGAATCCATACTTCTTTTCAGCATTTCCCCCTCGTCCTTTAGCGGAACGGTCACCCTCAAACACGTTCTGTGCCTCCAGCGCCCTGTACTTGGAATTTCCAGCTTGTGGTACGGCAGAAGCTCTGCTTCGATCTGCTGCCACCGGTGTAAAAACTCTGCGATCTTTTCCACCTGATCATCGTTCATACGGAATGTAGGGATAACGGACGAAGATGTTTCGCCCCGGTCGGCAAGCCTTGTAAAGTTTTCCAGAATCCGTCCGTTCTCCACCCGGTGCAGGCTTTGTGGACATCTGTATCCATTGCCTTGATATCGTATAAAAACAGATCCGTATAGGGCAGCACCTGTTCAAAGGATTCCCACGGGACATTTCCGGCAGTATCCACCGCGGGTGTGTACGCCTGCCGCCTGACAGCCCTTTAACAGCTCCGTCAGGGCATCCGGCTGCAGCATACATTCTCCCCGGAAAATGTCACGCCGCCCTTTGACTGGTCGAAATATCCCCTTATTTTCGAGAATCTCTTTTAAGATGCTGTCCGTATCCCGCCATTCTCCGACGCTGACCAGGGCATCCGCATAGCATTCCTCACAGCATTTGAAGCAGTGGATACATTTGCTTCTGTCGATCCAGTGTCCCGTCTCGTCAAAGACCTGCGCCCCCACCGGACAGACCTCCCGGCATGCCATACAGCCAATACAGCGGTCCGGGTAGAGTAAAATTTCCTTTGCGGCATGGATGGATTCCGGATTGTGCAGACCAACGGCAGTGCAGGCTGCAGCCCTTGAAAAAAACTACAGTCCGCACGCCGGGCCCGTCATGGACGCTGAAATGCTGAATATTAAAAAATATTCGCTTTTATGCCCATTTTCCTGTTACACACACTTCCTTCGATACGCTCTGATAAGATACAAGCAGAGTCTTTGTCTCCTCATCCAGGGCTTTCCAGAACAACAGCTTCGCCGTCTTCGTCAATCGCCTTGATGTCTGTGGGCTGCTTGGGCAGGCGTACTCTGGTGAATGCCTTGATCTTATCTGCGGTTTTGAGTCTCAGCGTTACACCGTTTTCTGTTGTCTCGCCTTCTTCTACGCGGGCAGAGGTTGACAATACGGAAATCTTCGCCTTCGATTTTGGAAAAATCAAACAGCAGGGTTACATCATCCGGTGCAACATCTTTTCATGGATAATTGCATAATCGTTTGTCATCAGATCCGCATAAACGCCTGTAAATACCTTCTTCTCGTCGCTTACGCTCTCTGCCATAACGGAAGAAATCACATAAGGTCCGCGATGGAGGGTCAGGTCGTTTCTGTAGGTCCAGGTGATGCCGATATCTGCCAGCGTCTTCTGAACCAGGCTGCGGTACTGATCTGCCAGCTCTTTACTTAAGCAGATTCTTGCAGGAAGCTCCTTCCAGACAACGATCTTGCCGGCAGCCAACTTCATGTACGCCTTCCTTTGGGATCTCCCCAGTCCGGCCAGCTCGAACAGATGCTCTGCGGGATTTGCATAGCCTCTCTGTCCCCACCATGCGTCGATCTTATGGAACGGGTCACTGCCATCGCCGACATAGATCAGCGTGCCGCCCTCTCTGATCCAGGAAACAACGGCTGCGTTTACGTCCGGTGCATCGGGTTTCATATATTCATAGCTCAGTACGAGACACTTTGTAATCCTCCAGATATCCGGCAAAACGACGCACGTTGTCCAGCTGAACCGGATGGATCGGCAGACCGTATTTTACAAGGGGCATTGCCACGCCGAAGAAGTTCGGGAATGCTGCGCTCTGAATAGAGTCGTAGATCAGGGAATCCTTTTCCCCGATCTCCTTCATCAGCCTGGCAGCTGCTTCTTCATCCACAGGATTACCGGAGTTTTTGTGCATTGCAGCTCTGAAACGGTCGCCCAGCTCTTCGCCGTCCACGATACCGTCCGGGAAGGTTCTCTGGAACAGTCCGCTGTCGGACATAAATACGCCTACCCCGTCTGTACCTCCTCAAAGAGGATATCGCTCTGCTCCATGTCACCGAAAAGCTGGAACATGCCGGACAGCAGCGTGGAATAGCTCTGAGGGATCGGCTTGGACTGGTCGGTCTCGAAGCTCGTTTCAATCTTTTCTGCAATTCTGGGCTGGAATCTTGGGTAGCGTCCGTCAAATACGCGGTGAGGCCACGGGCAGATCTCATAATGCCAGATATGCGGATGCAGCAGGGATGCCACTGCGGTTCTTCTGTAGTTGTATTCGTAATTCTCCCAGGTATAGGAGGGAAGGTCTTCGATGGGGTCATTTAAAAACCACATCCGGCGGCCGGTGCCCTTTACCAGCTCCTGCATCACACCGTACTCCAGATATGCCGTTTCAAAGGTACGCTCTTTGTATACACCCTCGTAAACGTTCGCTTCACGGCTCGTACCGGTCCAGATCTGCGCGATGTAGCCATCTACCGTCGGAATACTGATCAGCTCAGCCTCCGGGCTCATGATCTTCCACTGAGTGTAGTTTAACAGACTGTGCGTTGGAACATAGAAGCGCAGATCCTTCTGATATTTCACCTTTGCGTATTCCTTCAGCGCCGCACTCACGCGGTCGATGGTTCTCTTATATAAATAAGCCTTCAATCTTGCACACTTATACTGTGCATCCAGACTTTCATGCTGAGGCTTCCAGGGTTCTTTGTAATAAATTTCATATTCTCTCTTGAACGCTTCTGAGTAACCGCTCTTATCCCAGAACTCCGGCTCTTCCACATGGATTGCTTCCACGCCGGCATCTACGGCAACCTTCAGACGATCTGTCAGATATTCCGAAAGGAAACCGTCGAACCATATAGGTACCGTCGGGTTATGGATCACGTCTTTGCCGTTTCTGTCCACCTGACCTTCATCCCAGTGCTTTCTGCCATCCCACTTGCCGTCCAGATATTCCTGATATTCGCCCCATGCGATACCGGTCATCAGATGGATGACATAGCCCTTTTCTCTGTACTGACGGATTCTCTCCGGCATTGTCGGATCGATTCCGTACACCATGATAAAGTCACAGCCAAGGTCTACCGAAGGCCGGATCTCCCCGCTTGCCTGATAGCCTGTCAATTCCTCTTTTTTCGATCTGATATAAGCCATTTATATTCCCTCCCATTTATCCGGTTCCCACCCGGAATGTGATTCTGTATGAATAAAAAGAATGTGCCTTGGCACATTCTCGCGCCGAGGCGCGGTTGCTTCAGCAACCATCTACCTCTGCGCCGAGTACGCATCCTCGCGGAGCGTTTTTATCGTATGGAAACGAAGTTTCCTATACGATGAAAAAGGGGCGGGAAGCTTCCCTTAATCCAATGAAATCCTTCCTTGCATTAAGTTCCGTTTCCCGCCCTGATCCCTTATTCCTCAGAGAACGTTACCTGTTATACTCTGTATTTTATATTGTAATCTGTCTCCATTGATAAGTTGAATTCTGTCTTAGTAAGCGAAGTCATCTCTGGTCTTAGACTGTTCGGTCGTGTAGTCCAGGAATTTCTCCATCTCACCGCCATTGTTTGTCTTTAAGTATTCCTGATAGTCAAGAATGATCTGTCTTGCTTCTTCTTCGGTATCAGCGAAGAATGCACGCTCAGTGTATTCTTTTTCTTTTACATCATCGAATGCCCATTCGGAGAAGTCGGAGTAGTTCTCATATCCAGGAGCCATAGCATCGATAGCATAACCCTTAAGGATTTCTACAGGATGAACTTTCTTATAAGCGGTGATGTACTCGTTCTCAGCATCAGCTTCAAAGGAGCGGACTCGCCAAACCACTTGGCGTTCTTCTTTTGGCAACATAGCTTCTGCCTGCCATGTAGCCGATACCTCTCTGACGCAGTTCTTTGGTAACAGAATCAGAATCGGTTGCATAACGCTCGGCCAGTTCAGCAGTCATACGAGGCTGTCCATCTGCATTCAGCTCGTAGGTATCGCCTTCGAAGCCGTAGCAGATCAGCTTTGTGCCTTCTTTGCTGTTTACATAGTCCAGCCATGTCATAGCAGCATCGATGTTGGTGCAGGTGGTAGGAAGATAATAGCAGGAGATCCGCTTCTACCTTCGGATTCAACCTGAACCTGTGCAGAACCGTCAGAGTAGTTCAGAGGTCCAACCCATGTGTAGCGCATTTCAGGATTGCTGTCATACAGACCGCTCTGCTTGGTTGCATCGATGGTTACACCATACTGTGCGCAGGTAAACAGTGCAGTACCGTTGCCGACTTTTTTTCTTTTGCAGCATCATCCGTTGTTGTGAAGCACTCTTTGTCCAGCAGTCCGTCATGAACCATCTTCCATACAACCAGATTCTTGTTTACATAGTTTTCGCTTAACTTATCATAAGTTACGTTTCCGTCAGCATCCAGTGAGTAGCCAGTCAGCTTCTTCTCATTGTAGCTCTGTAAGTAGTTATCATAGGACCAGCCGTTATGGAAGGTGGTAGCAACGATACAATCGTTGCCGTTTACATCCTTAAAGCCATAGTCCTTTGCTTTCTGCATGAAGTCCAACAGCTCTTCCGTGGTCTTGATGGAAGTAGGATCGATACCCAGAGCTTCCGGAACGTCGCCACGAACGAATACACCGTAGTTCCACATTGCGATATCTTCTACATCACCTGCAACCTCGGTAGGCAGAACGTATCTTGCACCATTGAAGGAAGGATCGTCGATATCATTTTCCAGATATTTCTGGCTGATAACACCTACATCCCATGCATCAGAGATATTAGGATAGTTGGGAAGCATGTCTTTGATATCAATCAGACGGCCTTCTGCGCCAGCCTTTTGATGATCCCAGTCGAACCGGAGCTGCCCCCCCAGTAAGGCGCATTGATCATATCGGGCATATCGCCGGAAGCGAACATCATGTTCAGCTTCTCATCTTCACTCATCATGATTCCTTCAAATTCTACGGTAACGCCGATCTTGTCACGAATTGCAGCTGCAACCTCGTTGTTATACTGATCGTCAGCAGTGTTGAAGCCGCCGTTCCAGCATACCAGCATCTTCAGCTGAACATCGTCAAACTTCTTATACTTGTTTCCGTCCTCGTCTACGTAATAGTCACCGTCTTCTTCGGTGTCAGCCGCAGCTGTGTCATCCTTTTGCTGTATCCTCCGATGCAGCGGGTGTTGTGGATGCAGAACCAGTGTCTGCGCTGCTTCCGCAGCCTGCCAATGCTGTAGCCGCCATTGCTGCGGTCAGCACCAGTGCTAATGCCTTTCTCTTCATACTTATGTCCTCCTTTTTTATTGACAAACGGCTGCATGAACCCCCGTCCTGCATTGCCGTATGTTTCAAGTTGTAACAATAGAATGTACGCTCTGTAAGCATTCCATTGTCATGAATAACAGCTGTCGCCGTTTTTGTCTCAGGCATCAGCCCTTGACGGATCCTACCATAACGCCCTTTACATAATATTTCTGTAAGAACGGATAGATCACAACGATGGGCATCGTCAGGATCATTACGAATGCCATCTGCAGAGACTGGGAGGTAAAGCTTGTTACATTACCAAGCTGTGTTTCCTGTCCTGCCTTGATCTGGCTGGAAGCAGTTGCTTCGCTTAAAATCTTCTGTAATACGGTAGCTGCCGGATACAGAGCTGCTTTACTCTGATAGTAAGCACCTGTGAACCAGTCATTCCACTTGCCGACACCGATGAACAATGTCAGAGTTGCCAGGATCGGCTTGGAAAGAGGAAGATAAATCCTGCTCAGGATGGTCCAGTCATTTGCACCGTCCAACTGTGCGGATTCTCTTAATTCTCCCGGAATCGTTGCAAAGTTACTTCTCAGCAAAACAAAGTTGTAAAGCTATATAATCCAGGAATGACATACAGCCAGAAGCTGCTGGTCAGTTTCAGGTCACGCAGCACCATGTAGTAAAGGAACCATGCCGCCGCCAAAGATCGTTGTAAAGTACCAGAAGAAGTTCATGAGGCTTCTTCCCGGCAGCGTCTTGATGCTCAGTGCATAGGCAGCAAGTGCGGTGACGATCAATCCTAAAACGATCGATAAGATGGTTGCCGAAACAGAGATCAGCAGGGAGGCCTGATGGTCGGATCCTCAAATGCCATCTGGTAGTTCTCCAGTGTGAAGGCTCTCGGCCAGATCCACACACCGCCTCGCATGAAGTCACGTCCTGTATTAAAGGAAGCAATCAACACGTACCAGAACGGATAGAATGTTGCAAGTCCTAACAAAGTCAGGAAAGTATAGTTAAAACCTTAAATATTTTGCGGCTTCTTGACTCTTTGATTTTCATGTGTTTCCCCTCCTCTTTTTACCACAAGCCTACTTCAGCGTATTTCTGGGTCAGGTAGTTCGTACCTGCCACCATAATCAGGGAGAACACGATTTAAACAAGCCTATCGCCGTTGCATATTCAAACTTACCATATCGGATACCGGTTTGAATGATGTATGTATCAAGTACCTGAGAAATCTGGTTGTTAGCCGGCTGCTGTAACAGAAGAATCTGGTCGTAACCTGCGTTTAACATACCGCCGACTGCCATGATGAACATGATACCAATCGTAACGGAAATTTCAGGGATTGTGATGTGCCAGGTACATTTCCAACGTCCCGCGCCATCGATTGCCGCCGCTTCGTATAATCCCCTTGTCAACACCGGCAATCGCTGCCAGATATACAATGGAGCCCCAGCCTACGTTCTTCCAGAGGTCTGAGAAAATAACCAGCGGAAGGAATGCATTTTTCTCACCCATTACGAAGATCGCTTCTTTTCCCATCATCTGACGGATGTCATTGAAGATACCGCCGTAGGGTGAAGATCGTCGTCATCAGCTGTACTACTACGACCCAGGATACGAAGTTGGGCAGGTAACTCAGGGTCTGAACGGTTTTTTTGAATCGTTCTGCTTTTACTTCATTTAACAGAAGCGCCAGGATGACGGTGGGTAAGCAGACGACCAGCTTCAGGCTGGTGATTACCAGAGTGTTCTTAATGGTCATCCAGAACTCCGGTGATGTAACGAACTTCCTGAAATGCTTGAGTCCAGCCCATTCGCTTCCGAAGATTCCGAGGTCAAACCGATAGTTCTTAAAAGCAAGGACAATGCCTGCCATCGGCGCATAGCAGAATACAAGCAGCCAGACGATGCAGGGAAGGAGGAACAAATAGAGCATCCAGTGCCGTTTTATTTGTATCCTTAGTTGTTTCTTGTTTTTCTGTTTCTGCTCTGCGCTGATGGCAGGCTTTGCAATTGCTTTTGCCATGTTTTCCTCTCCTTTTTATAGCGTAAGGTGGATCACTCCCCGATCGCAGCTCTGTCCTTTCCCCATCACACAGAGCGCGCTCCCTTGCAAGACCAGCCATTCAATACAAACATGACAAATGGTACTCAGTCGTCTCATCCGTATCTCAGGCTTGCTTATTTTGTCTTGCCCCTTGTGAATACTATGTTACCACTTTTTTGTTCACTTTGCAAGCCTTTTTAATAAATTATGTCCATTTTGTGAATTATGAATAACTTCGCTACGTGAATTATGTCGATATCAACATGGCAAATATAGCAAAACATAATTTGACTTTCTAATCAAATCATGGTATAGTTTTTATAGGTAGTGCGGAAAAGAGTATTGTTTTTGTTAGAATTATCATTTTTCTATAGTATTTTACAGACTATTAAGAAAATATTTCAGGATATTTTTATTATTATCAGATTTTTTCGCATACCGCAGTATAGCATACATCGCAAAGTAAAATAGAAGTTATATAGAAGTTATATAGAAGGATTACTTCGGAAATGAGGATTTTATATGGAAAAGACAAATCAACCCCTTTATCAGCAGCTCATGGAGGATGTTCGTTCCCAGATCGAAAACAGCCTGCTGCTTCCGGGCGATAAGCTGCCGACAGAGCGGGAATTCATGCAAAAAATACAATGTCAGCCGGATTACGGTTTCCAAGGCCCTGAACGAATTAAAGGCAGAGGGTCTGATTACCCGCTTTCCAAATAAAGGCTCTTTTTGTCGCCAGAAGTGCTTCTCCCCTTGCTGCTGCGGCTCAGATCCCGCTGGAAGCTCCCAGTGTCCTGTTGCCGGCTTCTGCCTCCGCGCAGCTTCCTGTTGTCCCGGAAGGCAGTACCTCTGATACTGCTTTTTACCGAGATTGCCTGCATCCTGCCGTCCATCTCCGATCAGTTTTCGTTATCCATGGTAAATGGCATACTTTCTGCATTTCCCATGGATTCCTATATCTGTCACCTTTTCCAGAGCTTCAATCCTTCTCTGGAAAACCGGATGCTGCAAAAATGAATCGACACCGGCATCAGCGGAATCGTTCTGTTCCCTCAGGATAAGCCATTTTTCAGCGAGCAGCTGCTTTATCTGCTGCTGCAGAAATATCCCATGGTCCTCATCGACCGAAATCTTCCGCGTCTGGATACCAGCTATGTCATTGGGGACAATAAAACCGGCGGTGCACTCTGTCTGCGTCATCTCCACACCCTCGGACATCAGCGCTTCTGCTTCGTCTCTTCTGCCCGGCGGAATACCTTCACGGTTCGCTCCCGTATCGACGGCATTTTGCAAGAAGCGGAGGCACGCAATATTCCGGAATCCTCCATTACGATCTGGGATTTCTTCAACAAGCATCAGCCCTACGTTCACTATCAGAAGCAAATGATGAAGCTGATCCGGGAGGAGCGCATCACTGCCTTTATTGCAGCAGAATCCACTACCTGCGCCTATCTCTACAGCCTGTTTGCCACAATGAACCTCCGGGTTCCTGAGGATATCTCCCTGATGTCCTTTGATAAACCGCTGGTAGAATCCCAGCGTCCCGATTTCTTTACCCCACATCAGTCAGTCCGAATATCTGATGGGAAAGAAGCCGGCACGATTCTGAAACATCAGATCGAAACCCGTGATCCGCAGGTGACACACCGTGTGATGTCGCCTCTTCTGGAGGTTCGCAAATCCACACGGGCGATTGTGCTGTAGCTTTTCCGCCTTTGTTGACACATCAACAAATATATGTTATGCTTTCCAGGCCGACTTGGGAAATCGATCGGCCACGCAGCCCAATGGGCCTGCGGAATGGAGGTAACGAATCACATGAATCAGATACAGATTATTACAGACGCGGGATCGGATATCGTCGATTGCTCCCCTGCACAGACCTGTCCGTCCTTCCGATGACCATCCGTTTTGGCGATGAAGAATATTTGGACGGCGTCAACTTAACCCCCAGACAGTTTTATGAAAAGATGATCGAAACACAGGTGCTGCCGACCACCAGCCAGCCTTCCCCGATGCCTTCGAGGCTGCAATCAGAAAAATCCATGAACAGGGCGACATTGCACTGATCATCACGATCTCCTCCAAGCTCTCCGAACCTGGCAGAGTGCCAACATCGCCGCAGCCGAAACCGGCGGAAAGGTTTATATCGTAGACAGCTTAAACGTTGCCGTCGGGGAAAAGGCCATCGTGGAATATGCATTGCGCATGAAGGATGCCGGCACAGATATCCACACTATCGTAGAGACCCTGAACCATGAAAAAGAAAATCTGCGAGTGATCGCTCTTTTGGATACCCTGGAATATCTGCAAAAGGCGGCAGAATTTCCAAAACCGTTGCCATCGCCGGAAGCCTGCTTTCCATCAAGCCGGTGGTCTCCGTTGTGGATGGTGAGGTTGCACTGCTGGGTAAGGCACGGGGCTCCCGCCAGGGCAACAACTTCCTGATCCAGCAGATTCAGAAGGACGGCATTGATTTTTCCCGGCCGTTTTTCCTGGGCTACACCGGGTTAAGCGACGCGCTGCTGCAGAAATACATTTCCGACAGCGCAGAGATCTGGAAAGAGCATGTCGATCATCTGCCCATCGAACCATTGAGGCGCCATCAACCCATGTTTCGGTCCCGGAGCCATCGCAGTGGCGTTTTTTACAGAAAAATAATCTTTGAACTTAAGGGGATCCTCCTCCAGAAATAGGAAAAAGAATGTGCCTTGGCACATTCTCGCGCCGAGGCGCGGTTGCTTTAGCAACCATCTACCCTTGCGCCGAGTGCGCATCCTCGCGGAGCGTTTTATCGTATGGAAACAAAGTTTCCTATACGATAATAAAAGCACCTCAACCTTTCTTGTGATCGGTTGAGGTGCTTTTTTCTGACAGCAGGATCGGTTCAATCCTCCTCGATATGCTCCAGTCCCTGATTGATGATCGTGCGGACATGTCCGTCCGCCAGGGGAATAAAAGATGGATTTGCCTTCTCTTCTGCTTTTAACCAGTTTATTCTGTTTTAAAATGCGCAACTGATGGAAATCGCCGACTGCGTCATCTGCAGGGCTGCTGCAAGGTCGCAGACGCAGACCTCCGCTTCAAACAAAACAAACAGAATCCGGATGCGGGTAGAATCTCCAAATACCTTATAAAGCTCCGCCAGATCGTAAAGCTCTTCCTCTTTGGGAAGCTTTTTCCTGTACGATCCTGAGCAGTTCTTCACGAACCTCCGTTTCTTCACAGTGATCCATTTCCAGTTCTTCTTTTTCCTGCATGGTTCTCTCCATTTTCTTTACAGCTTTTTCACGTTCAGGGCACGGATCGCATTGAGCACGGCAATAATCATAACGCCCACATCTGCGAAGATCGCCGCCCACATATTCGCAATGCCGAGCGCGCCGAGGATCAGGCAGATCACTTTGACACCGATTGCAAAATAAATATTTTCATAAACGATTCTCAGGCACTTTCTGGAAATTCTGATGGCCTTGGAAATCTTTAACGGATCATCATCCATCAGAACAATATCCGCCGCCTCGATCGCTGCATCCGAGCCCAGTGCTCCCATTGCGATGCCGATATCCGCACGGGAAAGCACCGGTGCATCGTTGATGCCGTCTCCCACAAAGGCAAGCTTTTTCCCTTTTCCCCTTTTTCATCCAGAAGCTTTTCTACCTGCGCTACCTTGTCGCCGGGCAGAAGCAGCTCGCTGTGTACTCATCAATACCGAGCTCTTTCCGCAACCTGGCGTGCTGCCTCACGGCGGTCGCCGGTCAACATGATCGTCTTTTTCACGCCGCATTTTTTCAATGCCGCGATGGCTTCCTTTGCATGAGGCTTTGATCTGATCTGAAATCAGGATATGTCCGGCATATTTGCCATCCACCGCCATGTGAACCTGGTTCCGACGCTGTGACATTCCATACAATCCACACCGAGTTTTTCCATCAGCTTGCTGTTGCCTGCAGCAACCCTCACGCCATCCACCTTTTGCAGTCACACCGTTGCCGCTGATCTCTTCGACATCCGTTACACGGCCCGGATCCAGGGGCTTGCCGTATCCCTTCTTAAGGCTCTTGCTGATCGGATGGGAGGAATGGCATTCCGCCAGCGCTGCGTATTCCAGCAGCTTCTCTGTATCCATGGAAGAATGATGCACACCGCTTACTTCGAACACGCCCTGCGTCATGGTTCCGGTTTTATCGAATACAACGTATTTGGTCTCCGAAAGTGTTTCCAGATAGTTGGAGCCTTTTTACCAGAACACCTGCGTTGCTCGCACCGCCGATTCCGGCAAAGAAGCTCAGAGGAATACTGATGACCAGCGCGCACGGGCAGCTGATTACCAGGAAGGTCAGCGCCCTCATAACCCAGTCGCCCCATTCCGGTGTCATTCCAAGAAACAGCAGCCGCACAAAGGAGGTAAAATTGCCAACGCCAGAGCTCCGTAGCAGACCGCAGGCGTATAGTATTTTGCAAATTTGGAAATAAAGTTCTCGGATCTGGACTTTTTCGAACTGGAGTTTTCTACCATGTCCAGGATCTTGGATACGGTAGACTCGCCAAACTCCTTTGTCGTCCGGATTTTCAGCACGCCGGACATGTTGATACAGCCGCTGATGACTTCGTCCCCAACGCCGGCTTCCCTCGGAAGGCTTCTCACCGGTCAGGGCACTGGTATTTAAGCTTGTGCGTCCTCTTCGATCACGCCGTCAATCGGACACTTTTTTCTCCGGGCTGTACAACGATCACGCTGCCGATTCCAACCTCATCCGGATCAACCTTCTCCAGTGTTCCGTCTTCTTTTTCAATGTTCGCATAATCAGGACGGATGTCCATCAGCTCACTGATATTTCGGCGGCTCTTACCCACCGCATAGCTCTGGAACAGCTCACCGATCTGGTAAAAGAGCATAACCGCAACGCCTTCTTTATAATCCCCAGGAGGATCGCGCCGATGGTTGCAACTGCCATCAGAAAGTTCTCATCAAAAACCTGTCTGTTTAAAATACCTTTCCAGGCCTTTAACAAAATATCATGGCCGATCACCAGATACGGAATCATAAACAGCACAAATTTCAGCCAGCCATCTATCGGAAGCAGGCTCAGTACAACCATCAGCACTGCTGCCACGATAATTCTGGTAAATACTTTTTTCTGTTTTTTATTCATGCCTTCACCCTTTCAGTAAAAACATCAAATCTGCAGACTGTCCATGATGGGTACAGCCTGCAGATTTGTCTTCTTTACAGGAAGATCTCGCAGTCATCCTCTACCTTTTTTGCAGTTCTTGTATACCTCCTGCATAACGGTTTTACATCTGCGCCCTCTTCAAATTCCACGGACATTTTCAGGGTCATGAAGTTCGATAGTATTGTCACGAAGTTTTCTGCGAGTTCACGTCCTTTTCAGGAAATATTTCTCCAGGTGATCGATACTCTGCTCAAAAGAAATATTTTTCGTCATGATCGCCAATCTGCTTTTTGGTAGATGGTGTGTAGATCGGCTCCGGCAGTTTATCAGATTCTTTTAAACCTTCTGGAAGCTTAATACCACACACAGTGCCGTTTTTCTTTGTAGCTTGCCCACCCGCTTCCGGTAATATAGCCACGGACGATACACTCGATTGGGAGCATGGTAAGTTTACGGCACATCATGCTGTTGCCGTCGTATTTTTCCTGTTGGAAGAATTCCGGCATATCCCTGACATCTACAGAAATCATATGGTTGGGCAGAATATCCTCTGTCATATCGAACCAGAATTTGGACATCTGTGTCAGTACGGTACCTTTTTGGTGACTTCATTGTTCAGGATCACATCGAAACAACTGATACGGTCGGTGGCAACCATGATCAGGCTGTCACCATTGTCATAAATCTCACGTACT